>OLOR01002299.1_pt1 | contig 15167 bp, 13 predicted proteins | sample 1672521 | NCBI WGS metagenome assembly OLOR01 (sample SAMEA3136695, study PRJEB25190) | human gut metagenome | biome: human gut; feature: human-associated habitat; material: faeces | place: Austria | collected 2013
ATACGCAAAACGTTTGTCAACGGTTTTGAGCAAAATTTACGGCACCCAGATGCGGCGCACCTCCAGCACCTTGCCGCCCTGCACCACCAGCGTGGTATTATAGGTGGTCCAGTTACCGGGATCTGCATTGATCGCTGCTGCCACCGCATCCGCGCCCGTAGTCTCCACGGCTTCGGCCTGCGGGTCGGCAGAACTGTCCTTCAGCACTACATCCTCTGCCAGCGGCATCGTCTTTTCTCCCATCTCATAGTAGACAGGGTAATCGTCAAAGGTCATCGTCCGGTAGGCATCATCTTCCAGCTTCAGGTCAAGACCGTACTGCTCCTCCATGCCGCCATTGATGGTGACAAGATGGTACTGATCGTTTTTCTCGATACTCTCCACTGCAACGGTCACAAACTGGTTCCATGCAGCCCCCTCTTCGTGGAGGGTGATCTGATCCCCAACGGCAAGTTTTTCAACATCTTCTTTTTTATAAAGGTCATAGCTGAAGATTTTTGCAGTCAGGTTGCCGCCCTGCACACCGGAGGTGATCTCCGCCGGAATAAAGGTGACCGTGTCCTCCCTGTCGAGGTCATCCAGCGTCCACGTCAGCATGTTGATGGGCTCCGTGACCCCTTCCTCTGCCACATGGGACGAGGCCGGCACTGCACTGGATGCGGGGGTGCTGGCGGGGGTGCCGGAGCTGCCGCAGGCCGTCAATGCGATGCCCGCAGCCAGAACAGCCAGAATCTTATATTTCAGGTTCATAAAAATACCTTCTTTCTTGACGCGGTAGATTTATTCCGCTACAATAAAAACGAATCAAAAACCCATTCTATTGCAACTGATTTTAAGATAGAGAGGAATATTCCGTGAAAATTTTAAAAGTAAAGTGTCTTGCCCCCACCCGGCTGGACAATTATCTGACCCAGCAGTACCCCGCCCTGACCCCCGGCCGCCTGAATAAGGCGCTGCGGGAGAACAAGATCAAGCTGAACGGCAAAAAGCAGCCGCTTTCCACCCGCGTGATGGCGGGCGATGAGATCAAGCTGTTCATTCTGGACGATGTGCTGGACGCCGACCGCCGGGTGGAAGGCCCCGCGTGGAAGAACGCCCGCACCCCGGCGCAGGTGGTGTACGACTGCCCGCAGATCTTGATCGTGAACAAGCCCGCCGGCGTTGCGGTGGATGGCCCGGAGGACGACACCCTGCTGAACCGTGCGCTGCTGTACCTGAACAAGCAGGGCGAGTACAAGGAGAACGACCTGTACACCCCCGCCCTGTGCCACCGGCTGGACACCGGCACCAGCGGCCTTGTGATCATTGCCAAGACCCCGGAGGCCGAGGAGTTGTTCCTTTCTGCCATCAAGAACCGCGAGGTGCAAAAGACCTACCTCTGCGTCACCTTTGGCCGTCCCATGCCGCCGGACGCCACCTTGGGCGGCTATCTGCTGAAGGACGCTGACCGCGGCATTGTGAAGATCGTGGAGGACAAGCAGCCCGGTGCCAAGGAGGTGGAGACCCGGTACGAGACCATCGCCGTCTCCGGCCGTCTGGCCCTGCTGAAGGTGCAGCTGATCACCGGCCGCACCCACCAGATCCGCGCCCACATGGCCAGCATCGGCTGTCCCATCCTTGGCGACAGCAAGTACGGCAACAACAGCGCCAACCGGGAGCTGAAGCTGAAGTATCAGGCACTGTGCGCATGGGAGCTGACCATGCCCCGCTTCACCCAGCCGGACTTTGCCTTCCTCAGCGGCAAGACCTTCCACGCCCCGAAGCCGTGGTATTACCAGCAGGTGCTGGACGGCACTTTGAAGTAACAAAAAGGAGATGCCCTGCAGGGCATCTCCTTTTTTTGTTACTTACAATAGAACGCTCAGACCCGCACCATATCCGGGGTGATCTCCGCCAGCGTATGGGCACCGCACATCTGCATGGTGTCGGCCAGCTCTCCAGCCAGCTTATCGATGTAGCACTTCACACCCTCTGCGCCGCCGCCGTAGACAGCAGTCACGAAGGGGCGGCAGATCAAAACGCCGTCTGCGCCCAGCGCCAGCGCCTTGAACACATCCACACCGGTGCGGATACCGCCGTCCACCAGTACCTTCACGCCGGTGCCCTTGAGGGCTGCGGCGATCTCCGGCAGCACCTCGGCGGTAGCGGGGCACTGATCCAGCACACGGCCGCCATGGTTGGACACCACGATGGCGGCGGCTCCGGCCTGCTTTGCCTTCAGTGCGCCCTTGACGGTCATCACGCCCTTGACGATGAAGGGGCGTGATGCCAGCTGCACGATCTCGGCCAGCTCCTCCACGCTCTTGCTGCCGGCGGGCGGGGTCATGTTCTTCAGGAAGGGCAGACCCGCTGCATCCACGTCCATGGCTACGGCAAAGCAGCCACTGGCCTTGGCCTGCTCCATCTTTTCCCGGATAGTGTCGATGTTCCACGGCTTGATGGTGGGCACACCGCAGCCGCCCGCAGCGCCGATGGCGCGGGTAGCCATCTCCATCACGGTGGGGTTGGTGCCGTCGCCGGTAAAGGCCGCAATGCCGTTTTCGGCACAGGCGCGCACCAGCACATCGTTATAGGTCATATCGGTGTAGGTATCAGAGTAGTGCAGGTTCACTGCGCCCACAGGGCCTGCAAAGAAGGGGTAGCGGAAGCTTTTGCCGAACAGCTCCAGCGTAGTGTCCGGTGTACCGCCGGGGCACAGGGTATCCATGTTCACCCGGATGTCCGCCCACTTATTATAATTGCGGATAGCGGTATCGCCCACGCCCTTGGCACCCGGGCCGGGGATCTGGTTTTTACAGGCCACGCCGTTGCACACCGGGCAGGCCTTGCAGTATTGACCAATACAGGTACGGGCATTGGCAAGTACTTCAGGATAAGTCATAAAAGCATCCTCCTTATATTTCCCGCCGCTGCGGCACAAAATGACCCACCGCAGTGCTCTTTGCCCTCAATATAGACCTATTTTAAAGGTGCGTCAAGGGCTTTTTGTGCTTTCCATCCATGCGGCAGAACGTTTTCTCGCGCTTTTTCGTCATTTTTAAAAAAGTCTGATTTTTTTCAAAAAAATCCTTGACAAAAAGCCTGCTTTCAGGTATTATAGTGGAGCGCCAAGGGCACCCGCCCAAAGGCAGAACAAAAGATGTGGAAAGATGGCTGAGTTGGTCTAAGGCGCACGACTGGAAATCGTGTAACGTGTCAAAAGCGTTCTGGGGTTCGAATCCCCATCTTTCCGCCAGAAACCTGAAACAGAAATGTTTCAGGTTTTTTGTTTTGTCCGCAGTTTGCGGCGCTTGACATTTGCGTGCAGTTCCGTTATGCTGAATCAAATACGTTTTACCGGAAGGAGAGGTTTCCCATGGCATCTTCCCACAAAAAGCGCACCGGTCTGCGTGCGGCGCTGATCGTTCTGCTGTGTCTGGTTCTGGTGTGCGCGGTGGCTGCGGCAGTGTTGTACAGTCTGATCAGCCGCAGGATCAAGGCATTCCAGAGCGGTGCCAGCTTTGCGCTGGACTACACCATCACCTCCACCGAAGCAGAGCCCCCTGCCCTTTACGCCCTGCTGGACAAGTTCGGCGGTACCACCGGCAGCCTGACCGGCCAGTACACCCCCCGGGCGGTGCAGCTGGCGCTGTACCCGATGGGCACCAGCACCGTCAACGATGCCCCTCTGACCCGGATGTACATCAGCGAGGAAGAGACTCTGTACGATGCCGGACAGCTGTACAACAAGCTGCGCAGTACGGTTGTTGCCGAATATCCGCTGGCAAGCCTGCTGCTGCCGGGCTGGTCGCTGGGCAGCTACATCTCCCAAGACCAGCTGGCCACCCTGCTGGGGGTAGACCCCGCCGCCACCGGCTTGCAGCAGGTGAACGACTTTCAGCTGGATCTCAAGCAGCTCAAAACCGTGCAGCCCGCCAACGCAAAAGAAGGCTACCTCTACCTTCAGCTGCCGAATCTCGCCGCCGGTGAGGATGCGCCGCAGCTGATTCTGGGCATCGAAAAGCAGGGACTGCTCAAGACCCTGTCCCCCAAGGTGCACATCCTGCTGGACGTGCCCGCCCACCACATCCATGCAGAGCTGACCGGCACGGTGACTGCCGCCCAGACCGTGGTGACCGCTCCCACCTCCCGGATGCAGGACTCTGACGTGGAAAGCCTTGTGCAGCTGCGCAAAACCATCGAGAGCATTGTGCAGTTCGTGCAGACCGCCGCCCAGAGCGATGATGCCGTCTCCCCTGCTGCATAAAGCGGACTATTTTGAATGGTCTCCGCTTCGCTCTGACCATCTTCAGCGGAAAAATTATTATTTATAACGCAAATCCGGGCAGACTGCGGTCTGCCCGGATTTGCATTTTCACGCGTAGTTTGCGCTGCGGGAAAAGATTAAAAAAGCAGCCCCGAAACACACACAGGCGTTTCGGGGCTGCAAATCAGAACAATGATTCTGCTTTTACTTCTTTACGGTCTTTTTGCAGGGCGCACGCTTTGCCTTGGGCTTTGCAGCAGCGGGTGCGGCCTTAGTTGCAGGGACAGCAGTCTCAGCCTTGGTCTCCACAACGGGCGCAGCCTTCACCTCTGCGGCGGGGGCAGCTGGCTCTGCCTTTGCCTTAGCGGCCTTCTTCACGGCGGGCTTTTCTGCCTTGACCGGCTCTGCGGCCTTTGCAGCGGACTTCTCCTCCACCTTCTTAACGGTGCGGGGCTTGCGGGCTGCGGGCTTTTTGGCGGGTGCGGCTTCCTTGGCAGGTGCGGACTTCGTCTCGGCAGCAGGTGCTGCCTGCTCAGCCTTAGCGGCACGCTTTACGCGGTCCTTTACCTCAGAGATGACCCACAGCTGGTCGCCACCGCCGGGCACTTCCTGCCAGATCTGCAGCACAGCGCCCACCTCGGCACCGATGCCCACGGTGTCCACGCACTTGCCGCCTGCCCAAGAAGAACGCAGACGCACGGTTCCCTCCGGGGTGTGCTCTACCTTCCACATCTGGGACGTGCCGCCCACGTCCTCCCACAGGTGCAGCCAGGTGCCGTTGGCAGTGCCGGTCATGGTCAGATCCAGCAGCTTGCCGGAAGCACGGTTGCGGATGCGGTACACACCATCACCCTCGCGGACAAAGCTCCACTCCTGTTCGGGCTTGTGGTCATACTTGCCCAGACGGACAGTGCCGCCGTCCTTGCTGCCTTCCACTGCCTGAATGACGTTGCCGGTGTGAGCGGCAATGGTATAAAAGCGGTCGGCTTCGATCACAGTTTGTGCTACGGATTTCATGTACAAATCCCTCCCAATCATAAAATGCACAGATTTTTCCAATTCCTTCTTATAAAGAATACCACATATCGTGATTTTTCACAAGCAATTCGACAATTCTTTAGCACTTTATATAGAAACCACCCTGTTTTCGCCTTCTTTTTCGCCCCTTCGCAGGGGAGAAAGGGCCGTTTTTTCTTCCTCTCGACATTTTGCCGCAACTGCGTTATACTGTTTCCATCAGGACTATCTGCCGCTCTGGAAGGGGCGGCTTTCTCGTTTTTGAAGGAGGATATTTGCCCATGACCCAGCAGGACCGCACTGCGGTGCAGTATCACAAAATGACCGAGACCCCTATCCCCCGGCTGATCCTCAGTCTGGCCGCGCCCACCATTTTAAGTATGCTGATCACCAGCATCTACAATCTGGCCGATACCTTTTTTGTGGGGCGCATTTCCACCAGTGCTTCCGGTGCGGTGGGCGTCGTTTCCAGCCTGATGGCTATTATACAGGCGCTGGGCTTTATGCTGGGGCACGGCTCTGGCACCATCATCAGCCGCCGCTTGGGCAGTCAGGATACCCACGCCGCCACCCGCTTTGCTTCCACCAGCTTTTTTACGGCGCTGGCCTTTGGCGTAGTGCTGGCGGTGGCCGGCCTTGCCACCCTGCCGGACTTTATGATGCTGCTGGGCAGCACCGAGACCATTCTGCCCCACGCCTGCGCCTACGCCCGCCCCATCCTGCTTGCCGCACCGCTGATGATCTCCAGTCTGGTGATGAACAACATCCTGCGGTATGAGGGTAAAGCAAATCTTGCCATGGTCGGGCTGGTCACCGGCGGGCTTTTGAACATCGCGCTGGACCCGCTGTTCATGTTCACTTTAGGGCTGGGCACTGCCGGTGCCGGTATCGCCACCGCCCTCAGCCAGACCATCAGCTTTGGCATTCTGCTGTATATGTTCCTGCGGGGCAAAACGGTCAGCCAGTTCCAGCTTTCCGCCGTCACCCGGGAGCCGCGCGAGTTTTTGCAGATCCTTGCAGGCGGCGCGCCCAGCTTTGGCCGTCAGGGTCTGAACAGCATCGGCGGGATGCTGCTGAACATTGCCGCCCGCAGCTACGGCGACGCCGCCGTGGCGGGCATGAGCATCGTGACCCGCATTTTTATGTTCATCCTCTCGGTGGCCATCGGCGTGGGACAGGGCTTGCAGCCGGTGGCGTCCTTCAACTACGGCGCACGCAAGTACCACCGGGTGCGGCAGGCCGCTGTCTTTACCCTGAAAGCCGCCTTTGTGCTGCTGGTGGCGCTGATCGCGGTGTGCTGGTGGAAGGATGAAGCTTTGATTCGTCTGTTCCGGGATGACCCGGAAGTCACCGCCGTGGCGCTGCCTGCCTTCCGTTACCAGTGCTTTGCCGTCCTTTTGCAGCCGGTGATCGTAGTGGCCAACATGACCTTCCAGAGCGTTGGCAAGGCCGGGCGCGCCACCTTTCTGGCCTGTTGCCGACAGGGCGTGTGCTTTATCCCGCTGATCCTTGTACTTCCCCGGGTGCTGGGTCTTGTGGGTGTGGAGCTCTGCCAGCCCATTGCGGATGCGCTCACCTTCTTCATCTCGCTGCCCTTTTTGCTGGCCTTTCTGCGGCAGCTGGAGCAGATGGACAAGGCAGAAGCGTCCCATGCCCCGGCGCAGCTGTAATGCAATTGTAACCATTTTTAGCCGCATTTTTCTGCAAGCTCTGCAATGAAAAATGCGGCTGTTTCGTATTCTGAGTGAACGGAAAAATTTTCCTCCCTGTTTTTTGCAAAGGAGTGGTTTTTATGAAGCGTGTTGTCTTGCGTATCGGCTGCGGGGCGGTCTGCACTGCCCTTGCCCTTACTTTAGGCTGCGGCTGCGCCCTGCTGCCGCCCGCCACCGGCGTGCCGGGCGCTGCAAGCTCTGCCGTTTCTGTGCCCACGGACGACAGCGGCAAGCCCCTGTACGACCCCGCCGTGCTGAACGATGACCGTCTGCGGGTATTGTACTGCTATGACCGCGCGGGGAGCAGCACCACCATCCTGTGCGGCAGCACCCCGCTGCATCAGGCTGCCCGCAGCGAGAACGTCTCGCTGGTGGAGGACAGTGCCACCGGCATCGCGGACTACTGGCTGCGCAGCTGGTCCGACCCCACCGGCCGGGGCGGGCGCCGCACCGCCTTGTACGACAAGACCGGCACTGAGGTGATGTCCTTTGAGGGCGAGCAGAACGCTACCCTGCAAAACGGCCTGCTGGTGCTGCAGGAGAGCCGCCTTGTCGATGGCGGCTACGTCCCGGAGTCCGGCTACGGCACCTGTCAGGTCATCGACCTTGCCACCGGCGCAGCGCTGCCGGTGCCGGAGGGCGCATACAGCTGCACCCTATGCGGCGATAAGCTGGTGTTCAGCTGCTACGCCCGCCCGGAAGGGCTGGACGATTACGACTGGGATATGGATTACCAACAGAACCGCTGGGTAGTTGTGCAGGAAAAGGACGGCACCCCCGTCTACCGCGCCGATGCCGCCTCGGCATACCGCCTTTTCTACGACAGCGATACCCTGAGCGACTGGGTGGAGCTGGACGTTGCCACCGGAGCCGAGACCACCGACCAGATTTTGTATAACACCCAGACCGGCGAGCAGTACACGGGCTTTTTGCAGGTCTACCCGGGCGGTCTTGCCAGCTTTTCCACCGGCGATGGCCGGTACGAACTGCGGGATATGACCACAGAGGACCGCAGACTGATTGCCGCCTTTGACGAGCAGCCCAGCCAATATTTCCCGGGCTATGTGGTAACATGGCACAGCGGCGAGGATCATGGCTACGAGCTCTATGATCTGGAAACCGGCACCAAGACCCCGCTGTACGATGTGAACACCACCGATAACACCATAGCCGTCTACGCGCTGGACGGCAGCCTGCGGGTGTACAGCAAGGACAACGGCAAGCTGCTGACCGACACCACCGTAGAGCCGGTGGAGCACCAGCAGCGGGTACGGATGAGCAACTACGGCAGCGGCTACGTCTGGCTGAAATTGCAGGACAACGACCGCTACGAGACCACCGCCACCCGGCTGTACGGCCCGCAGGGGCTTGTCAGCGACCTGACCGCCCTGCAGGGCAAATACAGTTACGTCAACTACCTGACCACCGACCCCGACGGCAGACCCATGTTCTACGGCAGCCGCAGCGCTGTGGGCAGCGCCTACGGCAACGTATACGATGTGCTGGACGCAGACGGCAAGGTAGTATTACAGGGGCTTGCCAGCTGCGCCGGGTACTATTCTAACAGCCTGAACGCCCTGCCCGACCATGTGTTTGCTGCACAACGGGGCTTCTATGTGGGCTGGATGGACACAAGCGGCAACTGGCTGTACTGCCAGAGTATTTTCTCGTCTGCCACTGCGGACGATGAACCGAGTTACGGCTATTGAGTTAGGAGGGCTTTTTATGAAAAACACTAAAATTTCCCGCCGCAGCTTTCTGCTGGGGCTGGCTGCCTGCTCCGCCGCCGGGGTGCTGACCGCCTGCAAGGGCACGGATGCTCCCTCCGGCAGCACCGCTTCCTCTGTGGTAGAACAGCCCGCATCCTCTGCTGCTTCCTCTACCGTGCAGCAGGCAGCGCCGTTTCTGACCGTGGAGGATTTTCCCCCGCTGGACGGCAGCACCGCCTGCATCCCGCTGATGGCGCAGATGCTGGCCGATACCACCGGTATGGACTTGGAAGAAGCCCGCAGCAGCATCACGGTGAGCACCACCGCCTACGCATGGGAAAACTTTGGCTTGTACGACACCACCACCCGGATGCTGGTGGTATACGAAGCGCCGGACTATGTAAAGGAAGAGCTGCAAGAGGCCAACGTGGAGCTGGAGCAGAAGCCCATTGGAGTGGACGCGCTGGTGTTCATCGTCAACGAGGACAACCCCGTGCAGGCGCTTACCCGGCAGCAGCTGCGGGACATCTACGCCGGAAAGATCACCAACTGGAAGGATGTGGGCGGCAAGGATCAGGCCATCGTTGCTTTCCAGCGCGGCGAGGACTCCGGCAGCCAGACCCTGTTCAAAAAGCTGCTCATTCAGGGCGGTGAGCTGATGACCCCGCCCTCTGAGCTGGCTCCCGCCGCCATGGGTGAGCTGGTGGACAGCATTGCCGATTACAACAACAGCGCCAATGCCATCGGCTTTTCCGTATATTACTACATCGACCAGATGTACTCTAAGCCCGGTCTGCGGCTGCTGACGGTGGACGGTGTGACCCCCAGTAACGACACCCTTGCCGACGGCAGCTACCCCCTTTGCAACGATTTCTACGCTGTCATCCACCCGGATGCCGCCGCCGACAGCCCGGAGCGCCGTCTGTACGACTGGCTGGACACCGACGCCGGGCAGGACTGCATCAAAAAGTCCGGCTATGTGGCCGTCGGCCCGCAGACCACCGTCACCATCGTGGATTGAAATTGACAGACCTTCTCTCGTCTGCTACAATAAAGGCAGGATTTTGTCGATCTTTATGCAGCAGAATGCCGAAAGGAAGGTCTTACTATGGAACACCCCTCTCACCCGGTAGAAAGCCACTGGCGCACCTCCCTGCGCAACCGCATTATTCAGGCTTCCAGTCTGCTGGAGGTGCTGTTGTCCGGCTTAGTGCTGATCGGTCTGCTGTTCAGTGTTGTGCCGCTCATCCGCTGGATGCCCGGCCTGCTGTTCGACGGCAACGAAGCAGAGATCCGCACCTTTCTGGAGCGCAGTCTGGATATCGTGATCGGCATCGAGTTTATCAAGATGCTGGCCAAGCACAGCCCCGGCAGCAGCCTTGAGGTGCTGTTGTACGCCATTGCCCGCCATCTGGTGGTGGGACACGATTCCGCCGTGGAGAATCTGCTCAGCGTTGGCGCGATCGCGCTGATCTTCATCGTGCGCAAGTTCTTTTTTGTTCCGGCCTTCGGTGCGCACCTGCCGGACGGTCACCCCGCGCCGGATCTTACCCCTGCCCAGAGCGGCATCCCCGCCGACTGGTTCCGTCGGCGGCATTCCGAAGCAAAGCCTGAGGAAGAGACCGAAACGGAAGCGTAAGCGTTTCATCAGCTCCCAAAAAGCGGCTGTTGCACAGCATTTTGTGCAGCAGCCGCTTTTTATACGCTGCAAAATACACGATGCAGCATTTATTTCGTCCGTTGGTTTATGGTGTTCCCCGTGGCCGGAGCAGGCACTGCGGGCAAACATCCACTGCCAGATCTCGCTGGCGCTGAACCGTATCTACACCGAGTGGTACCCCAGCAAGGGCTACACCTTCAACATCACCAACTCCACCAGCTACGACCAGTACTACGTCCATGGGCGCACTGTGTTCGAGGTGATGGTGCGCATCACGGACGATATCTTCAACACCTACCTGCGCAAAAGCGGCACGGTGAACCCCTATTATTCCGAGTACTGCGACGGTAAATCGGTCACCTGCCCGGGGCTCAAGCAGTGGGGCACGGTGGCGCTTGCCAACAACGGGCGCAGCGCATTGCAGATCTTACGCTACTACTACGGCAGCAGCATCGAGATCGTGCGCACCAAAAATATCCGCTCTATCCCGCAAAGCTACCCCGGCACACCACTGCGGCAGGGCAGCCGCGGCGCGGCGGTGTTCACCCTGCAAAGGCAGCTGAACCGCATTACCAAGGACTATCCCTTCCTTGGAAAGCTGACGGTAGACGGCGTATTCGGCAGCCGGATGGCCGCCACGGTGCGGGCGTTCCAGAAGCAGTTCAACCTGACCGCCGACGGCGTAGTGGGGCGGCAGACATGGTACAAGATCAGCTATATCTATGTATCGGTAAAAGATCTCGCCGAGCTGACCAGCGAGGGCGAAACTGCCACCGGCACCCTGTCTGACGGCACATGGAGCGGTACGGTGCTGAGCACCGGTGCTTCCGGCAGCGCGGTGGAGCAGGTACAGTTCTGGCTGAACACGTTGGCGCAGTACGACAGCGCCATCCCCGCCGTAAAGGTAGACGGCGTATACGGCACTGCCACCGCCAATGCGGTGCGTGCTTTCCAGCGCAAATACGGCCTTACCGTAGACGGCATAGTGGGGCAGACCACTTGGAAGGAGCTGTACGATGAGTTTTTGAGCATCCAGTCCGACAACGGCACCCCCAACGCCTACCCCGGCACGCCGCTGCGGGAGGGGTCTGCCGGGCAGAATGTGCGGCTGGTGCAGTTCTGGCTGAAGATCGCCCGCACGGTATACACAAGCCTTGAAAGCGTGACCGTGGACGGAAAATTCGGCGCGGGCACGGCATCGGCGGTGCGGCGGTTCCAGCGCTACTTCGGGCTGACGGCAGACGGGGTGGTGGGGCGCACCACATGGCAAAAGCTGTACGAGGTGTACAACGATATTGCCAACCGGCTGCTTTCCTCCTCCCTGCGCCCCGGCGAATACCCGGGCGTGCTGCGCACCGGCTCCACCGGCACAGCGGTGCGGGAACTGCAATTTTACCTCTACCTCATGAGCGCCTACGAAAGCAGCATCCCGCCGGTAAGCATTGACGGAAAGTTCGGCACGGATACCGAGCGGGCGGTGCGGGCGTACCAGCGGTTTGCGGGGCTTACCGTGGACGGCGTGGTGGGGCGCACCACATGGAACTCTCTCTATGGCCGCGCCAGCCAGCTGCGCTCCTCCGGCCCGGTGGTCACCTTAAAGCGTTTGCCCTACCCCGGCACCCCGCTGACGGTGGGCAGCAGCGGTGATACCGTGCTGTACTACAATCTGCTTTTGCAGCGCATCGCCTATTATTTTTCCAGCGTGGAAGCTCCGCCCCTTGCCGACCGTTATACCGATGAGACTGCCGCCGCCACCCGCAGCGCCCAGCAGCTGCTGGGGCTGGAGCAGACCGGCATTGCAGATGCTGACACATGGACGGCGGTGGAAGCACTGAGCTTGCAGCTGGCTGCCCATGCCCCGAACCCCGACCGGGACACCCCGCCCAGCACCGCTTACCCGGGGCGCGCCATCGCCGAGGGCAGCGCCGGGCAGGAGGTGGGGCAGGTGGAGCGCTGGCTCAACCGCCGGGCACAGCTTTCCTGCGGCGAGGACTATGTGGCCGATAACAACCACTTTGGCGCGTCAGACGCCGCTGCCGTGCGGGCTGTCCAGCAGCAGGCGGGGCTGCAGCCGGTAAACGGCATTGTGTACCGGGAAACATGGCACGCTTTGCAAGCCCAGTGCACCGACCCCTGCGGCTGCGAGAAGGAGGAATGAGGGATGGCACGCCTTTTGATCTATGACGCCTACGAAAACAAGGTGTACACCTACGCAAACCTGAACGAGAACGACCCCATGCCTTACAGCACCCTGACCACCCTGCGGCTGCGGGAGTTCCGGGGCAAATCGTCCAGCCCTACCCTGTGGACCACCATTGCCGCCATGGAAGCGTGGAATCTGACCCGCCGCAAATACGGCAGGGGCATCCCGGTGGGGTACGCCTTCCGCCGCATCTGGGAGGGCGGTCACGGCACCCGCAGCCAGCACTACGCGGGGGTAGCGTTCGATGTGGGGCAAAGCCTTGACCAGCGTCAGCGCACCGCCATTTACAACGCCGCCCGCGCTACCGGCGCGTGGGGCTATGTGGAGCCGCTGAGCCAGACCCCCACATGGGTGCACTTTGACCGCCGCTACGGCACCCCGGCGTGCAGCGGCACCACCGCCGGCTACCCCACCCTGCGCCGGGGCAGCCGGGGCTGCTATGTCATGATCTTGCAGGACGCGCTTTCCACTCTTGGTTACCAGACCGGCAGCCGCATCGACGGCATCTTTGGTGCCCGCACCGAGCAGGCGCTGCGCGGTTATCAGAAGCGCACCAGCCTGCGGGTGGACGGCGTATGCGGCTGCGACAGCTGGAAAAAGATCTCCACCGCCGTCATTGGCATCGGGCGCACCAAAACCACCATCGACTAGCGTTTGTCCCATACAGAAAAAGCGGCCGCACAAAACCATGTGCGGCCGCTCTTTTTTACTCACTTTACAGCCTGTTTCAGCTGTTCCAGATCTGCGGCATCCGGGTGGGAGAGCGCCTTATCGAAGTTTTCGATCAGGGCGTCCAGATTGGGGATGTGCAAAGGCTTTGCCTTCATGGCCTCGTACCGTTGCCGGACCGATACCGGCATCTTGCCCTGACACATAAAGCTGCCAATGACGGTATTGCTGCCGTCCAGCGCCTTCCGGGTGGCGGCAAGGATCTTTTCAAAGTAGGGCGTACTGCCGCCAAAGCCTGCGGTGCCAAACAGGAATACCCGCTTGCTGCGCAGCTGCTGCAAAAAATCCAGTGTGTCGGCATCCGCCTTGCCCTTGTCCGTCCAGAAACCCACATATAGGGTATCTGCTGCCAGCGCGGCAGTGTCCGGTGCGCCGAAATAGCAGCAGTCTGCCTGCGGCAGCTGCTCCTGCAGGGTCTGTGCCAGCAGTGCGGTGTTGCCGGTTTTGCTGCTGAATACGATAGCGTAACTCATTTTTACCTCCCTCAGAGCAGCGGCAAAGCTGCCGGATGCTCTTGTGCATACGTTATTTTACGGCAATTCCTTTGCCGGGAGAGCCTGAAATCATGGAACAGTATAGTACAGCGCCCTGCCAAAATCAAGAGTTGACGAGATTCTCGCCTTTCCCGGCCAGAAAGCTGCGCAGATTGCCGGTGGTGATGTCCATCAGCCGCTGCAAGGCTTCCTTGGTGGTCCATGCAATGTGCGGGGTGAGCACCGCGCCCGGCAGACTGCGCAAACGGCTTTGGGGTGGCAGCGGCTCGGTGGCAAAGGCGTCTGCGCCGTAAAAGGCAAGCTTGCCGCTTTCCAGTGCATCGGCTACGGCTTCTTCGTCCACCAGTGCGCCCCGGGCGGTGTTCAGCAGAATGGCACCGGGCTTCATTTTTGCAAGGGCTTCCCGGCTCATCAGCCCGCGGGTCGCCGGGGTGGCCGGACAGTGCAGGCTGAGCACATCACTGCGGGCAAGCAGGGTGTCAAAGTCCACGAACTCCACCCCATCGGCGGCGTACGCCGGGCGCACCGTGCGGGTGCACACCAGCACCTCCATGCCAAAGGCCTTTGCAATGCGGGCGGTCTGACGGCCGATGCTGCCGTAGCCGTAGATGCCAAAGGTCTTGCCCAGCAGCTCCACCTGCGGCAGCAGACCGTACTCTGCCGGGATGCCCAGCTGCCAGTACCCGTCCTTTACCGCCCGGTCGTACCGCTGGGCGCACTGGCAGATGGCCAGCAGCAGGCTGAAGGTCATCTGCGCCACGCTGTAAGTAGAATAGCCCGGCACGTTGGCCACTGCCACCCCATGACGGCGGCAGGCTTCAAGGTCGATATTATCCGTGCCGGTGGCGATGATGCCCACCCATTTAAGGTTCGGGCACTGCGCCAATACTGCTTCGTCAATGCGGCACTTGTTGATGAGCACCAGCTCTGCATCCCCGATGCGGGGCGCAATGTCGGCGTAGTCGGTGCGCACATAGCTGGTGGTGTCCGGCACCAGTGCCTTTACCCCGGACCAGTCCAAGTCTCCTTCTTCCATCACATAGCTTTCAAGGATCACTGCCTTCATAGCTTTCTCATTCCCTCTCTGGTTTATGTTATTCCGTTTCTTTCAGCGGATAAAGCGCCAGCGCAAGGCTGCCGCCGTAGGGGCGGCTGTCCAGCGCGGCATAGCCTTTTGCCAGCAGCAATGCCAGCTGTACCCTATCTTCCAGCGGCACCCACACCGGCGCAGTGCGGGCGGGCACGCAGCCGGTGCGCAGCAAAAAGCAGGGCGCAAGGCTTTCCAGCGGGCGCAGCGCCCGCAGTCCGAAGCCCTGCCGGAAATACAGCGGTAACAGCGCTGCCGCCGTTTCGGTGCACTCCACCACTGCCCATGCCGTACCCTTGCGGCGCAGCCG
>OLOR01002300.1_pt1 | contig 15165 bp, 10 predicted proteins | sample 1672521 | NCBI WGS metagenome assembly OLOR01 (sample SAMEA3136695, study PRJEB25190) | human gut metagenome | biome: human gut; feature: human-associated habitat; material: faeces | place: Austria | collected 2013
TGCCTGGCGGGTAGTTTAACTGGGGCGGTTGCCTCCCAAAGAGTAACGGAGGCGCCCAAAGGTCCGCTCAGCCCGGTTGGCAATCGGGTGGCGAGTGCAAGTGCACAAGCGGGCTTGACTGCGAGGACGACGGTCCGAGCAGGGACGAAAGTCGGGACTAGTGATCCGGTGCCGGTGTACGGACGCGGCATCGCTCAACGGATAAAAGGTACCCCGGGGATAACAGGCTGATCATTCCCAAGAGTCCATATCGACGGGATGGTTTGGCACCTCGATGTCGGCTCGTCGCATCCTGGGGCTGGAGCAGGTCCCAAGGGTTCGGCTGTTCGCCGATTAAAGCGGCACGCGAGCTGGGTTCAGAACGTCGTGAGACAGTTTGGTCTCTATCCTCTGCGCTCGTTGGAATGCTGAGGAGGCCTGCCCATAGTACGAGAGGACCTGGGTGGACGAACCTCTGGTATGCCGGTTGTCACGCCAGTGGCACGGCCGGTTGGCTACGTTCGGAAGGGATAACCGCTGAAAGCATCTAAGCGGGAAGCCTGCTCCAAGATAAGCATTCCGTGGAACCTTCGAGTTCCTGTAGTCCCCATGCAGAACACGTGGTCGATAGGCCGGACGTGGAAGCCCCGCGAGGGGTGGAGCCGACCGGTACTAACGGACGAAAGGCAACACTAACATTCCAACCCCTGGCGGTTGGACCGCATCTTCCTCCTGCAAACGGCACCAGACGGCAATGAGCATTGTCTGGCCACAAGACGAAACATCGACATATCCGCGTCCGCTGTCCGGTTCCCAGGCCGCCACAGGCCGGCAGACCCCAGCGTCTGACCGTACAAGAGAAGATTTGCGGCGGCCATGGCCCAGGTGAGACGCCCGGTCCCATTCCGAACCCGGAAGCTAAGGCCTGGCACGGCGATGGTACTGCACCCGACAGGGTGTGGGAGAGTAGCACGCCGCCGCACCACACGTACAGGAAGCCCCTCGGAGCACACGCCCCAAGGGGCTTTCGCATACCCGAAACACTCACGACCCAAACCCACACACCCCCACAAAAACACCCGGGGCTTCTCGCACTCATGAGACCCACGTCCGGGACCATTCCCGGCCGGCCCCGCCGTCGGGGCCGAAGAGAGACGGCGCGGCGCGTTCCCATTTCCGCAGGAAATCCGGAAAACAGCACGTCCGTGACCGTGGAATCCCGACGCCCGGGCCTCCTCCCCCCGGTCTGCTGTGCGGACGGCTCCCCCCCTGAGGGGAGCCAGAAACTGGCTTGGTTATGGGGTCGCTCTACACTGGCTTCTGCTATGCATTACTTCACCCCTAAACGTTGCGCTACGTCGAATAAAATCATGTATCACGATAAGGCGCAGGTTCAGCGTGCCGCTGATCAAAGCCTAATCGAGCGCGGAGTTGAGCTATGGGTGTACCGTTGCGAATTTTGCGGATGCTGGCATCTCACGCATCGCGATCCGCAATCCAGTTACCGGCATGTACCGCTGAACCAGCAACTCAAGCCACACAGTCGTAAAAAGGGCTACAAGCCACGTAGACGTTAGCGTCAGAAGCTCCACAGGCCTCGCCAACGCCGTGTCTGAGACAGGTTACGGTCCAAACACGTCAGGTCGTAGGCTGCTAAGCGTTCAGGGCGCTCGGACACACTTCGTCCAACACTTACATCACCTTGGTGTTTTCAAGGTTGCGGATAACCCAATCGTTGAAGCGAATTACCGGCTTGCGCAACATAAGTCCCAACAGCAATGAGGGGACAAGGAACAGTGCCAGTTTGCCCATGGAAACCCAGTATTCCATGCCGAATGAGCCTGCCATGGCCGAATGCATCGCATCCACCGCATAGGGGAACAGTAGCCATTTAGAAACGACCTGGAAGAACGTCGGCAGTGTTTCAATGGGGAATGTGCCGCCGGAACCGGCTACCTGCATAACCAGCAGTACTACGGCAATGGCTTTGCCGATATCACCGAACGACAGGGTCAGCGTATACACAATATTCGAGAACACCAGTGCAGACAACCACCCGACCATCAAGAACTGAATCGGATGCTCACACTGCACGCCGAGATAGAACATATCGCCCAGGCACACCAGCGTACCTTGCAGCAAAGCAAGGAAACCGAAAATCATGTATCGGCCGAAATATTCGTGGTGCAAGCGTAAACCGAACTGCCGCGCATTGCCGGGAGCCTCGGCACGCGGCTTCTTCAGCACATCCAACGCGGCGGCCGGTCCGGCAATCCGCCCGGCAATCATGGCCTCGCGAAGACCCACTTCCGAACCGAGCGGCAGATCATTGCCCAACCCTAAGATACGAGCCTTCTCATGGTCGGAAATCGATACTTTCAACATGGCGACCAGAATGATCGCACCGACCCAAATAGACAAAATCGTGTAGAACGGAGCCATCGCGGAACCATAGTTGGCAACGGGATAGAGCGCGATGCGGTCGACCGCTACGGGTGCCGCCAGCATGGAAGCAATGGCATCGGGCTTCGCAGAGGAAATCACAGACAGGTCGATGGTGCCGCCATTGGTGATAGAGGCGAGTTGGGAAGACAAGTTGTCGAGTTTCTTCGCCGAACGGGTCAAAGCGCTAGCTGCGTCAGTCAAGGCCGACTGGATGTCCGTCAGGCTGTCTGAAACGCCGCCAGAAAGACCTGACACGCTGCTTACGGTCGATGCAAGCCCGTCGATTACGGAACTTGCCTGCGTGGTCACTTCGTCCATGGACGAGGTCAGATTGTTCAGTTGCGGTTTCAGCGTGCTCTTGTACGTGTCTGAAGCCTGAGTAATCGATTGTTTGGCGGCAGCGATTTGTGATTTCAGATCTCGACGCGCTGTATCGGCATCGGCAGTACCGTTTGCTATGTGCGTGGCCGCATCGCCCAACGCGGTGGCGGCTTGCTGCATGCTCTGCTGCGCCTTTGTGGCTTGGTCTGCAGCCGCGTTCAGTTGAGCGGCAACGGTATCTCCGCCCACGGGCAGTGAAGCCGCTTGTTTGGCGAGATCTCGTAAAGCGGCGGCATACTTTCCAAAGCTGTCGGCCTGAGCCTCCACTTTGGATTGCATATCGGTTAGCTTGTTTGATATCTGTGAGGATTGTGAGCCCACATCGGCAAAAGCGGCATCGATTTGCTTGGCAATGGTGTCGTAGGATGAACCGGCCTGCTGCAATGCCGTACCGACGCCATCGGTGGCTCCGGACAATGCCTTGTCGAGGCTGGAGACGCCGTTGCGGGTCTGTTTCAACGCCTTTTTGGTTGTGGCCGCAGCTGAGCCTGTTGACCCCAGCAGCTTATCGGTGGAATCAATGATGCTGTTGGCGGCCCCGAGCAGATTGGCATAGGAATCCATCTGCGACGCAGTGCCGGTCAAACGAGACGACATGGTGGCAATATGACTGGTGGCGTTGTTGACGTACTGCTCCATTTGCGGGCTTTGCGCGTAATCGGCCACGTTGGAAACCAAATCCAGCGCCACGCTCGCCAAGGTCTTCACGAATGTCTGGTCGATGGTCGTGGCCACGGTGGTAGCACCCTGGTCGGTGATATGCGGAGCGATCGGATTGATTTTCTCATTGAGATAGTATTCGAGCTTGGCGTGCTTGATCTTCGGTGAAAACAGCGTCATCATATCGGAGCTGAAGCTCTTTGGAATAATCAGCGCGGCATAGTATTCGCCTGAGTTCACGCCATCGATGGCCTTAGCACGATCCACAAACTGCCAGTCAAGGTCATGATTGGCCCTGAGCGTATTGGTCACGGTTTCGCCGACGTTGATGGTGATCGGCATCAGATCGGACTTATAGCCCTTATCCACGTTCGCCACAGCGACCTTCAAGGCCTTGGTGTTGCCGTACGGGTCCCAGCTGGCGGCGATGTTGTACCATGCGTACAGTGCCGGCACAATCGCCAATCCCATAGCCACGATTACGGCGATCACATTGCGGGTGGCTTGGCGCACGTCACGTACGAATATTTTCCAGATAAGCTTCATCGTGCGCCTCCCTGCCCAGGCTGCCCGGACTGACCGGACTGTGCGGTGTGCGCAGTCGGCTCGGTGGCCTGATCACTGAACGGTGTGAGTCGTTCAGTGGTTTCGCCGATATTCGGATTGCTGTCCATCGCCGCTTCGTGACGTCCGTGGCCGTGGAAACGCCGCCACACATATCCGTTGAGCATCACATTGCGGAACTCGTCGGCACTCATGGCGCTGACGCCAAGCTGCATGGCGTAGGCTTCGCGTGCGTATTCAACCACAATGAGATAGGCGTCGATAAGAATAATCGACAGAATCCAAGAGGTCAGCATGGCGATTTTCTCTTGGGTGACGAACAGCAGCACCAGGAATACGAACGGGAGTACGGTCAGCAATGCCAGACCGGCAACGATCATCTTTGGATACCGTGCGAAGAACCGGTGCGCGCGATGGGCGATGATATCGCGCAGTTCCTTGCTGTCGGACACCGTGCGGAATACGGAGTTCAAGCTCACCTGTTCGTTCACCATGCTGTTGTGCTCGGTGATCATCAGGTCGGTATCTCCCAAACGACGGTCGAACAGCGCGTTCAGGTTCATCGCATACCGGCGTATGACAAGTCCCACGAAGAGTGCCGCCGGCAGATACCAGAACAGGTGCAGCATGTCGAGCCAGTAATGGTTCGCGTACAGGCCGGCAATCGGGCCGCGCATCGCGTTGATGCCGTAGGTAAAGGGCAGCCACGGGTGCAGTTCGCGGAAGAAGTTCGGCATCATTTCAATCGGATACAGGCCGGAGGCGCCGGGTATCTGCACAATGACCAGAATTACGGCGATGGCTTTGCCGATATGGCGGAACGCCACGGCCAGTGCGTAAATAATGTTGATGTATACGAACGAACAGAAGATCCCGGCCAAGATGAACAGCAGCGGATGCTCGCATTGGATGCCAAGCACCAGATCGCCGATGGTGGCGATGACGGCTTGCAGGAATCCGATGGTGACCAGCAGCAGCCAGCGGCCAAGATATGCTTGCGTAGCGGTGATACGGCGAATGCCCTCGCGGTCGACCTCAAGCTTGTAGATGGCGATTAGCACGAAACCGCCTACCCACAGTGCCAGATTCGTGTAGAACGGGGTGACTGCGGACCCGTAATTGTCGGTGGCATACACGACTTTCGTGGTCAGGGTGACGGGATTGCCCATGAAGTCGCCGAATCCCTTGTCATCCAGATGCAGCGTATCCCGGATTTTCTGGTAAGCGGCGGAACTATCGAGCGTGGCGATATCGGTGCGTACGGTGGCGACATCGCTGGCCACCTGGCGCAGCGAATCCTGCGTGCTGCTGATGGTGGTTTTTGTTTGGTTCAGGGTATCGACAAGCTGGTCGAACAGCCCGTCGGCCTGATCCAAGGTGCCGGACAACGAAGTCAACGTGCCATCCAGCGTGCCGTTCAGGGCGGCGAAACTGTTCAATGATGAGGTGAGCGACGGCATCACGGTGCCGGTCAGCGAGCCGCGCGCGGTATTCAGCGCCGCGATGCCGCCGGTGGTGGTGTTGGTCATGGCTCCGGAAAGGTTCGTGGTGGCGTCTTTGCCGGAGTTGATGAACTGTGTGGTGTCGGTATGGAAGGTGTTGAGCTGTGTCTGCTGTTTGCTGATCAATGAGTCGAGCGCATCGATTTGTTTCCAGATGTTCTGGCCGACCGGGTCGGTGGTGTCTTTGCCGATGCCGGCTTTGGTCAGCGCGTCTTTCAGATCGCTGATTGACGTTTGGGTGGCGTTCAGTGGGGCCGAAAGTGTGTTGGTGATGGTGTCGACGGAGTTCTGCGCGCTGTTGAAGGAGCCGGTGATGCTGCCGGCGGCGTTGTTGACGTGGACGGCCAGTCCGGAGAGTTGTGCTGAACTGCTGTCGAGCGCGCCGACCAGTGTGGTGGAGAAGGCTTGTGACCCGGCCTGTGTTTCCGCCAACAGTGTGCCGGACTGGCGGGAGGCATTCTGCGCGGCCGCGACGGTCTGCTTGAGTGAGGCGGTGGTCTGTTTGGCGTCGGCGAGAATCGTGTCTGATTGGGCCAGCGTGTCCTGTAAGTCGGTGAGTGAATCCTGAACGGTGTTCAGCGTGGACATCACCGTATTGAGATCATCGATCGTATCGTGCTGGACTTTGCCGGTGACTTGGTCGAGATCGTCTCCCGCTTCGGAAACGGCCGAGGCAACGGTGGTGGCTACCGTGGTGACGAAGGCGGAGTTGATCTGCTCATCGATGGTGGTGGCGCCGGTGTCGGTGATTTTCGGCGCGATCGCGTTCTTCTTCTCGTTGACGTAATACTTGATTTTCGGCTGTTTGGAGGTTCCGGTCACCGATTCGACCAAGCTGGCGCTGAAATCCTTGGGCAGCACGATGGCTGCATAGTATCCGCCGGTCTCCACGCCGTGGACGGCCTGTTCCTCATTGTCTACGAAGCGCCAGCCGAGTTCGTCGTTCTGCTTGAGTTTCTTGACGACCTGCCGGCCCGCATCGAGATGGCCGACCAGATCGTTGGTGGTGCCTTGGTCTTCATTGGCTACGGCCACTTGCAGATTGCCGGTGGCTGAATAGGGATCCCAGTTGGCGAGAATGTTGAACCATGCGTACAGCGAGGGCAGCATTGCTACGCCGAGCGTCACCACAACGGCAACGGGATTGCGTAAGATACGTCTGCAATCGCGTAGAAAGACTTGCCAAACCGTCCGCATCCAGTCCCTCTTTTCCGGTTCGTAGTCATTGCGGCCACATGCAGTCTATTCCCACCACTGGTGCGAATACTGCTGGTTTGGCGGGTTTTCTTGCAAAACTGGCCGTTGGTTGTCCGCATAATGGGACTGATATGTGAACGTTTGTTGATGGTGCGACACCGGCGGGATGGTTGTGCAATTTTGCCGGTATCCGGTGATGAAATGTTGAGGTGTTGGAACTGAGTCGTCGCAGTGCTGAGACCGAGACGACTCAGTGACGAGCCTATCCGAGGCTATCTCGTTGGTTCTGGTCTCACTGATCCAGACGGAAGCCCTGAGCGGCGGCCTTGTCGAGCAGTGTCTGATGGCTGACATCCTGCCGACTGATCGTGGCGACCTGATCGCTGAAAGCGTCCACCGGACGGTCGGCTTGGCGCAGATCGTAGTACCGGTGAACTTCCTCGTCGAAGGCGGGCAGCTGGTCGAGTACGCCATCGGCGTCAGCCGGGTAGGTGTTCTCGAAGAACTGCATCGTGCGCGGCATGCGCGGCTTGACGGTCGGGTTCTGATCGGGCTTGCCGATGGCCAGACCCAGCACCGGATACGTGTATTCCGGCAGATTCAGCACGTCGATAAGGCCGGGGATGTTGTTGAGCAGAGAGCCGAGAATCACGCAGCCCAGTCCCAGCGAATAGGCGGCGGTCTCCATGGCGTGCAGGGCCAGCACTGCGTCGTTCTGAGCTTGGGTGAAGCGATAGCTGTACTTGAGATGGAATTCGTCGGAAGCGGGATCGATACCCTTGCGTTCGGCGATGCGTGCGTTGCGGTGCTCGTCGATGACGAACACGTACAGCAACGGCGCGGTGGCGATATACGGCTGATGGCCGAATTCGGCGAGCTTGGCTTTGGTGGCCGGGTCGGTGATACGGATGGCGGACCAGTCGTTAAGGAACTGGCTGGACGCGGCATGTTGGGCGACGGTTTCGAGCGTGGCGCGGGTATCGTCGTCGATGGCCTCGTCCTTGAACTTACGGATGGAGCGGCGGCCCAGAAGAGCCTCGATTGTTGCGTTGGTAACCATGGCTTTATTGTCGCACGGCAGACGCCGGACGTCACGGTGGATTACCTCACAGTGAAATGCCGATATTGTGTGGCGGAACTGTGCTGGACTGATGGTTCCTGTCGATTGACTGATGGTTCCTTGACGAAATTCCAGCGATGAGTCATCAGTCAGCCAACAGAAACCATCATCCAACCGGGGGATTAGCGGCTGGGCTTGCGATGGCGGTGGTCGACGAACGCCTTGGAGCCCCGATCCGACAGCTGCGAAACCACTGCGCCGAGTGCGGCCGAAACGGCGGCGAATGCCAGACTCATTGCCAGACTTTGCGGCGCGTCTGCCGCCAGTCCCTTGCGCAGATTGCGTTTGCTTGTGCCCTTGTCCCATATCATCTGGAATGCTTTGCCGGCAACCAAGCCTGCCAGCGCTGGGACTGCCGACTTGATGAGCTTGTCGCCCAGAGAATCAGGGTCGTTGAGCCGGTCCTCGCGCAGCCTGTTGACCTTCTCGTCGATGCGGTGCAGGCTGTCGACCGCGCGGTCGGCGCTGGAGGGGAAGTCGGTGTTCGTTTCGTCGCTCATGACTCTCAGTCTAATAGCATCTCAATCATCTCAGCGCAAAAGATGGGCGTTAATGGTGGAGTCATGAACGAGCGCAGACTAGAGTGGAGGCATGAGCGAACAGAACGTGAACGGCACCGTTGCCGTCGAGAACTCTCGTGGCGGCAATGGATTTTTGGTGTTGCTGCGCCACGGCCAGACCGTGTGGAGCGAATCCGGGCAGCATACCGGGCGCACGGACATCCCGTTGACCGCGGTCGGCGAGCAGCAGGCAGCGGATGCCGGAAGGCGCCTGCGCGAGGCCTTCCCCGAAGGATTCAGCCAGAGCTGTGTGTTTTCCAGTCCGCTGAAGCGGGCGTGCCAAACCGCTGAATTGGCTGGTTTTGCGGACCACGGTGTGTTGGACGGCATCGCTGAATGGGATTACGGCCGAGCCGAGGGGCGTACGCGCCAGCAGGTGAGTGAGGCCAGCGGTTTTGAATGGGATGTGTGGCGTGACGGGCCGCGCTCGCTGACGCCCACGCTGGAGGGCGACTGGGTCGAGACCTTGCCTTCGGGCGAACAGGTGCCGGTCCATGCCGGGCCTGGCGAGACGCTGGAAGAAGCGGCGGCACGCGCCAAGAGCGCCATCGACGAGATTACGCCGCTGCTGAAAGACGGCCATAATGTGCTGTTGGTGGCTCATGCGCACATCCTGCGCATCCTCACCTCGCAATGGCTGGGCGTGGACCCGCATTTCGCACGGTTGCTGCGTTTGGATACGGCGCACTACTCGGTGCTCAGCGTCTATAAGGGAGATAACGTCATCGAACGGTGGAACGCCTAGCCCCGGTTGCGCTGCGATTGCGCTGGCCTGCCCGCTACTGCGGGCGGGCCTTTATTGTTTGTGGCGGGAATTGCGGTATGTCGATAAATGATTTGCAAACGATAGCGTCGGCGTGTTGTTTTTTTTTGATGGGTATAAGTGGCAATCGATTGCCATGAAAGATATGTTAGCGCTCTCATGATTGCGAACGCTTGCATTGCGATAATGAGGCAAAAATGACTGAATTAATGGGATATTTGTTGACAATGGCCTGAAAATGATGATTTATGACGCGCTGATATTGCTATCGTTTGCAAAAAGAAGCAAACCGTTGCACAATAGTGCATGTCGATAGTCGTAAAGGTGCGTGCTAGCGTACCTGTCCTGACCGGGGACGGCCGGGTCGACGATGAAAGAGAAAGGTTCGATGATGAATCGTACAGTCAAGTCAGCAGTCGCGATGGCGGCTGTCGCTGCGATGTCCCTCGGCGCTTTGGCGGCCTGCGGAAGCTCGACCTCCGGCGATGACGCCAAGGGCAAGGTCTACTACCTGAATTTCAAGCCGGAAGCGGCTGATCAGTGGACCGCTCTGGCCAAGGAATACACCAAGGAAAAGGGCGTTGAGGTCAAGGTGCAGACCGCGGCCTCCGGTACCTACGAGCAGACCCTGAAGTCCGAAATCGCCAAAACCGAAGCCCCGACCTTGTTCCAGGTCAACGGCCCGGTCGGCTACCAGAACTGGAAGAAGTACACCGCCGATATGTCCAATACGGATGTGTACAAGGAGCTCGCCAACCAGGATGTGGCCCTGAAGGATGGCGACAAGGTGGTCGGCGTGCCGTACGTGATGGAAACCTACGGCCTGATCTACAACAAGGACATCCTCAACAAGTACTTCGCGCTGGATGGCGCCAAGGCCACGTCCATGGACGAAATCGACAACTTCGACACCCTGAAGGCCGTGGCCGACGACATGCAGGCCCGCAAGGACGAGCTCGGCATCAAGGGCGCGTTCACCTCCGCCGGCTTCGACTCCAGCTCCGACTGGCGCTTCAAGACCCACCTGGCCAATCTGCCGCTTTACTACGAGTTCAAGGACGACAACGTCACCGAGCAGCCGGCCACCATCAAGGGCACTTATCTGCCGAACTACAAGAAGATCTTCGACCTGTACATCGCCGACTCCACCACCGACCCCACCCAGCTGAGCGCCAAGACCGGAGATGATGCGAACTCCGAGTTCGCGCTCGGCGAGGCTGCCTTCTATCAGAACGGCACCTGGGCTTGGACCGACCTGCAGAAGGCCGGCATGAAGGCCGAATCCGTGGGCATGATGCCAATCTACACCGGTGTCAAGGGTGAAGAGAAGCAGGGCTTGGCCACTGGTTCCGAGAACTACTGGTGCATCAATGACAAGGCCTCCGACGCCGACAAGAAGGCCACCGAGGACTTCCTCTCCTGGGTGATCACCTCTGATACCGGCAAGAAGTCCCTCTCTCAGGACATGGGCTTCACCACCCCGTTCAAGACCTTCGATGATGTCAAGTTTGACAACCCGCTGACTGAAGCCGCTGTTGAGGATCAGAAGTCCGGCAAGACCCAGGTTTCTTGGAACTTCACCATGATGCCGTCCGAAGAGTGGAAGAACAAGGTCGGCCAGGCACTGCTCGAGTACGCGCAGGGCACCGGCAAGTGGGATGCCGTCAAGACCGCCTTCGTGGACGGTTGGGCTTCCGAATACGAGGCTTCGCACTGAGTCTCATAGAGTCCCATAGCCGATAAGTAACAATCCGCGGCGCCCCTGCCATTTCCTTCTCCGGGGGCGCCGCTTTGTATTGCTGAGTCTCGCACAAAATTGTCCGCCGCAAAAAAGTGTGAGGCACGCACCCGCTCAATCACACACTGTGTGTCCATAGATTGGCGATTTTTCGCCATTTCCCACAATGTGCGATTGAGCGTTATTGTGCGGTTGCCTCACACTTTTTCTATGGTGGGCTTTGTTGTGTGAGCCTACTTAACGCGGGAGGTGGAGGAGCGGACCTTCAGCTGGGCCGGGAACACGATGTAGGGTTGCTCAATCGGCTTTTCGTCAATGAGATCGAGCGTCATGCGGGCTGCCACGCGGGCCATTTCCACCGGATCCTGGCGGATGGTGGTCAGGCCGATATCGCCGGTGTAGAAACTATCGTCGTAGCCGATCAACGAGACGTCGCCGGGCACGGAGAATCCATTGCGCTCCAGCTGGAACATAAGCGGCAAAGCAATGCCATCCTCTTGGCATGCGATGGCGGTGGGCATCTCGTCTTGGCTTATGAGTTGGTTGACCACGTCGCTGATTTCATAACGTCCATCGTCATCGACCTTGCAGACGATAACCTGCGGCTCGATGCCTTCCCTGCGGCAGCAGGCGGTGAATGAGTCGAATCGGCTTTGCACGGAGAAGCTCAGCGACACCTCGCGATTGGTGCTGATGTAGGTGATGCGGCGATGTCCGAGATTGATAAGATGGCGGGCGGCCAGCGTGGAGCCCTGCACATCGTCGATATTGACGGCGGCGGTAAAGCCGCGGGCTTCGGGTTCGACTGAATTGATGCCGACGATCGGCACGCCGACCGAAGCCAGTTGCGCGATTTCGTTGTTGTCGATATCGAAAGACGCCACAATCACGGCATCGGCGTTACGGCGTACCGGCAACATCTCGAAGAATTCCTTGCGCTCCTCGATGCTGGAAATCTGGAATACCGAAATATCGTAGCCCTGCGTGTGCAGCACCTCGTTGAGCCCCTCGATGACCGAGGCGGTGAACCACAGGCGGATATGGCCGCTCATCAGTACTGCGATGCGCAGGGAGCGGCCGGATTTCAGGGCCGCAGCCGAGCGGGAGAGTGAGAAATTGAGTTTGTCGGCGATGGCGAGCACGCGCTCGCGGGTCTTGGCCGACACCAGATCCGGCCTGGTGAAGGAACGTGAGACGGTGGAGATGGAGACGCCGGCCTCGCGGGCGACATCCTGAATGCTCGTAGCCATTGCAGCCCCCTTGCGTTGAATGGAAAATCGCAATACACATGCACAACTGACTCCAGTGTACATGCTGATTGATTGATCTGCGGCGATGACAACGATTGTATTACAAACGTTTGCAAAGTGTCTATGTCGGCGTTAGATTGGCTTTATATAGCCATTATCTTAGGTGAAAGAAGATTGCTGGAGCCGGAGTGTGCTCGAACTTGAAACGCCTAAAATGACAACGTTTGACATATAATGATTCGACGTTTACTATGAACATAGGCTTGAACGAGAACAGGCCGTGCATGCGGTTCTCGATCGGCAAGCTCGCATTGAGTTGAACTCCGCAGCCGGCGCACGATGCAGTGTCACAACGCAGCGGACTCAAGGAGGAGGAAAAGTCATGATCAGCATGGCTGGCAAGGCGATACGCAGATGGTGGGCGCTGTTCGCGCTCCCCACATTCGCCGCATTCATCATCGGGTTCCTGGTGCCCTTCATCATGGGCGTCTACTTAAGCTTCTGCGAATTCACCACCGTTACCGACGGTGAATGGGTGGGGCTTAAGAACTATGGCAAAGCGTTGAAAGACAAGGAATTCCTGCACGCGCTCGGCTTCTCCACCGCGTTCACCATCGTGACCACCATCGTGATCAACGTGATCGCCTTCGCCATCGCCTACATGCTGACCAAGGCGATCAAGGGCTCCACGCTGTTCCGCTCGGTATTCTTCATGCCGAACCTTATCGGCGGCATCATCCTGGGCTACATCTGGCTGCTGCTCCTGAACGGCGTACTAGCCCACTGGGGCCGCGCCCTGACCTATAAGGCGTCCTACGGGTTCTGGGGCTTGGTCATCCTGGTGTGCTGGCAGCAGATCGGCTACATGATGATCATCTACATCGCCGGCCTGCAAGCCCTGCCCACCGATGTGCTGGAGGCCGCGGCCGTGGACGGCGCCAACGGACGGCAGACCATGTTCCGCATCATCATCCCGCTGATGATGCCGTCCATCACCGTGTGCTCCTTCCTGACCGTGACCAACGGTTTCAAGCTCTACGATCAGAACCTCGCATTGACCAACGGTGCGCCGAGCAACATGTCTGAAGGTCTGGCGCTGAACATCACCCGCACCTTCTACGGCCGTATGGGCTGGGAAGGCGTCGGCCAGGCGAAGGCCGTGCTGTTCTTCATCCTGGTCGCGGTCATCGCCCTGATTCAGAACAAGCTCACCACGAGCAAGGAGGTGGCAGCCTGATGAACGAGAACAAGCCTGTGAAGCATGGCGCATTATGGACCGTGCTGTTTGCCGTTGTCTCCCTGTTCTGGATTTTCCCGATCGTCCTGGTGCTGATCAACTCCTTCAAGCAGAAGGCGTACATCTCCAAGAACGCGTTCTCCCTGCCTGCCGGCAAGGCGTTCGTGGGACTTGAGAACTATGTGCGCGGCATCGAGACCACGCAGTTCTTCGCCTCCTTCGGCTGGACGTTGCTTATCACCGTCGGCTCGGTGGCGCTGATTCTGGTGTGCACCTCGATGTGCGCATGGTGGATCGTGCGCGTGAACAACTGGGCCGCGAAGCTGCTCTACACCCTGTTCCTGTTCAATATGATCGTGCCGTTCCAGATGGTGATGTTCACCCTCTCCAAGATCGCCGACATGCTGAAGCTCAATACCCCGTGGGGCCTGTGCATCGTGTACCTCGGTTTCGGTGCCGGTCTGGCCGTGTTCATCTTCACTGGCGTGATCAAGGGCATCCCGCAGGAGCTTGAGGAGTCCGCCATGATCGACGGCGCGTCAGTGCCGCGCATCTTCTTCCAGATCGTGGTGCCGATTATGAAGCCGTCGATCGTCTCGGTGGCCATCCTCGAAGCCATGTGGATCTGGAACGACTACCTGCTGCCGTACCTGACGCTCGACCTCGGCAAGTACAAGACCGTCTCGGTCGCCGTGCAATACCTCAAGGGCGGCTACGGTTCCGTGGATATGGGCGCCATGATGGCCTGCCTGGTGCTGGCCATCATCCCCATCATCGTCTTCTACTTGGTATGCCAGAAGTATATAGTCTCTGGTGTCATGGCGGGCGCGGTCAAGGGTTGAGCCCGACAATTTGGCTCCCCTCCCTGAGGGGAGCCAAAAGCTGTACAAGGAGTAGTTGATGAACTGGCTGGCACCGGACTCGAAATTCATGCGCGCGTGGAGCAATCTTGTTGACGGCGTATGGATCAACATTCTGATGCTGGTCACTTCGATTCCGATCATCACCATCGGTGCGGCCCTGACTGCCGGCCATGATGCTTGCCGCCGCTCCATCGAGGGCGAGGGCAAAGGCGTAACCTCCAACTACTTCAAGTCATTCAAAACCAACTTCATCAAAGCCACACTGCTGTGGCTGCCGTTCTTGGTGGCGCTGATTGCACTGGTCTGGTCATGGATCGTCCTGCAGATCACGCCGCTGCTCATCATCAAATTCGCGCTGACCATCCTCTGGCTTATCGGTTTCGAATGGGTGTTCGCGCTTCAGGCACGCTTCGAGAACACCGTGGCCGGCACCTTGAAGAACGCCTTCATCTTCGGCATCTCCCACATCGCGATGACCGTGGCCCTGGTCATCGTGGATGCCGTGTTCGTGGCACTGCTGGCGGCCAGCTGGTTCCACATGCCCGGTGGACTGTTCCTGCTGGTGATCCTTGGTTACGGCACCATGCTGATGCTCCATATCCCCGTCGCCGAGCGTGTCTTCAAGCCATATCTCATTGACTAGGCGGGTTCTCACGAATATGCGGCGATCTTCGAGGTCTGAGCGCTCTCTGTCCACGCAAGCGCGGTAAAGATAACAAATTAATAACAGTTTGGGGCGGCTGGCGGAGCGGGGTGCCGATTGAGGGGTATTAGTGATTGGCTTGGAAGGGGGCTTTTGGCATACGGGGAGTGTTCGGGCTGGGCGGTTGCCCCCCGTAAGTGCTTATATACATAAGGAATCTGGCACACTGAGTCTCAGTGCCGTAATGGTATCATCGCAAATAA
>OLOR01002357.1_pt1 | contig 14888 bp, 8 predicted proteins | sample 1672521 | NCBI WGS metagenome assembly OLOR01 (sample SAMEA3136695, study PRJEB25190) | human gut metagenome | biome: human gut; feature: human-associated habitat; material: faeces | place: Austria | collected 2013
ACGCCATCATAACGTAAGCCGCCGCATGGGCTTTCGGGAACATGTACTTGATCTTTTTACACGACCAGATATACCAGTCCGGCACACCGACCGCCTTCATCGCTTCTTCCATTTCCGGCTTTAAGCCTTTCCCCTTCCGCACACTCTCCATCGTCGTGAAGGAAAGGCTCGGGTCCATGCCCATGTTGATCAGATAAATCATGATATCGTCTCGACAACAGATCGCCGTGGAAATCGTCGCCTTGCCTTCCTGAATCAGCGTCTGTGCGTTGCCAAGCCACACATCCGTACCATGTCCTAATCCGGCGATTCGAATCAGGTCGGAAAAGCACTGTGGCTTGGTGTCCAGAAGCATCTGGATAACGAAATCTGTACCAAACTCCGGGATGCCCAGAGAACCAACCGGGCAGCCGTCAATCTGATCGGGTGTGATTCCGAGCGCCGACGTATTCTGAAACAGGCTCATAACCTGCGGATCGTCCAGCGGGATCTTCGTCGGATCAACCCCCGTCAGATCCTGCAGCATACGAATCATCGTCGGATCATCGTGTCCGAGGATATCGAGCTTCAGCAGGTTGTGGTCGATGGAATGGTAATCGAAATGGGTCGTTACCGTATCTGTTGTCATATCGTTTGCGGGATGCTGCACCGGCGTAAAGGAGTTGATGTCCTCTCCCACCGGCAAAACGACGATACCGCCGGGATGCTGTCCCGTGCTTCGGCGCACGCCCGTACAGCCCTGTACAATCCGGTTGATTTCGCAGTTTCGTTTCTTGCTTCCGCGTTCTTCAAAATAATTTTTCACATAACCAAACGCCGTCTTATCCGCCAGTGTGCCGATCGTACCGGCACGGAACGTCTGTCCTGCGCCGAAAATAACTTCCGTATATTTATGCGCCTTACTCTGATATTCGCCGGAAAAGTTCAGGTCGATATCCGGCTCCTTATCTCCCTTAAATCCAAGGAACGTTTCAAACGGAATATCGAAACCGTCCTTAATCAGAGGCTCTCCGCAGACCGGGCACATTTTATCCGGCATATCGCAGCCGCCGTTTCCGGCAAAGGCTTTGACCTCCGGGGAATCAAAATCGTAATAATGGCATTTCGGGCACCGATAATGGGCGCTCAGGGAATTTACCTCCGTAATCCCCGCCATGAACGCCACCAGTGAAGAACCGACAGAACCTCTGGAGCCAACCAGATAGCCGTCCTCCACCGATTTCCAAACCAGCTTCTGCGCAATGATATACATTACGGCGAATCCGTTTTTGATAATAGAGTTCAGCTCCTTTTCCAGACGGTCCACAACGATCTGCGGCAGCTCTTCCCCATAAAGCTCATGCGCCTTGCGGTAACAGATTTCCGTCAAGGTTTTATCGCTGTCTGGAATAACCGGCGGACACTTATCCGGGCGCACCGGAGAAATCGTCTCTATCTGATCCGCAATCCGATTGGTGTTGGTAATGACAACCTCCTCTGCCTTTTCACTGCCAAGATACTGAAACTCCTCCAGCATTTCTTCCGTCGTGCGCAGATATAGCGGTGCCTGATCGTCCGCATCCTTAAAGCCCTTGCCCGCCATGATAATCCGACGGTATACCTCGTCTGCGGGATCCAGAAAATGCACGTCGCAGGTTGCTACAACCGGTTTATTGAACTGCTCGCCCAGCCTGACGATCTTTCGGTTCATGTTCTGAATGTCCTCTACCGAGTTGACATTTTCAATCTTGTCGGAATGGATCATGAACATGTTGTTGCCGGTCGGCTGGATTTCCAGATAATCATAAAATTTCACGATCCGCGCAATTTCCGCATCCGACTTTTCATCCAGCAGGGCACGGTACAACTCGCCTGCCTCACACGCACTGCCCAGAATCAGTCCCTCCCGGTACTTCATCAGCAGGCTCTTCGGAATTCGCGGTGTCTTATGAAAGTAAGTCAGATGAGACTCCGATACCAGACGGTACAGATTTACCCGCCCCACATCGTTTTTCGCAAGGATGATCGCATGGTAGGAAAACAGTCTCTTTACAATATCCGGACTGGAATCTCCCAAATGGTTCACATCCGCAAGGGTGTGACAGTTGCGCTGCTCCAGAAGCGGAATAAATTTTACGAAAATTTCCGCCGTTGCTTCCGCATCGTCCACTGCGCGGTGATGATTTTCCAGGGAAACACCCATCGTTTTTGCGACCGCATCCAGCGTATGCTTCGCCTGATGCGGCAAAAGCACGCGCGCAATGCCGACTGTATCCACATATGTAGGATGCAGCTCGATATTTAACTGCGCCGCATTTTCCATAATAAAGCTCATATCGAAATTCGCATTGTGGGCGACAAAAATCGTACCCTCGCAGAATTTCAAGAACTCCGGCAGCACTTCTTCAATTCCCGGCGCATCCATGACCATTTCATCGTTAATACTTGTCAGCTGTTCAATTCGAAACGGAATCGGCACACGTGGATTGACAAAGGTGGAAAACCTGTCCACAATCTTTCCTTCCACCACCTTGACCGCACCGATCTCGATAATCCGGTTTTTAACCGGCGAAAAGCCGGTTGTCTCGATATCAAATACCACATAGGAATCCCGTAATACCTGACCCTTATCTCCGGTTACGATTTCCTTCAAATCATCCACCAGATACGCTTCACATCCATAAATTACTTTAAAGAAATCATTTCTGTCCGGATTTTCGTCTCCTGCAGCCTTACGCTTTTCTTTCTCCGCTTTCCAGAGGTCATCCAACAGATGGTTTGCATCCGGAAATGACTGTACGACGCCGTGATCCGTGATTGCGATCGCCGGATGTCCCCACTGATACGCCCTCTTGACAATATCCTTTACCTCGGATACACCGTCCATATCGCTCATTTTTGTGTGGCAGTGCAGTTCCACACGCTTGCGCACGGAATGATCCATTCTCGACGTGGTAAAATCCGAAATCTTTTTTACCCCGACAATCGAACCTACCGTCAGCTCGCCGTCAAACTTGTCCACCATCGTCAGACCCTTGATTTTGACAAAAGCGCCGGGCTTGATCCCCTCCTTTACCTCTGCCAGCTGTTCATTTAAGGTAAAAATTTTGATGGTCATCGTATCAGTAAAATCCGTCACGTCAAAAATCAGGATTGTCCGCTCGTTGCGAATTTCACGCTGATCCATTGCGATGATTTTGCCGCGGATAACAACCTCTCCCATCTCACCGATGATCTCCTCGATCGGGATTGCTTCTTCGTCAAAATCCCGTCCGTAAAGCACATCCGGATTGTCACTTTTTTTGACGCCGCGGCGATAATCGCCACGCCCCTCCCGGTTGAATTTGCCTTTGCCGTATTTGCTCTGTCCGCCCGCATTTCTGCCGCCAGCCGATGCGGTACCGTTCGTGCCTGCCGCAAAAGCTGCCGTCTGCCCCATTGCCGGAGCACTCTGCCCTGCTGCCGGTGCATCCGGGCGCATCCGATTCGCTGCTGCCGCTGCCTCCGCAGGAACCATCGTTCCGCCCTCAAACGGAGCTTCCTGCGCAGCTGCGCCCATGGACGCAAGGTATGCTTCATAGCCGGCATCCATACCGCCAGCCTGCATACTGCTTTCTGCCCTGTCGCCCGGCATCGCACCATTTTGCCCTGCGATCCCTGCTGCACCATACTGCGCTACGCTGCTGCCTGCGTTCTGTGCAGCATTGCATGCGGTGCCATCCTGTCCGCCTGCATACTGCGGCTGCCCATCGTTACCGGACGTGCTGTATCCGCCGCTCATTACGCTGGCGAACTGCTCCTGGCTCATGCCATAGTCCGCCGCAGCCGGACGAGCACCCGCTTTCGCGGCAATCATCGCCACTTTTCTTGCCAGTGCAATCTCTTCCTCCGCTTTTCTCGGATTTTCCTTCGTCTGACAGTAATGTGCGACCGCCTCCATCGGGATTCCGCACCGTTCACAGCAAATTTTTTCCAGAATACGGACAAGCTCGGGACAGCGTTCATGCGCGATTACCGTATCCGGCACTTCCAACACCAGCTTTCCCTCATCCGGGAAGGAAATATTGGCTGATTTAAACAGACTGTATTCCACCGGGCTGCATTCCTTTAATTCCAGTAAAATGCTCTCCTGATAGGTTTCCAGCAGGCTCTTTAGGTTGTACTGGGCGGACAGCTGAAATTTTTCCTGAATTTTGATCGTGATATTGCAGTTCGGAAACAGCTGCCTTGCAATCTCTTCCTCTACCAAGAAAATAACTGCTTTGGGGATCAGGCGTCCGCAGCTGATATACACCCTGATCAGATCCTTTTGCCGCGTGGTCGTCACCCGTTCTACCTTTACTTTTTCAAACAATGCCCGTACTTCCTGTTCCAGAACAAGCTCCGGAAATACTTCCATGAAACCTTTGGTCATTTTACTCTCCATTTTCGTAAATACTTTTACACCAAAAACGATTACTGTTCGTTCCAGTGCTCCAGTTCATACCGCAGAGTCGGAATAAATTCTGCCTCCGGAATCTTGCGGATGATCTGTCCTTTTTTGATCAGCAGACCTTCCCCGATGCCGCCTGCAATACCCAGGTCCGCTTCCTTTGCTTCGCCGGGTCCGTTTACGACACAACCCATGACTGCAACCTTGATATCCAGGTTCGGGAACTGCGCTGCAAGCGCTTCTACCTGATTCGCGAGGCTGATTTGGTCGATCTTCGTGCGTCCGCAGGTCGGACAGCTGACAACCTCAATACCGCCTTTGCGCAGTCCCAGCGTCCGCAAAATCAGCTTCGCAGATTTGATCTCTTCTACAACATCCCCTGTCAGGGATACACGGATCGTATCGCCGATTCCCTGATTTAAAATCAGTCCCAGACCAATCGCAGACTTGATATTACCGGAAAGAACCGTACCGGATTCCGTAATGCCGACATGCAGCGGATAAGGTGTCTTTCCTGCCAGCAGCTCATGCGCATGCACGCACATCATAACATCGGAGGACTTGATGCTGATAACCAGGTTGTCATAGCCAAGGTCTTCGATCATATGCACCTTATCCAGCGCACTCTCTACAATCCCCTCTGCCGTTACGCCATGATATTTTTCCACAAGATCTTTTTCGAGGGAACCGCTGTTTACGCCGACACGGATCGGAATATTGCGTTCCCTTGCAACACGCACTACTTCCGCTACACGGTCTGCACCGCCAATGTTTCCGGGATTGATACGGATTTTATCCGCTCCGTTTTCCATCGCGGCGATCGCCATCTTATAATCGAAATGAATGTCTGCAACCAACGGAATGGAAATCTGCTTTCTGATCTCAGAAATCGCTTTCGCAGCTTCCAGCGTCGGTACGGTGCAGCGGATAATTTCACAGCCAACCTCTTCCAGTCTGTGAATCTGCGCAACCGTCGCCGCCACATCCTCGGTCGGCGTGTTGGTCATCGACTGAATCAAGATCGGATTGCCGCCTCCGATTACACGGTTTCCAATTTTTACGACTTTGGTATAATCTCTGTACATAATGCCCTCCGTTTTATCGCTTCCGCGTTCTTTTTGTTCAAAAGCCCAGTTATTTTTATTTTAACACTTCCCCACAGGCAGTGCAATCGGTTTCCGGCGAACGAATTTTGCTGCCCGACGTGCAGACTTCTCCCGAAAATGCCGTCTCGCTACAGCTGTGCATCGCCCGAAATGCATCCGGTTTAAGGAAGCCCCTGCACCTTTTTCGCATCAGCGCTTCTGCCCCATCACAAGCTCATACTCTCCGATTTTTTCGTTTCTACTGTACAGACTCAGCATAACCCGCACCTCGTCCCCGCATCCAAAGGTGTTTGGGTTTAATTCCAAAAACACCGGCTTTTCTGTATACAGCGCGGCATTTTCTTTTATCAGGAGCTTTCGCAGACTGCCATCCCGCAGGGTGATCGGAATTTTTCCGGCTGCGCGATCTACGCCTTCCGCCTTCGCAGCTACGGTCGCCCCCTGCAGCATCAGAACCGCCGCCAGCAGTGCAAACATCCACCTTCCCATCGGTTTTGCCGTCCTGAGAACGCTCTGCAGCACTTCACAGTCCGCCGTCTTCTTCCGACGCACTTTCTGCCAAAACGGTGCTTTCTTTCCTGTATCATCTACCGTGCAAGCCTCCTGTAACGCCAAAAGCACCTGCAAAAAAGCCTCCATCGTCTGAAACCGTGCTTCCGGCTCCCTGGCTGTGGCACGCATGATAATCTGTTCCAGCTCATCGCTGACCTGCGGACAGCGGCTTTTCAGGGACGCAAACGCATAAGGCGGTCTGGAAAGGTCTGCCCCGCACAAAAGCGCATACAGTGTCCGTCCCAGACCGAACACATCTGTCCGGACATCCACACAGCGCTTTTCGATTCCCCGGCTCAGCTGCCCCGGCGCCGCATATCCAGGCCTCGCGGAAATGCCTTTTGTCACGGGTGTATGCGCTTCCAGCGCGCTGCCAAAATCGATCAGCCTGATTTTTCCATCGGAATCCTTCATCACATTTGACGGCTTGCAGTCCAAATACAAAAGCGGTGGCTGCATCTGGTGAAGCTTCTGAATCGCTTTTGCCAGACAGATCCCGATCTCGATCACCGTTTCTTCTGCAAAGGCGCCGTCTCGTTCCATCTGCGCCGCAAGCGTTTCCCCCTCAATCCATTCCATAATTAAAAAGCGCTCTTCCTCCTGTTCTACTACATCCACAATCCCCGGAAACGCTAAATCCGCCAGCTTTCCCATCGTAAATTCTTCCCGGATCGGGAAATCCCGTCCGACCTTTTTTGCCGCCCAAATCTTTCGCAGGCGCAGATCATACGCCCGGTAAACGGTTCCGGTTCCCCCGCTCGCCGTTTCTCCTTTTAAAATATATTTTTCACCGATTTTCCGTTCTTTTTCCAGATAGATTCCTCCTTTTCATATCCGATCAGTACCGCTGTCATATTGTCCTTTTCCCCCTGGGCCGTCAAAAAGCTCCCAATTCCTTTCAGCCGCCGATACAGTTGCCCTGCTTCCCGTTCCTCGTACAGGCAGATTCGGAAAAAATCCGGCGGCGCTTTTTTATAAAATCCGTCCGTACACAACAACAGCATGTCCCCGTCGTCCAGCGTTCCTGTATACAATTGCGGCACTTCCAGCCCAAACGCCCCGACGCAGCGGCGCAGCACGCCGCCCTCTTCATGATCCTGTGAAAGCTGCCTGGTTCCGGTCTGTTTTTCCCGATTTAAGCAGCGTTTGCGGCAAAGCTGATACGCCCTGCTGTCCCCGAGATGCACCAGTACAAATCTGCGTCCGCGAACAAACACCATCGTTACCGTCGTTCCGCTGCAGATTTTTTCCTCCCGCTCGCAGCGCTCCAGCTTTTCCTGCATGTCCAAAAGCGCGTCGAGTGCCCGCTTTTTCATCCGTTTTGTCCAGAAAAAAGAGCGCATTTTCCAAAAACCTTCCCGGTAAAACCATTCCGTCAGCTGCTCTGCAACCAGACCGCTCGCGTATTCTCCTGCCCGCAGTCCGCCGATTCCGTCGCAGACCGCAGCAAATATGAGCTCCTTTTTGCGTGCACGAACTCGCTGCAGCGTAAAAGAATCCTCATTTACCTTGCGAAAATCTCCTTTATTCCAATACCACGACGTGATATACGCCATCCGTCCTCCCGTCTCTCTCCAAAGACCGGAACAATGATTGCTCTTTGAATTTTCCTGCGGTCAGAATATCCGCAGCCTGCGGCAGATCGCCGCCAGCGATTATACAGGACAATAGAATGTCCGCCAAGGGTACACGCTATTGTATAGAACGCCCAAAAACCTTTCGATATCCGTATTATATCGTCCCGCGCATGCGCCGTCAACGGTGAAAAATACGGTAGTAATACGAATGCAAACTCTGCGAACAATCTATTGCCATAAAAAAAGGGCGGGACAATGAGTTTTTGATATTGCCTCTCATTGTCCTGCCTTTTTTTGATCCGAACAGCCTCAGTTTCCGCACTCTACGCTGATTCGGTTGAAAATCCCCATGATCTCGTCCGTGTTGAGCCGGTTCTTTTCTTCCCCAACTTTATCCAGAACGATTTTTCCCTGATGCATCATCAGGATACGGTCCCCATATTCCAATGCATAGCGCAGGTTGTGCGTTACCATAACCGTCGTCATTTTCTTTTCCCGGACGATCTGATCCGTCAGCTTCATGACAATTTCCGCTGTTCTGGGATCCAGTGCCGCCGTATGCTCATCCAGAATCAGGAAATCAATCGGTGTCATCGTCGCCATCAGAAGCGCCAGTACCTGACGCTGTCCGCCGGAAAGGGAACCGACCTTTGTTTCCATCTTGTCTTCCAGCCCAAGTCCCAGACCGGAAAGCATCTCGCGGTACGCATTTTCCCGGCTCTTTCTGACACAGCGGTTCAATCCGTAACCTTTTTCTTTCAGATCCGCAACCGCCATATTTTCCAGCACCGTCATATTCGGGCACGTCCCGGCAGAAGGGTTCTGGTATACTCTGCCGATTTTGCGGTGGCGCATATATTCTTTCTGACCGGTGATATCAGTTCCGTTTACGATGACCTTTCCTGTGTCCGCCGAAATGCTGCCGCAGATCAGGTTCAGCATGGAGGTCTTGCCGGAGCCGTTGCTGCCGACCACCGACACGAACTGGCTGTCTGGAATCGTCAGGTTAAAATCCTGAAACAGGCACATTTCATTGACTGAGCCCGGATTATAATATTTATCGATATGGGAAAGTTCAAGCATTTTTCCGCCCCTTTCGTTCCATGCTGACAACCAGAATGACTAAAAACAGTACCGCCGTAATCAGCTTTAAGTCTGTAGATTTTAATCCCATGCGAAGTGCAATCGCAACGCAGGCTTTGTAAAGGATTGATCCGATCACAACGCTGAACGTTACCATGCCAACCCGCACGTTGTGAAGCGCCTTGGAAATCGATCCGATTCCTTCTAACTTCTGATACAGACTCGTTCCGATAATTACACTCGCAAGTCCGACCACCACAGTTCCGGTTCCGACCGAAATTTCAAAGCAGCGCTGCTGCTGTGCAAACAGGCATCCGCTCAACGTAACCAGACCGTTTGCAATTGCAAGTCCGAGAATTTTTACTTTACCACGGTCACGTCCCATCGCCGTTACAATCGACGCGTTATCGCCGACAGCGCGGAGCAGAAAGCCGGATCCGGTTTTTAGATAAGCGTCTAAAAGCACTTTTACCACAACTGTAATGACAACCATCACGAGTACGATTTTCCAGGACGCCAGTGCTCCCTGGCAGATTCCGTTGACCAGACCATTATCAAATACAGTTACTTCTTTATAAAACGGAAGGTTCGCCCTGCCTGCGATCCGCAAATTGACGGTGTAAAGAGCGGTCATCATAATGATGCCGCTCAGCAGGTCTCTTACCTTGAGCTTTACATGGATCAGACCAGTCAGTACACCTGCCAGCGCTCCTACAAGGAAACACACCGGAAGCGTAAGAATTGCCGGAACCCCATTTGTAATCATGACTGCCGTAATCGCTGCTCCCATCGGAAAGCTGCCGTCTACCGTCAGATCCGGGAAATCCAGTATTTTATAAGTGATATATACTCCCAGCGCCATGATCCCGTAGATCATACCCTGTTCGAGTGTACTGATGACCAGTTCCATGTCAGAACCTCCTGCTTTTTCTTTCTGTCCTTTTATTCTACTGTAACGGTTTCAAAAACCTCTGCAGCGTCCGCTTCGTAGTTTTCCGGGAAAGTGATGCCAAGATCACTTGCTACTTCTGTGTTAATATAAAGGTTTGCACCCTCACATGCTTCATAAGGCATGTCGGAAGTCTCTGCCTCGCCCTTTAATACCTTTGCTGCCATCGCTCCGGTCTGTTTGCCAAGTGCTACATAGTCGATACCTTCTGCTGCCAGGCAACCGTTCTTTACCTGTTCTACTTCAGAACCAAATACCGGGATGCCCGCTGCGCTCGCTTTTGCCAGAACGGTCTGCAGACCCTGTACTACGGTATTGTCTGTCAGGTTGGAAATGCAGTCTACCTTTGCTGCGAGGTCAGCCGCTGCCATATCGACGTCTGCCAGTGTATTGATGCCGGATTCTACGATTTCAAAGCCGTAATCGTCAGCCAGCTCTTTGTAGGTTTCAATCGTGCTCAGAGAGTTTGCTTCGCTTGTTGTATACAGGATACCGATCTTTGTTGCATCCGGAAGCACCTCGCGGATCATTTTCAGCTGTGCTTCTACCGGAAGCGTATCTGCAGTACCGGTGATGTTGCCCTCCGGTGTCTTATCTTCTTTTGCAAGTCCTGCGCTGACCGGATCGGATACAGCGGTGTAAATAACAGGAATATCGCTGTCCAGGCAGGAATTGTATGCGCTCATTGCGGACGGAGTTGCGATCGCACAGATCAGATCCACTTTCTGAGAAACGTAGTTATCGGAAATCATGCTCGCTGTCGCGGTGTCTGCCTGCGCATTATCAAACAGAACAGTCAGGTTCACGCCTTCTTCGATGCCTGCTTCTTTTAAGCCTTCCAGAAAACCGGTTCTGCAGTTGTCCAGAGAGCCGTGCTCTGCGAACTGGGAAATACCGATTGTGTAACTTTCGCCGTCTTCCGCCGCTGTATCTGCTGCTGTGCTTTCCGTATCAGCGGTGCTCTCTTCTGTCTGTACGGTTGTGTCTGCTGCGGTCTCAACAGTGGTTGCTGCGGTCTGTCCGCATCCTGTGATCATTGCTGCTGCCATCATTGCTGCTACGGTAAGTGCCATTGCTTTCTTTTTCATTGTGTTGTTCTCCTTTTCTAAAAAACGATAATTGAAACAAAGAAGAAAAGGAAGGGGATGCGAGTGTGGTGGCTTGAGAAGCTTCCCGCCCGGAGGGCTTCGTTTGTCTGGGAATTTATTCCCAGACAAACGAAAACCGTCTCAAGCATTTTGCTTGAGACGGTAATGTTTCATTATCGCGGTGCCACTCAAATTGACTGTTTCAGTCCACTCTGTTCACATACTATCATATGCGCCGGTCGGATAACGGGTCCGGATCCCGCCGGCACCTACTGTTGGTTCGGGGCCAGCCTCGAAAGTCCATTCCTCAAATGTTCCCATACTGCAATCCCACCGCCTGCAGCTCTCTGTAATGTTCGCGACTCTGAGTACTCCTCTTTCTCATCGGTTTCTCTTTGTTTTCTATACTGTACCTCACTACAGTCAAAAAGTCAATCCCCAGTTTGAAATTTTTCCAATTTCCTCCTGCAGCACAGCGGGAAGCATCTAAGACGGGATTTTGCAAATGGCGCAGGCGAACTGCGCCTCTACATCATTACTGTTCACACGCTGCCAGCACTTTTTCAAACGGCAGGTCTCCGCCGTACAAGTCCAGCGCGCTGCCGACTGTGACATGAATTTTATTCTGTCCGGCTTCTCGAATCTGTTCGATATCTTCCAGACTGCGGATACCTCCGGCGTAGGTGATCGGAATCCGGTTCCATCTTCCCAGCAGCCCGATCAGCTCCTGCTCGATTCCGCTGCGTTTTCCCTCCACATCCACTCCGTGAATCAGAAATTCATCGCAGAAAGAAGACAGCATCGTCAGAATTTCTTCCGAAAGCGCGACTCTCGTATAGGTTTGCCAGCGATCCGTCACGATATAATACTTCCCATCTTTCTTGCGGCAGCTCAGATCCAGAACCAGGCGCTTTTTGCCGACAGCATCCATCATGCGGTTCAGATTTTCAAATGAAATATCACCATTTCGAAATACATAGGATGTCACAATGACATGGGATGCACCTGCATCCAGATACTCCCGGGCATTTTCTGCGGTGATCCCGCCGCCGACCTGCAGTCCGCCCGGATATGCCTGCAGCGCAGAAAGCGCCTGCTGCCTGGTCTGCTCGTAATAAGCGCTGTCTTTGCTGTTTAACAGGATGACATGACCATTTTTCAAGCCCTTTTCCTGAAACAGGCGTGCGTACCACGCCGCATCCTGGCTGGAAATATAATTCTCCTGCGCAGAGTCTCCCTGATCCTGAATGCTGCCGCCCACCAGCTGCTTTACCTTGCCGTTATGAATGTCAATACAGGGTCTTAATTCCATGATGCTCCCATTCTGCCGCTGTCTGCGGCGCTGTTCATGCTCCAACCGACCGGACGTTCTGCTTCGCGCCGGGTATAAAATCCGTCTTCATGCAGATACTGCATACAGGCACTGCCGCTGCGTCCCGCATTTTAATCCCTATTCCGCAGGCGTAGCGGGCTACGCTGAGGCTTTTATACCTGTGCAATCGGATTCACAGGCAAGTGAGTGGTATAGTTATTTCGAAAACGATGTACCAGCATCCACCCAGAAACGAGGAATTTCATGAAACGCAATTATCCCATCCGTCCCATCCTCCTGTTGCTGCTTACAGGCATCATTCTGCAGGCTTCCTCCTGTCAGAGCGAAAAGTCCACCAAACACCCGGACGATATGGCGTCTGTCCGGTCAGATTCCTTTTTCGATCAGAATACCATCCCGATAAGCGTTCAGAAGCTTTTCCAGATGCCCGATACTCTCCTTTAGCTCGCGTCCGATATCCGTATCTGCCACAAGAATTCTTCGTTTTGCCGTTTCGATCAGAATATTGTCCGATACCATGTCCGTTTCGTTTCGGATCGCATCCTCTGCGGAAACGAAGGGCCTATGCTCCACCAGATTCATGCCGTGAGAATTGGCAACAAGGGTATAGCCTGCGATTCCAGTCTTTCCCTGATAAGCCTTGGAAAAGCCGCCATCGATAATCAGTAACTTTCCGTTACATTTGATCGGCGTCTCCCCACGCTTGATCTCCACCGGAACATGACCGTTAATAATATGGGAACGATGCTCATCCAGTCCAAATTCCCGCAGGATCTTATTTAAAATCTCCTCGTTATCATACAGGCGATAATAAGCGTTTTTCGTTTCCTTATGTGTTTCCTTATCTGCGATGAAATATCGTTCAAAGGTCGCCATTTTATCCTTGCCGAATACCGGAGACTTCGGACCCGCCCAGATATACCAGAGGGTATCGCGCCCTTTTCTGCGTTCTTCCTTATCCTGAGAGTAATATCCTTTGCGGGCATAGGTTTCCAGCACCTCGTAAAGCTTTTTGCCGCTGCAGAGCTTGCCGTACACATTGATCTGTTCAAAATTTCCGTCCTCGTCCATCGGCACACAGCCATGATAGAGCAGGTTGGAATTAAAGATCTTATACATGCTGCCCTTGGCAAACAGGAAGCGCACATGCTTCTGAAGCTTCTCGCAATGAACAAAGGCATGCCGCAGGCGCTCTACTACCTGCTCCTCCTCTGCCGTCAGACGATACGGATCCTTCGGATCGACAGTCGGAAAATCAGAATCCAACATTTCATATTCCTTATCTCCGATGCGGACAGTTCCTTTTTCAAAGTCGATCTTATCCAGCAGCAGCCGGTCATCCATGTGATATTCCGGATGTGCCAGGATCAGCTGTCCCTCCAGCTTGAACTGAATGATGGCGATCGCCTTGTGCATCATCATGTCGAGCTTTAAGTCCTTGACATCGTAATCTGCCCCGTATTTGATGGAAAATACGCTGCAGTCCGAATTTTCATAGGTCTTTAGTGCAAAGGTCGCCAGGGGGATCAGGTTAATACCATAGCCCTCTTCCAGCGTGTCCAGATTGCCGTAACGAGCGGAAATCCGCAGTACCGTCGCCATACATGCCGTCTGCCCGCTGGCTGCACCCATCCACACAATATCGTGATTTCCCCACTGGATATCCACAGAATGATATGCACTCAGGGTATCCATGATGACATGAGGTCCCTTGCCGCGGTCATAGATATCGCCGACGATATGCAGGTGGTCGATGACAAGGCGCTGAATCAGGTTGCAGAGCGCAATAATACATTCCGGTGCCCTGCCGATCCGGATAATCGTATTGATAATTTCGTTATAGTAAAGCTCTTTGTCCTGAATTTCTTCTTTTTCGGTAATCAGCTCTTCGATGACATAGGAAAAATCGTGGGGCAGCGCCTTGCGCACCTTGGAGCGGGTATATTTGGAAGAAACGCGTTTGGTCATCTGCACCAGCCGGTGAATCGTGATCTTGAACCAATCCTCCAGCACATCCTGATCCTCTTCCTCCTGACAGACCAGCTCCAGCTTTTCCTGAGGATAATAAATCAGCGTCGCAAGGCTTCTTTTGTCCTTGACACTCAGCGTGTTGCCGAACTCCTCGTCGATCTTTCTGCGCACGGATCCGGAGCCGTTTTTCAACACATGGTTGAACTGCTCGTATTCCCCGTGAATATCTGTCAGAAAATGCTCCGTGCCTTTGGGCAGGCTCAAAATCGCCTGCAGGTTGATAATCTCCGTCGCAGCGTCCGCAATGGTCGGAAACTGCTTCGACAAGCTTTTCAAATAAACCCTGTACTCAAAATTATTATCCATATACCCTCTCTATCTGCCGCCTGGCGGCTCCCCCGGTTTCACCGTCAACAGTTGCTTTCTGTCTTATTTTCCCTCGATCACGCGGCTCATATCGTACATACCTGCAGGCTTACCTGCCAGGAACCTTGCCGCAGAAACTGCGCCTGTCGCAAACAGCTTTCTGGAATATGCCATATGGGAAAAGGTAATGACCTCATCCTGACCTGCAAAAATCACGTCATGGTCGCCGACAATCGTCCCGCCGCGCACTGCAGAAATACCGATTTCCTTTTCCGGGCGCTTCTCCCTGCGGGTCGATCTGTCGTAAACATATTCGTAATCGCCGCCAGCCGCCTGATTCATGACGTCCGCCAGCGCAATCGCCGTGCCGCTGGGGGCATCCAGCTTGTTGTGATGATGCTTCTCCACAATTTCGATATCAAACTCGCCATCAAACAGCTTGGTAGCACGGC
>OLOR01002364.1_pt1 | contig 14858 bp, 11 predicted proteins | sample 1672521 | NCBI WGS metagenome assembly OLOR01 (sample SAMEA3136695, study PRJEB25190) | human gut metagenome | biome: human gut; feature: human-associated habitat; material: faeces | place: Austria | collected 2013
GAATGTTGTTGTACGGCTTGCGCTGGATACTGATGATACAGGACGGAAAAACTCTATCATGACGTTTTATCGCATCAGAGAAAAGAATTTGAAGAAACTCATAAACAAAAGCGAGGTTCTTTACAGCAAGGAATAAATCTGTTATAATAATCATACAGATAAACGGTATTTTGAAGTAGAGATTGTGCTGCTACACACCCTCCGGGTCAAAAGAAATGTGGGAAAGGGCACACCCACCAAAATACCAGAGATCCCGATAAGGGCGCTTCGGAAACGAGGCGCCTTTGTCGTACAATCTAAGAACGAACCACCAAGGATTCAATCCAGGGTGGTTTTTTCATACCCATTTTTCGATGAAAGGAGCAAAAAACAATGGAATTTCTCAAAAGCCTTTTTGAAAAGGGCGCACTGACCTGGGAGCAGTTCCAGCAGGCGGCGAAGGACGCAAAGTTTGAGGTGGTCAACGCTGCCGGCGGCGCTTTCAAGGTCGCTAACCGCCTTGCCGGAAGCGGCTTTACCCGCCTCCTCGCCGCTGAACACCGCCGCTATCGTGCCGTAAAGCCCGCCGTAGTCCTCGATGGATTTGGGCGCTGGAAGCTCCACGATAGTGATCCCGGCGGTCTGGAGGGCGTAGACCTCGCGCTCCGCCAGCGGAGAGGTCGTGAACAGCACCTCCGGATGAAGATCGGTCAGTTTATCAATATCGGGATTTTCGCTGCTGCCTGCGGTCTGTGAGGTCAGACCTTCCGGGAAATCGCAGTAGCGGCAGACAGCGGTCAGCCGGTCGGAATATCCCAGCTCCGCGAGTATCTCGGTCGCAGCCGGGGAAAGACTCGCCGCGCTTTCCGGGGCGTGGTCTATCATCGTTCCATCGGCGAGTTTCACCGGGAACACCGCGTTTTCAGCCTCGGAAGTCCCACCGGTAATGATTATCTCCGATGGTGCGGGGGAATTATCGCTGCTGCACCCGGCGAGCATCGAAGCCGCAAGCAGTGCGGGAATTATCCGTGCAAATTTCTTCATTTCAGTAATCCAATCCGAGCTCAATGCGCGCGTTGAGCCAGTCCACGAACTGCCGTGCGATACGCGGTGAACGTCCGCCGCGCTTGAGTGCGAAGCGCTCCGCAGCCTGGGTAAGCTCGCTGTCGTCGATCTCTATATCCATATCCTCTGCAAGCTGTCTTACGATGTCGAAATAAATCTCGCGGTTCGGCTGCGTGAACGTGATGAACAGTCCGAAACGATCCGCAAGGGACATGCTCTCGTCAACCGCGTCGCTCTTGTTTACGTCGGTCGCGGAGCGGTCTGCGTAGGTCTCCTTGATGAGCTTGCGGCGGTTGGTGGTAGCGTAGATAAGTATGTTGTCGGGGCGTGCGGAAAGACTTCCGTCAAGCGTTGCCTTGAGTATTCCGAACCGCTCGTCGTCCTGCGTAAAGGTAAGATCGTCGATGGTGACTATGAAGTGCATCGGGATATCCTTCAGCATTGCGTAAAGGTCGCCGAGACCTGCGATCTCCGCCTTCGGAAGCTCTATCATGCGGAGCTGGTCGTACTCGTTGAGGATAGCCTTGATCGTAGAGGACTTTCCGCAGCCGCGGTCGCCGTAAAGCAGCGCGTTCTGCGCGGGCAGCCCGTTCAGGAACGCTATGGTATTCTCTACGACCTGATTGCGCTGAAGCTCGTAATTCTTGAGGTCGGTCAGCCTAATGGGGTCGATGTGCTCGACGGGTATCAGCTTTCCGCCGCGGAACGTGAACGCCTTGTACTTTGCAAAGTCGCCGGTGCCGTTCTTCTGTGCGAACTTTATCAGGCGGTCGGCGGTGAGTGTGAACTTGCCGCTCTCATACTCAGGAAGCGCCGCGTAATCGGCGGTCGCGCCTGCGATATCCGCAAGCGCCTTCTTTACCGCTGATGCCGTGTACTCCTTCACGATCTTCTTGATAAGCGCGATATCGTAGGCAAGCGCCCTTTTGCGCGCCTCGGTCGGCTCCTTGACTATAGCAGCAAACAGCGGGGACTTGGAATACATGACCGCGTCGGTAAGGTACTCTCCCAGGGTCTTGCCGGTCATCAGAAGCTCGGAACTGATGTTCGCAAATCCCATCAGGCGCTGTTCCTCGGTCTTGTCGGGATAGAGCCAGTTTATTCCGCGTGCGAAAAGCACGTTTTCATTGAAAAGTTCCTGGAACACCATCAGTGGTGGTATCTTTTCTTCACAGATCTTCATTTTCATGTTCTCCTTGTTGCTCTTTTATTTTTTCTATAAGCCGCTCGAGTTCGTCAAGCGTTGTAAGCTCACTGCACATGTCGCGGAACTTCGCCGCGCCCTTCATGCCTTTAAGATACCAGGAAGCCGGCCGGCGCGCTTCCTTCATTCCGACGCGCTCGCCCTTATCCTCGACTATCAGCCGGATATGCCGGCGCATTATGTCGAGTTTTTCCCCGGCGGTGGGTTCAGGGGAATAGCTCCCGGCTTCGAGGTACTCGCGTATCTGCCGGAACAGCCAGGGTCTGCCGTAGCTTCCCCTGCCGACCATCACAAGGTCGCAGCCGGTGTATTCGTACATTTCCCTGCAAAGCTCCGGGGTGGATACGTCGCCGTTGCCGATGACCGGAATGCTCACCGACTGCTTCACGGCGCGGATCACGTCCCAGTCAGCCTTCCCGGCGTAGAGCTGAGTTTTCGTGCGCCCGTGGACTGCCACCGCCGCCGCGCCGCTCTGCTCCGCGATTTTCGCTATCTCCACCGCGTTTATGCTGTTTTCGTCCCAGCCGGCGCGTATCTTTACCGTCACCGGGACATGTGCGGCTTCCACAGCAGCCCTTAATACATCGCCGAAAAGCTCAGGAGTTTTCATGAGCGCGCTCCCCGCGCCGCCGGAAACTATCTTTGGCATGGGGCAGCCGGAATTTATGTCGATAATGTCGGGCTGAAAACGCTCGGCTATCTCCACTGCGCCCTTCACGAACTCCGGCTCGTTTCCGAAAAGCTGCACCGCCATCGGGCGCTCCCCGGGAGTAACCGAAAGCAGCTCGGCGGTCTTTCTGTCGTTGTAGCACAAGCCCTTGCAGCTTGCCATCTCGCCGACCACATAGCAGGCTCCGTATTCCTTCGCCATGATACGGTACGCCCTGTCGGCTACGCTCGCCATCGGAGCAAGCGCGGCGGTCTTTTCTATCTTTACGCCGCCTATATTGGTGTATTCCATCGGTTTTCCTCACATTCTGCCGATTTTCATCATAATTTCATTTTATTATTGTATCACAAAATGCAAAACTGTTCAAGTTCTTCTTGTAATTTTTCTTGAAATGTGATACAATGTTATGTATGTTGTACAAATAATCAGAACGGAGATATACATAAATGGATAATACAAAGAAAAGTTCCGGCTCGTCGAGGGTCGGTATCCTCGACGAGCTCCGCGGATTTGCCATAATCTGCATGGTGGTCTACCACGCCATGTACGACCTGAAATACCTGTTCGGTCTGGATATTCCGATTTTCTTCGACGGCTGGTTCGATGTGATACGGGATATCTTTGCGGGACTGTTCATATTTATTTCCGGTACGGTCTGCCGCTATTCCTCCAACAACATCAAACGCGGCGCGCAGTGCTTCTTCATCGGCATGATAATGACCTTCGTCATGCCGTTCTTCACAAGCGGAACCGTCATGTTCGGTATCCTGCATTTCCTCGGCGTCAGCATGATGCTGTTCGGACTCGGGCAGAAGCTTTTCGACCTGCTCCCCTCCTGGGTTGGCATAGGCGTATGCGTTCTGCTGTTCATTCTCACGATGAACGTCCGGCTGACCTATGCAAACGGCATGGTCTCCCCGGGTTACATCGGTATCCCGAATCTGTTCGCCATAAAGCTCCCGATGGAGGCTTACAATGTCGGCGTGCTGTTCCCGCTGGGACTTCACAACGCGTCGTTCAGTTCCTCGGATTACTTCCCGATGATGCCCTGGTTCTTCCTGTTCCTCGCGGGAAGCTACTTCGGAATCATCGCAAAGGCGGGAAGGCTACCGAAGTTCTGCTACCCGACCCACATCAAATGGCTCGCTGCGGTCGGCAGGTATACCATATGGATATACGTTCTCCATCAGCCGGTTCTTTATGGAATTTTCAGCCTTATATTCCATCGCTGACGCTGCCAGAAAAACGAATTTTTACATATCCAGGTTGGCGAACGAGCATTTTCTGCTTACATATTAATGTGGGATTTTAATGCCACAAATAAGGGCTTGCATTTTTTCGCGAAATGTTATATAATAGTGTTCATACGAAAATGAAACAAGAGAAAGGGGACATAAATATATGAGCAACACAACTAAAACAGCCAACGAGCTGATCCCTGCCATCTCCCTCAGGGGGCTTGTTGTATTCCCGGCTATGGTGCTTCACTTCGACATCGGAAGGGAACGCTCCGTTAACGCTGTCAAGGCGGCGGCCGAGGGCAATGGAAGGATCTTCCTCGTAGCCCAGAAGGACGCGGCACAGACCGAGCCGGAACTTTCTGACATCTACGAGGTCGGCGTTATCGCAGAGGTGCGCCAGCTCCTTACTACTCCGGACGGCTCCACAAGAGTGCTTGTGGAGGGTCTCACACGCGCAAAGCGCGTAAAGAGCGTTCCCGGCAAGGAGTACCTCCAGTTTGAGGTGAAGGAACTGCCCGTCCGCGGCATGGAGCTTTCCGAGAGCACCGCAGCAGCCGCAGTACGCGCGCTGAAAAACACCTTCGCAGAGTACGCGCAGATATCTCCAAGAATGCCCCGCGAACTGTTCGAGGGAATAATGAGCGAGGAAAACTGCGCAGAGCTTTTCGAAAAGGTAGTTTTCAACGTAGTGCTCAAGGTCGAGGACAAGCAGGCTCTGCTTGAGACCAACGGACTTCTGCGCCGCGTGAAAATGCTTATCTCCATGCTCGAAAGCGAGATTGAAATAATCGAAACTGAAATCGACATTCAGGAGCAGGTCAAGGAGCAGGTCGACAAGAACCAGCGCGAATATTACCTCCGCGAGCAGCTCCGCGCCATCTACAAGCAGCTCGGCGAGGGCGACAACCCGCAGGAAGAAGCCGACGGCTACATAGAGAAGATCAGGGCGCTGAATCTCTCCGACGAGATCACTGAAAAGCTCATCGGCGAGGCGCAGAAACTCGTGAAGATGTCCTACTCCTCTCAGGAGGCGGGCGTTATCCGCGGCTATCTCGACACTGTGCTCGAGCTTCCCTGGAACGTCAAAACAAAGGATAATCTCGATATCGAAAAGGTACAGAAACAGCTCGACAAGGATCACTACGGTCTGAAAAAGGTCAAGGAGCGTATCACCGAAATTATCTCCGTACGTGCGCTCGCTCCCGATGTCAAGGGACAGATCATCTGCCTTTACGGCCCTCCCGGAGTCGGCAAGACCTCTATCGGCAAGTCCATCGCTGAAGCGCTCGGCAGAAATTACGTACGCATTTCTCTAGGCGGCGTTCACGACGAAGCCGAGATCCGCGGTCACAGAAAGACCTATATCGGCGCAATGCCCGGACGTATCGCGGCTGCGCTCAAGCAGGCAAAGAGCATGAACCCCGTAATGCTGCTCGACGAAATCGACAAGATGGGCAGCGACTACAAGGGCGACCCTGCTTCCGCTATGCTTGAAGTCCTCGACAGCGAGCAGAACACCACCTTCACCGACCACTTCCTTGAGATCCCGCTCGACCTCAGCGACGTTCTGTTCATCACAACCGCTAACAGCCTGGATACTATCCCGGCTCCGCTGCTCGACCGAATGGAAGTTATCGAGCTTTCAAGCTACACCCGCGAGGAGAAATTCAACATCGCGAAAAAGCACCTGCTCCCGAAGCAGCTCAAGAAGCACGGCGAGAAATCTACGACCCTCAAGGTCAACGATAAGGCGCTGTACTCCATCATCGACTTCTACACCCGCGAAGCCGGCGTGAGAAAGCTGGAGCGCTCCATCGCGGATATCTGCCGCAAGGCCGCTAAGAAGCTGGTTTCCGGCGAGAAGAAGGTCACGGTCACCGATGAGAACATCACAGATTTCCTCGGCGTAAAGAAGTACCTGCCTGAACACCTCGAAGCTCACGACGAAGTAGGTCTTGTGAACGGCATGGCGTGGACCTCCGTAGGCGGCGTGCTTATGCCGCTTGAAGTACTGATACTCGACGGCAGCGGCAAGACCGAATTCACCGGCAGCCTTGGCGATGTAATGAAGGAATCCGCGAAGATAGCGGTCAGCCTGACCCGCTCCATTGCGAAGAAATACAACATCGACCCCGAGTTCTGGAAAACCAAGGATATCCATATCCACGCTCCCGAGGGAGCAGTCCCGAAGGACGGTCCCTCCGCCGGCGTAACGCTGACAACTGCGCTTGTTTCCGCGCTCTCCGGCACTCCGGTGCGCAGGGACGTTGCAATGACCGGCGAGATAACCCTCCGCGGAAAGGTACTCGCGATAGGCGGTCTGAAGGAAAAAACAATGGCCGCATACCGTGCGGGCGTTAAGACGGTTTGCATTCCGAAGGAAAACGAGCCTGACATCGACGAACTGGACGACGTTGTAAAGAACAGCCTGAAGTTCGTTGTTGCCGAGGATATCTCCACAGTCCTGGAAACTGCGCTGGTCATTCCGAACTGCAACCCGAAGGAAAAGGCTCCGCTCAAGCGCCGCACAACCGCCAAGGCCAAGGCGGAGAAGAAGCTCCCCGCGCTTACTGCAAACTAAATAATGCTGCCGCCGGGTAGTACTCGGCGGCTTTTTTAAGGTGACATATGAACTACAACAACGCAGAATTCTACACGTCCTACGGCAGTTTCAAGCAGATACCTAAGTCCGAGCGTACTGAGATCGCGTTTTCCGGGCGCTCCAACGTCGGGAAATCCTCGCTGATAAACAAGATATTCAACCGAAAATCCCTGGCAAGGGTCAGCGCGGTTCCCGGCAAGACCGCTACCATCAACTTCTACAGCCTGGAGAATCTCTATTTTGTAGACCTCCCGGGATACGGTTACGCGAAGGTCGCGAAGTCAGACAAGGAGCGCTGGGCGGGACTGATCGAGGGGTACCTTCACGACGACCGCGAGCTTGCGCTGGTGTTCCAGCTCATCGACTTCCGCCACCCGCCGACCTCCGACGATGTGATGATGGTGAACTTCCTGATCGACAGCGGAATACCGTTCGTTGTGATACTCACAAAAGCGGACAAGCTGTCCAAGAAGCAGCGGGAAGAGCGCCGCGCTTCCCTGCTGAACGAACTCCCCTGCGCCGAGGACATCACTATTATCGAATTTTCAGCCCAGACCGGAGAGGGGCGTGACGAAATACGCGCAATAATCGAGGAAATCGCTGCGGACGATGAAACAGAAGAAAACGAAGAATAAATTAAAATTTTTTTGAAAAAGCACTTGACAAACCGTGTTTGACGTGATATAATAATTATGCTGTTCTAAAGACAGCAGGCTGACGAAAGTCTTTAATGGTTAACACCGCCTGCCGAGGAATGGGAATGAGATTATAACATCTGCTCCCTTTCTGTGTCTACAGAGAGGGATTTATTTTTCTCCTCATTACTGAACAGCGCAAATTTAGTAAAGGAGTGAATTAAATGCCTAGTAAAAGCGTACTCGAACAGAAGCAGGCATATGTCGCTGACTTAGCTGAAAAGCTCAAGAACGCTGCCGGCGGTGTTCTCGTTGACTACAAGGGTATCTCCGTTGAGGCCGACACCAAGCTCCGTAAGGATCTTCGTGAAAACGGCGTAGAGTATTTCGTAGTTAAGAACACACTGCTCAAGCGTGCAGCTGAGATCGCAGGGATAGAGGGACTTGAGCCCGCTCTCTCCGGCACAACTGCTATCGCTCTTTCCGCTGAGGACATCATCATTGCCCCCAAGCTCCTGTTCAAGCAGACCGAGGCTCCTGACAGCACCTTCGCTATCAAGCTCGGCTTCATCGACGGCAAGGTTATTTCTAAGGAAGAAGTTGAAGCTTACGCAAAGCTTCCGTCCAAGGAGACCCTGCTCTCTCAGCTCGTATTCATGCTTCAGTCTCCGATTCAGAGAGTTGCTATCGCGCTCAACGAGATCGCAAAGAAGAACGAAGAGCAGTCCGCTTAATTGCGGCGCAGCCTGCGATTTGCTTCGCACGGCTTAAACTTACTGCGTGAAAACGCACAATAATTTTAATTTAATGGAGGATACTAAAATGGCATCTGAGAAGATTACCGCTATGATCGAAGAAGTTAAGGCTCTTTCCGTTCTCGAACTGAACGAGCTTGTTAAGGCACTTGAGGAAGAGTTCGGCGTTTCCGCTGCTGCTGTAGCTGCTGCTCCTGCTGCTGGCGCTGGCGCTGCTGCTGCTGAAGAGAAGACCGAGTTCGACGTTGTTCTCGCTTCCTTCGGCGACGCTAAGATGGCTGTTATCAAGGCTGTTAAGGACGTTCTGGGTCTGGGTCTTAAGGAGGCTAAGGAGCTCGTTGAGGCTGCTCCTAAGGCTCTTAAGGAAGGCGTTTCCAAGGCTGAGGCTGAGGAGATCAAGGCTAAGCTCGAAGAGGCTGGCGCTAAGATCGAGCTCAAGTAATTCCTGTTATTTACGCTCACTTTACACATATACCCCCGTTCGCAGGATCGGGGGTTTTGTTTTTTAACTATATTTCACTATTCAACATTGACAAATACGATTCTTTGTGGTATCATTAAGATGAAAACTGGTAACTTTATTAAAGTTAGTTCACGAAAAGGGTAATTGATATGTTCAAGGGAAAAGACAAGAACTACAGGATCCTCGGCATATGCGGCTCCAAAATGCCGAACGAGGATGTCAAGAGCATGATGGACTCAATATGCAGAAGCGCTGTAGACAGTGGCTGGAAAGTCATGATGTTCACCACTTTCTGCGACCTGTACAGCCGCTCACATGAAACCACGGGTGAAGCCAGCGTCTATAAGGTGATAAATACTGATATCATTGACGCTCTTGTAGTGCTGCCGGGCTCCATCAATAACAACGATGTTTCCGCTTCAATAATCGCCGCCGCAAAAGACGGTAATATCCCGGTGGTCACAATAGACGGACATTTCGACGGAGTTCCCAGCGTAATGTTCGACTATGTCACCACCTTTGAGCGGATAATCCGTCATGTCGTTGAGGACCACCACTGCCGCACCGTGAATTTCATAGCGGGATTCAAAGATAACGACTTTTCTGAAGCCCGCATCGACTGCTTCAAGCGCGTACTAGCTGAAAATGGCATCGAATTTGACGAACGCAGGTTAGGCTACGGCGATTTCTGGGAGGAACCCACCCGCCGCGCCATGGACTGTTTTGTGGAAAGCGGTCTTCCCATGCCAGAGGCTATCATCTGCTGCAATGATTCCATGGCGATAACCGTCTGCCAGTACCTTTCGGAAAAGGGATACGCTGTCCCGGATGATGTGATTGTCACCGGATTCGACGGCATCGAACTGGAGAAATTTTACCAGCCAAGGCTCACCACTGGCTGTGTGGATTATTCGGCAGTGGGCGCAAGAACGATGGAAATAATCGGGAAAGTGCTAGCCGGAGATACTGTCCGTGACGCTGTGATACCCTACAGAATGCAGCTCGGCGGCTCCTGCGGCTGCAACAAAACAGACTCGGCAAACGCCTGCGATAAAATAATCAAACTCTATGAAAGAGTCGACAATTCGATCTGGCACGAAGACTTTATGTTCAACTTTCTCAGAAAAGCAACACAGTGCCGTGATCTTTCAGAGCTTGCAGATGTTATGTCTACCCATGGCGACTACTTCGAATGGTTCTGCCTGAACACGGATCTTTTCAGCAAAACGCCTGACGAAGCGCGCTATCACGATCTTTTCACTGAAAAAATGAACGCGTTTTTTGTCCGCAGAATGGAAAATCACACCAACACCGACATCATTTTTCCGGCTGAAAATATTCTGCCCGATCTTGAAGATACGCTTGATAAGTTTGATGTGCTGTATTTCTCGCCGCTGCATTTTATGGACGAAGTTCTGGGTTACGCCTGTGCGGCTATCGCTTTTGCAGACGAATTTATTTACTCCAACCGCCGAAGATATATCAGCAATACAGTCCAGATACTGGAAAATCTGATACATCGCGTGAAGCTGGAACGAATGAACAGCGAGCTTGCTGAAATGCACATCCGCGACCCGCTGACAGGACTTCTCAACCGCCGTGGATTCTACAAAAAATTCGACAAGCTGTGCGGCGAGGGAAAATTCATCTATCTTTTCTCCATCGACATGGACAGGCTGAAATATATCAACGACAATTTCGGACATAACGAAGGCGACCGTGCGATAAAGACAGTCGCAGCAGCGCTGATGTCCGCGCCCGGCTACGAGCTGGTATGTTCGCGGTTCGGAGGTGATGAATTTGCCGTGATAGCCTCTGGCGATGATTTCAGCCCGGAGGACTATATCACGGAGGTCAGGGCTTATCTTGCGGGCTACAACCGCAGTTCCGGCTGCCCTTACCGCGTGGAAGTAAGCGTCGGCATGGAAAAAACTGATCTTTCAGGATGGAGTTCTTCCGACAGCATAGACGATATCATCAGAATAGCTGACGCCAGAATGTATGAAGACAAGCGCAGCAGAAAAGCTGTAAGGGAGCAGTAACAGCGTCAATCAGACCTGCAATAAACTCAAGCCTTTTATCGCAGGTCTTTTTTGTACAATGTTAACAAAGATACGCTATTGTTATTGTTGAAGTATTGCAAATATAATCCAGGTATGATATAATTAATATAAAAAATATGATTCTGAAGGTGATAAGATGACTGAACGTATTTTCTACCTTGATATTGCCGCGCTGGTGATCCTTGTTATAGCTCTGATATCACAGCTCACCCGCCGCATGACCAAAGGCACTGCAAATCATTTCTTTCTGATCCTTGTATCGGTAACACTGCTGAGCTGCAGTCTTGAAATATGGGCAGACGCGCTTGACAACCTCTGCGTTCCGGATCTGATGTTAAGGCGGTTTGCTCATTCGGTGCAGATGATAGTCTACAATACCACAACGCCATGCTTCCTTTTATATGTGCTGAGCCTGACCAGCGTATGGTACAAGCTGCCGAGGCAAAAATCAATGTGGATAACGCTGGCTGTGCCATATATCGCTGACATTTCGCTGCTGATATGCAACATATTCACCGGCACTGTTGTCGATTATCCCGATGGTGTATATACGATTAATCCTATGGCTTACGTTACCTATGCGACAGCCGGATTCTATATTATCATCGCAATGTGCTATGTGTTGTTCTATCACAAATTGTTCTCATTTCCGAAGATAGTCTGCCTGCTGTTCCAGATACCGCTTGCGGGAGTTGCAGGCGTCCTGATACCGATGTTTCCGGATATCTGCGTTACCTCTTTCACAGGTGCGGTCGGCATTCTGCTGATCATCGCTATGATACAGCGGCCGGAAGAAATCATTGACTCCGCCACCGGATTGCGCAAAATGAGCGCCTATGCGGACGATATGAAAAAATACTTCCTGACTGCAAATCAGGTATCAATTATCATGGTCAACATTTCCAACTATCGGACAATCAGCAGCATTATCGGATATGAACTGATGAACGAGCTGCTGATGAATGTCGGCAGAATAATGATAAATACGAAAAAAAGCATAAAGAATTACGGTGAAGTATATAACATCGGTGAGGGCTGTCTGCGTCTGACTCTCAACAACTGTGACAGCGACCACACGCAGAAAGCCGCCGAAATGATAAACAGCGAGCTAAAAAAGACTTTCAAGATAAATCAGTACGACATCAATCTTATTGCATATGTATGCACCGCGCAGTGTCCGGAAGATATCCGCGACCTTAAGTCGCTGACAACTTTCGGTGCAGAGTTCAGTTCCAAGATTCCATATAACGGCGAAGTGCTGCACGCCAGCAGCGCAAGCGTTAAAAGAAGCATGACCCTGCTGTCAGAAATTGACTGCATAATAGACAACGCATTTGCAAATCATGGATTCCATGTCTACTATCAGCCAATCTATTCCGTTGAAAACAAGAGGTTCGAATCTGCAGAAGCGCTGCTCAGGCTCATCGACGAAAAAGACGGATTCATCTCCCCTGAAATATTTATTCCCGCCGCTGAAAAGAGCGGAGCTATACACAAGATAGGCGAGTTTGTGCTTGAGGAAGTATGCAGGTTCATCGGCAGCGATGAGTTCAAAAAGCTCGGATTAAGCTATATCGAGGTGAATCTTTCCGTTTCACAGTGCATGCAGCACGGTCTTTCAGAAAAGATACTCGGAATAATGAAGAAATACGGAGTTTCTCCGGAGCAGATAAACCTTGAAATAACCGAGACCGCCGCCAGCTTCGACCAGAGCGTGATGACCGAGAATCTCGCAGAACTCAGCAGCGCAGGAATATCTTTCTCGCTTGACGACTATGGCACGGGCTATTCCAACATGTACCGCATCGCAGCTCTTCCGCTCAAGATAGTGAAGCTCGACAAATCCTTCGTGAACAGCCAGAGCAGCAAGATGTGGACTATCCTCCAGAATACAGTGAAAATGATCAAGGACCTCAACATGGAGATCGTGGTCGAGGGCATTGAAACCAAAGATATGGTCAGGAAATTCTCAGACCTGCGCTGCGACTACATACAGGGCTATTACTACTCAAAGCCTGTTCCTCAGGACGAGTTCGTGAAATTCGTCAGCGAAAGAAACAGCGCAGCCGCTTCCGTATAAGCAAACCCCTCCGACTCTGACCGGAGGGGTTAAATAGTAAATGCTGCCGCAATAGTGCGACAGCATTTTGCGTTTATCAGCCGTTGATTATGGAATCAATTACCGGTGAGTACTCGGCGCTGAGCTTTGTGAAGGACTCGCCGTGGAACATCGGGTCGAACAGGATAGTGTTGCAGATGGTCTTGAGATCGTCGTTGAAGCCCCAGCAGTCGTCGAAAGTGAAGCTGAAGTTGCTCGGATCCATCATATCCTGCCAGAGGTCATACTGACGCTCGTCCCAGACAAGCGCCCACTTCTGAAGTCCCTCGTACTTGCCGCTGGTGAAGTAAACAGGCTCGGGATTTATCGCTTCCTGCTTCTTGGTGGCATTTACAGCCGGGTCAGTTTCGTAAACGCGGCAGAGGTTGATCCAGTCGAGAGCGCCCTTCTTGTTCTTTGCACCCTTTGCAACAAGGTATCCGAAGGTGTCGTACGCGATGTAGTATTTGTCAGCCTGCGGGTCTCTCGGGAACGGAACAAACGCGAAGTCAGACACGGTATTGCAGATGTCGTCCGCTGCGCCCGGCTTATTCTGAACCTGACCGGCTGCCGCGCCGTATGTCCACTCGGGGTTCATGCCCAGGAACAGAATGCGGTCGGAGTTATCAGCCCAGAGCTGCGGAGATACCCAGTCGCCTATTTCGTTCTGATAGGTCAGACCGTTTCTGTAGAGGTCTGCGCAGTATTCCATCGCGCGGGATACGTTGATATCGCTGAGGTTGTTCCTGGCGGTGCCGTCCTCCTGTACCTTTACAAGAGATGTGCCGGTCGTTGCGATGAAGCTCATCGCGCCCTCGCCTGCATAGCCGATGTGGCTGTCGTCAGCGCTGCACCAGTCGATAAGGAGCTGTTTGAATGTATCCCATGTCCACTGATTGTTCATGTAGAGGTCGTAGGGATCGTCAAGCGCGTATTCCTCAAGGGACTTGCGGTTGTAGTTCAGCGCGAAGTTGGTGGTTATGCGGTAGGGATAATAATAGTGCTTGCCCTTGTACGCAAAGCGCTCAGCGGTCTCGGCCATGTCAGACCACAGCGGGGAGGTCATGTCGATCTCGCCGTCGAGCGGCTCGTACATATTCTTGCTCATGCCCGTCGGGAATGACTGCCACTCGTATCTTACGATATCCGGAGAATCGTCCGAGGATATCATAGTAGCCAGCTTCTCAAAGTAAGCCGTGCCGCTGGTTGTTGATACATACTCAATATCGCCGCCGTAAAGTTCGCTGTTGAATATCTTGTACTGCTCGGAAGCGCTGCCGTCGGTGATTAGGTCATAGTAGCCGAGCCACACGATCGTGCCGCTGTTGCCGTCGGGAGTGTAGGAGTCGGTGCCGACTTCCTTGATTTCCGCGTCGGTGGGAGCATTATCGTCCGGGTCGGTGGTCGTGGTCGCTGCTGTAGTAGTCACAGCGGGGGCGCCCGGTGTGTTCCCTGCGGAATTTCCGCCGGATACCGCCGGCTCCTCATCGCACGCGGTGAGGCTGAGAATCATTCCCGCAGAAAGCAATCCACTGAGTATTCTTTTCGTTAATTTCATGTTTCTCCTCCTGATTTCTTATGATGTCATCATCAAGATAACGTTTACATTATACACCTTTCCGAAGAAAAATGCAAGTAAAAATCAGGTAATTACTTAAATTTCTTTTTGCTTTTCAAATCTGAACGATCTGAAATCAAAATCGCTGCCGGGAAGGAATGTAAAACTGATGTTCTGCTTACCTGCAATGCCATCCAGCGGGAACTCACGCTCAACATAGCCGGATTCGCCTTCCGTTCTGAACTCGCAGAGAATACGCTCTGTTCCGGCGGTAAGGTGGATACTGTTCAGCGGCAGCGGGGATCTTCCGCAGATAACGAGCTTCGACGGCTGCTCGTCCGTGAAGTCAAACTCGCCGAAATCAAGCACGACATTGTTGCCGATCCCTGTCACTTCGTCCTCACCCTTGGTGAACTTGTCGCCGTAAATCTGCTCAGCCGAAGCCGAGTTTATCTCCGAAAACTCACGGCGCACGCGCTCGAATCTGAAGCCGCTCATCTGGTAGCCGCAGTCGGTCTCCATGCA
>OLOR01002386.1_pt1 | contig 14748 bp, 14 predicted proteins | sample 1672521 | NCBI WGS metagenome assembly OLOR01 (sample SAMEA3136695, study PRJEB25190) | human gut metagenome | biome: human gut; feature: human-associated habitat; material: faeces | place: Austria | collected 2013
TAGAGAATATGATGTGGATGACCTTATTGGTCTATGACTACATCATACCAGGAGAATATACATATGGCATTTAAAAAACCTACAGTAAACGTAATTAAACCTGATATCAAAAATCTTTCAATCTATCTTAGAAGTACAAAGAAGTTTGGAAAATCAACACTTTTTAGAGATGTTATTCTTGCAAAATATGGAGATCCATCAAAAGGTCTTCTTGTAGGATGCGGCAATGAAATTGGATATAAAATGCTTGATAATCTGAACGTAACTCAGGTTGCTTCATACAAAGACATGGTAGAGCTTGAAAAATGGCTTATTGAAAAGAAAGGAATTGAACATAATATTGAGATTGTTGCATTCGATACAGGAGATGAACTTGCACTTCTTGCAGATGCAGAAACTATCCGTCAATCAAATGTAGAGAATCCACAGAAAAAATGTAAATCAATTAAGGCAGCATTCGGAGGCTATACGGCAGGTGAAAAATATTCAGCAAACGACATTATTAAACCATATATGTCAAAACTTCAGGCTGCTGGATTTGGAGTATGGGTAATCGCACATACCAAATTTAAGACAATCAAAGAAAAAGGTGGGCTTGATGAGGATGGTTATATGCAGTTATCTTCCAATATGGGAGCAGATTATGAAGCTGCTTTTGGAGATATCTTTGATGTAACACTTACTGGTGTTATTGATCGTGATTTAGAGGAAAAGAAAGTTGGAGATAAGACTAAGAAATATGCCACAGATGAAGTCAGAAAGCTTTATTTCCGTGGAACTACACTTATTGATGCAGGTGGAAGATTTGCAGACGGAGCAGTTCCAGAATATATGGTATTTGATAAGCCGGATATGGGAGCAGAGTTTGTAAGAGTTGTAGAGGAAGGTATGGAGAAATCCAAGACAGAACTTAGTAAAAGACCAAAGGCTACAACACCTGTAAACCCACCAACTCCGACTGCACAGGAAGAAGAAGTTCCTTTTGCGGAAGACGATATTGATGACATCGACACGCCTACAACAGAAGAAGCATCTAGTGATTATCCAGAAGATCTTGATGGAGTAATCAGAGCAATGTTCAAAGAGTGTAAAGATGCAGACCTCAAAGCAAAGGTTAAGGCTGTAATTGCAGAGTATGGAAAACTTAACGATGTTGACGAAGATGGTCTGAAAAAGATTTATGACATGATGAAATAGGAGAATATATATTTATGGCAAGAAAAGTTAAATGCCGTAAATGTGGTTCTCAAATAGATCAAAAGACAGCTTTCAAAGTAGTAGTAGGTAAGGTTAATACCTACTACTGCAATGAAAAAGAGTATGAGTCAATCCTTGCTGAAAGAAAAGTAAAGGATGATACATATGAATGCATTAATAAGATATTTGGATACATTATAACAAATACGGCTATATATAAAGAAATAAATGCTCTTGTAAAGGTGTACGGTTATGAACTTATCCTGTCATATTTGCAGGAGAATTTTGACTATTTACATAGTTTGATGAGCAGGGATTTTGAGAAAGAATACGGAAGAATCAGGTATTTTTCTGTTGTCCTAAGTAATAACCTTGCTGATTATAAGAAAGCTCAAGAAGTCAATGTGGAAGAGTCTGCTATCAGAGAAGTCGTAGTTGATATGCCAGAAATCCATTATAAACGAAAAAATAAGCGCAGAGCATTAGACGAAATAGAATAGGCGGTACGATAGATATGGCAGAATATATATCAGGAGTTAAAGAAAAATATCCATCTCAGTTGTTAAAGAACAGGATCGAAGTTGAGGGAAATGTAATTAGTTGTTTCTTTAAAGACATGTTATTACTCGATGATACGTGTTTTGACAGGAATGATTTTATAACAAGTGATGGAAGATTTTATTTCGCAATGCTTAATCAGCTTAGAATTAAAGGGTTTTATTCTTTAGATGAGGTAACAATTCTTTCTAATCTTCCGGAAGAAACAATTGAAATTTACGAAGATATGGGTGGTTGGGAAACCATTCAACACCAGATTGATATTATCAATACACAGAATTTTGATACTTATATTGATATTTTGTATCGTGAAAATATTATTCTTAAATTACATGATGACGGTTTTAACCTACTCAAAGAGATTGAAAGCAATGGTAAAAAGATTATTCCTCTAAAGATGTTTAGAAAAATGACATCAGAAGAAGTTACCGATTGGTATGAAGCGAGAATAAGTTCTTATGGAACTGGATATTCTAGCAAAATTCTCGAAGAAGAAGAGATTGACTTTGATGATGAGTTCATTGATTCTTGTGCAGATGGTGAAGAAAATGGAGTTCCGTTTGATATTGCTGGATATGATGTGAATGGCGAAGAAATAAATTGTTTTCCTTTTTTGTCACGTCAGGTGATGGGGCTACTTGAAGGAACTACAACTATGATGGGTGGTTACAGTTCTGCTGGTAAATCGACATGGTGGGTAACTGTATTAATGGCTCTTTTACATTATGACAGAAAGATTTTAATTATTTCGAACGAAGAGAATATCAAGAAGTTCAAAATCAAATTTATGGTTTGGTTACTTGGAAAACGTAATAGATATTTTAAGTTAACAAAAAAGAAAATGTCTTCTGGTGACATTAATAAAGAAAACAGACAACAACTTGCAGATGTTCAGAAGTTTTGGAGAGAAAACTATAAAGGTCGTGTTAAATTTATTTCTATCGTAGATGCAGATATGACTGTTGTTAAGAAGAAAATCAGAGAAAATGTATTAAGACATGGATACGATGTTGTTTTGTATGACACATTTAAAATCCAGGGCGGTGACGTAGCACAAGCAAGACAAGACCTTTCGTTAGTTATGGACAGTCGAGAACTTGATAAAATGGCAAAGAAATACAATATGATAATGCTCGCATCTGTTCAGTTGGCAGAATACACAAAGGGCAAATTATTCTTGGATGCAAGCGTATTAAGTAACGCAAAGCAGATTAAAGAGCAGCTTGAAAATTTGTTCTTAATGAGAACTGTTTACACAGAAGAACTTGACCCAAAAAGTAAATATTATTGTCATCCATTTAGACTAAAAAAGGTTAATGATAAATGGATTGAGGAAGAATATAATCCTGATCCTAATGCGGTTTGGAGGGCAATCTTTACAGAGAAATGCAGATCTGGTGCAAACTCAAGTGACAATGGTATTGGTTATCTTTTACGTTATGACGGAGATCATTGTATCTTTAGAGAAGTAGCACAGGCAAGATTCAAACATGGAGAAATCAGATAATAAAAAATAAATGAGGTACTAGGTGATATGCTTGAAGATGTTAAGAAAGAATTATTAAATCACCCTGATAAACTCAAAGAAGTATTAGAGCATTTCGGCTATTGTAATATTGTTATTCGAGACAGATATATGCAATTCGGAAGAAATGAAGTCTCATCAAAGAAATCAATTGTAATCAATTTAAAAGAAAATAGGTTCTTATATGTACATGATTATGCGAGAAATATTCAAGCAGATTTGTTCTCTTATATTATTTCACAGCGTCATGTTGAATTTAAAGAAGTATTAAATGAAGTTAAACATGTTCTTGGAATTACAGATTATTTTGATTTCTTTGGCAAGAGAGGAATCTTTGGAGGGTTTTATGAGAGGGTAAGAAAAAGACGAACAGCAAGTGAGTCTAAGATTTATGATGAATCGATTTTAAATCAGTTTTCTCAATGTGGAAACATGAGATTTCTTAAAGACAACATATCACTTAGAACTCAAAGGTTTTTTGAGATAGGTTATGACGTAGAATCTCAAGGAATAACAATACCAATTAGAAATCAGTTTGGTCAGCTAATGGGTGTAAAAGAAAGATTCAACTACGATGTAGAAGATGGCGAAATAAAGTATTTTTATCAGAGTCCGTGTTTAATGAGCAATACATTATATGGATATTCGCAAAATTATGAATTCTTAACTGGTGGCGAAGTGTTGATATTCGAAGCAGAAAAATCAACAATGCAATGCCATTCGTATGGAATTAGAAATTGTGTTTCTCTTGGTAGTGGAAGTATAAGCAAAAAACAGATACAGATATTGCTTGAGCTTAATCCTAAGAAAGTAATATTCATGCACGATGCAGGATATAAGATGGAATACATTATGAGAAATATTGATTTTTTGAAAGGTTATTCAAGGTTTTCTGAATTACAGATTGGTTATTGGGATTACTTTGATAAAGGATACACTGACAAAGTTTCTCCATCTGATATGGGTAAAGAAAAATTAGAGTACATATTAAACAATGAGATAAAAATGATCGGAGATGATGATGACGAAGAATTATAATATCTTAAATGATTGCAGAGGTATGTATGAGGAAGAAATTTTTAATACAATTCTTGAACAAAGAGGTATTGATGATATTGAAAAGTTTCTTCGTCCTACAGAAAAAAATCTATTACCATTAGATAGCTTGGTTAATATAGACTATGCTGCAAGAAGAGTTGAATTAGCTATCGAAAATAAAGAAAAAGTTGCCGTGTTAGTAGATACAGACACGGACGGAATATCATCAGGGACTATTATAACAAGGTATTTAAACAATTTCCTGTTTACGCCAGCAGTACCATTTATTGATGAGGGTAAGAAGCATGGTCTTAAAGGACAAGATTTAAAGAAATTTATGTCATTTGATTTACTTATTATTGTGGATAGCTTGGATAATAGCGAAAAACAGTATAAAGAATTAAGTGATAATGGCGTAGATGTTATCATTCTTGATCACCATGCAATTAACTCAAAGATTCCGTATGATGATTATGTAATCTTGGTATCGTCTCAGAGGTCATATGATAATCCACATCTTTCAGGTTCTGGTGTAGTATGGAAGTTCTGTAAATATCTTGATAGCAAGTTTGGTACTTATTATGCAGACGAATTAATGGACTTAGCAGCGTGCGGTTTGGTATCCGACATGATGGATATGACTGTTATGGAGAATAGATATATTGTATATCAAGGACTACAACAGATTCGTAATCCTGCAATTAAAAAGATTGTAGGAAGTTTTCCATTTAATAGTACAGCAATTTCTTTTAGTATTGCGCCAATTATTAATGCTGCGAATAGAATGGGTGAAAATGAAGTTGCTGTAAAAGCCTTTCTTGCAGACGAAAATAAGACGGTTCTTAAATACATTAAAGAATTAAAAGGTTGTAAAGAAGCTCAGAATGAAGAAGTAGATAGATTACTTCCTGATGTGATTGAGCAATGTGAACAGCAATTACATAAAAAAATGATTACAGTCTTAATTGATACTCCTTATGGAGTAGCAGGATTACTTGGAAATAAATTACTAGAAAAATACAAGCGTCCAATCCTTGTATTAAAGGATGTTGGCAATAAATATGCAGGTTCTATGCGTGCTGTAGGAGTAGACGATTTTAGAAAAATATGCAATGACAGTCACTTAGCAAAAGTCGATGGACATGAACTTGCAGCAGGAATTCAAATTAAGAAAAACGATTTCGAACAATTCTTATCTTATATCGAGAATAATCTCCATGAATTAAAATTTGATACAACGGTTACTGTAGATGTTCAGATTGATGTATCTGACATTACAAGAAAACTAATTGATTACATTAAGCAGATTGATTTGGTGTCTGGTGAAAACTTTAAATCTGTACGATTCTTTATTGATGAAATTACAGATTATGAGATTGGTCAGATGAGTAATTATAAACATCTTGTGGTTAAACCGAATGACTATTTACAGATTATTAAGTGGAACTTTAATGGATCTTTTGATGAATATGAAGACCATAGCATGATGAATGATGAATTGGAAATCGTTTGTAGTTTAGACTCTGGTTTCCTTGGTAGAAAGTTTGTATTGAAAGCAGTGTGTGATGAAATTGGAGAGGTGGCTTAGTAATATATATGACTAATAATTATTTTTGTTATCACCTTCACACAGAAGATTCCTTATTAGACAGTTGTACAAGTCATAAATTGTATACAGATAGAGCGGTTGAATTAGGACAAAAGGCTATTGGATTCAGTGAACACGGAAATATCTATAACTGGATTGAGAAGAAAATGTATGCAAACAGCAAAGGTCTAAAGTACATACATGAATGTGAAGTATACCTTACAGAATCGTTATATCATTATAAAGATGTTACGCCAGATGAGTGGTACGAAGCTCATCTTGGCTGTGATCCAATAGAAGCGCAAAAAGAGCTTGATGAAATGATAGAAGAAACAAAATATAAAGTAAGGGATAATTACCATACAATTCTTATTGCAAAAAATTATGAAGGATTTAAAGAGCTTAATACATTAATAGATAAGTCTACACAACCAGACCATTTCTATTATAAACCAAGAATAACATTTGATGAATTCTTTGCAATATCTGATAATATCATAAAAATATCTGCTTGTCTTGCATCGCCTTTAAGTCGATATCCATCATCAGAAAATGCCGATAGAAACATATATGATAAGTTGTTAAAAACGTATGATTATTATGAAATTCAACCTCATGTAAAGTCTATCGATCAAATTAAATACAATAAAATGCTTTACGAAGCGTCAAAACAATACAACAAGCCACTTATAGCAGGAACTGATACGCATAGTTTAAATAACTATAAAGCTGAATGTAGAAGTGTATTACAAAAAGCAAAGAAAATAGCATATGCAGACGAAGATACATTTGATCTTACATATAAATCATATGACGAGTTAGTTGAAATGTTTGAACAACAAGCGTCGCTTCCGATGAGTGTTGTGTTAGAAGCTATTGATAATACAAATAAGATAGCTGATATTGTAGAAGATTTTGAACTTGATACTTCATTTAAATATCCAGTTTTATATGATGATGAAGAAGCTGTATTCAAAAAACGTATTAACGACATGTATAAGGATAAAGTAAAACGAGGGATCATCAAACCAGACCCTAGATATAAACAAATGGTACGTGAAGAAATGCGTGTATTTAAGAAAATAGGTATGGTTGGATTCATGCTTTTCATGTCAGAACTTGTTTGTTGGTGTTGGGAGAATAATATACCGATTGGTTTTTGTCGTGGTTCAGTTGGCGGAAGTATGATTGCGTATCTTACGGATATTATCGATGTAAATCCTTTAGTATGGAATACAATTTTTTCACGTTTTGCTAATGAGAGCCGTAAAGAGATTGGTGATATCGACTTGGATATTGCACCATCACAGAGACATTTGGTATATGAACATATTATTGAAGAGTATGGTTATGATAAAACAGCATATGTATTAGCAATGGGTACTATCTCAGATAAAGGTACTATTGATGAAATTGGTAGGGCGTTAGCTGATAGATGGACTGAAAAACATGGAGATGGTGCGAACCCATATTCATTAGATAATATTGCACGAATTAAAAAGGAATATGTTGAGAATCCAGAAGAAACAAAAGAAAAATATCCAGATATTTTCTATTATTTTGATGGATTAGTTAATACAACTATTTCTCAATCAATGCATCCAGCAGGAATTATTGTAAGTCCTGTTACATTACCGGATAATTATGGAACGTTTTGGAATGACGGTAAACGAATTCTAACTATAAATATGGAAGAAATTCATGAAGTGTCTCTTGTAAAATACGATTTACTTGGTCTTAAGAATATCGAAATTATTAAGGATACATGTGAATTAGCAAATATTCCATATCCAAAATCATATACATTGGATTGGAATGATCAAAATGTATGGAAACATATCACTGACAGTCCAGTAGGAATCTTCCAGTTCGAATCTAAATTTGCGTTCGATTCCTTAAAGAAATTTAATTGTCATCAAGTAAACGATTTATCACTTGTTAATGCAAGTATTAGACCATCAGGTGAATCATACAGAGATAGGCTTTTGGCACATGAACCAAATAAGAATCCGTCAGAATTGATTGATGAGTTGCTTGAAGGAAATCATGGATACCTTGTATTCCAGGAAGATGTTATAGCATTCCTACAAAATATATGCGGTCTAAGCGGTTCTGATGCTGATAATGTAAGACGTGCTATAGGACGTAAACAAATGGATAGACTTCAAGCAGCATTGCCACAAATACTTGAAGGGTATTGTAAAAAGTCATCTAAACCAAGAGATGAAGCAGAAAAAGAAGCAAAGACTTTCCTTCAGATTATCGAAGATAGCTCAAACTATATGTTTGGATACAATCATTCCACCGGATACAGTATGATTGGATATACATGTGGATATCTTAGATATTACCATCCTAGAGAATTTATTACAGCTTATTTGAATAACGCTAACAATGATGATGATATATCTATGGGAACACAGCTTGCAGAAACAATGAACATTACAATTCATCCAATAAGATTTCGACATTCAACTGCAAAATATTCTTGTGATGAAACTGGTATTTATAAGGGAATTGAATCTGTTAAGTTCTTAAATGACAAGATTGCAGATGAGCTATATGAACTTAGAGAATATCAATTTGATAGTTTTATTGATTTATTAGCTAAGTTAAAAACATTATCTGTAAACAGTCGCCAATTAGATATATTAATTAAACTCGACTTCTTTAATGAGTTTGGGGAAGTAAATAAACTTCTAAAACAAGTTGAATATTTTGACAAGATTTATGGTAAGAAACAATTTAAGAAAGCAAAACTAGCTGAATTAAATATACCATTAGATATTGCAGAAAAATATGCAACTAAAGTTACAGAAAAAACATTAACCGGTATGGATACAAACGGTCTTCTTAATGAGATTGTAAATACAACAGAATATCCACCAACAACATTAATGAATCATTTTAAATATGAACAGGAGTGTTTAGGATATGTTATTACAATCGATCCATCTATAAATAAACGTCTTTATTATGTTTCTGCAATTAACTCAACTAAGTATCTTACAACAATTACTCTTTACGAAATCTTTAGCGGAAAAACACGTCAAGTTAAGATGTGGACAAGTCAATATTCAAAATCAAGATTTGAAGTTGGTACAATTCTATACATTATTTCTCTTGAGAAAAAGAATAAAAAAGAACCTACAGGTGAAATTAATCCAGAAACAGGTAAGAAAATCTATGCAGATGTGCCAGATAAGTTTGAATATTGGCTCAAGAAATTCATAGTAAAGGAAGGTTTAGAAGATGATAGATAATTTTAAGTATACAGATAAAGAAGTTAATGAATTAATTTCTTCTATGGTTATTCTTGTAGACACAAGGGAACAAAAGTGCGACCACATTTTAGATTATTTCGATAAGAAAAAGATTAATTACAAGAAGAAAGCTCTTGATTATGGGGATTACAGTTTTGTTATCCCCAAGAATGAAAATCTGTCAATACCAAGAGACTTGTATTTCAATCGAAAAGTTTGCATTGAAAGAAAAGGAAGTCTTGAAGAAATCAGTGGAAACTTCACAAATGGTAGAGATAGATTCGAAAAAGAGTTAAGTCTTGCGCCAAAAACAAAAGTATTACTGATAGAGAATGCTGATTATGGTGATGTTGCATGTGGTAATTACACTACGCAGTACAACAAAAAATCATTCATAGGTTCTCTTCATAGCTTTTGGTTTAAATATAACATACCTGTATTTTTCATGAAGGAGAATAAATATTCAGGAGTATTTATCAGAATGTACTTTGAATATTACTTCAAAAATTATTTGAAAGGAAATTAGGTATGAATTACGAGACTCAATATTACAAAGGAATTCCATTAAATTTGATAAAAAGAAAATACGGAAACAGAAATGCGAAACGATTTGTAATTAATCATACAAACCAAAACGTATGGATTCCGAATAAACATCTTAAAGAAGATGGAACAATTAAATTTATGGAAGATATAGATTATGTATTTAGAAAATCGATACGACAATTAGAATTGGCTGGAATTACTCAACCAATTATAGGTATTAAAAGACGAACAATAAGGAGAATAAATGAATAAAGTAAAAGTTTTCGAGGAACTTCTAACAAAGTTTGAAACAGAAGAGATTAAAAGTTATTGCGAAGATATGATTAATGATATTCCAGATTATATCTTCATGATCCCAAGTAGTACATCACTTAAATATCACAACGCAACACAGTGTAAGACACATGGACAGCTCATGCATATTCTTATGTTTGCTGAGATTATGAATTACATACTCGACTTGGAATATGTTAAAGAAAAGACTGATCAGGTTAAAAGAGATTGCTTGAGATGTACTCCAATTTTTCATGATGCTATAAAATGTGGTCTGAATGGTTCGCAGTATTCGTTGCACGACCATCCTCTAATTGCAGGAAAATGGATTCGTGAGACAGTAGTTGAACACGATATCAGCCAAGAGCTTAAGGACTATATTGCTAGATTATGTGAGAGTCATTCAGGTGAATGGACATCTACAAAAAGAAGTAAAGTAGTTCTTCCTAAACCAGAAACAGATGACCAGTTTCTTGTACATCTCTGTGATTACTTATCAAGTAGACCAAACTTAGATATGACTTACGAAGATGAATTAGACGAAATCCTTGGCGAAATCAAAGAAGATAGTGTGCCAAAACTTGATGAATATGTCTTAGATTTTGGTAAATATAAAGGACAGAAACTTATTGATATTGCTGAAATGAATCCTGGATATATCAGTTGGGCTAAAGAAAACATTGGCAGAGAACCGATTAGAAGTTTACTGGAACAGTTATAAGGAGAATCAAATGATTAAAATTTCATGTAAAGAATACGCAACCAATCTAAAAGAAGAACTAAAAGAGTTATGCGAAAAATCACTAAGACAGCGTTGCCTTACAGTGGTTCAGATTGGGAATGACGCAGCAAGCAACTCTTATGTAAATGGTAAACGAAAAGATTGTGAGTATGTTGGTATCAAGTTTAATCATGTACATATTAAAGATTATGAAAACCTTGATGAATCAGATCTATGCCAAATTATTAAAGAACTTGATAGTTCAAAGGAAGTTGATGGAATCATTATTCAGCTTCCTATTCCAGACAAATACAACGTAAAAACATTACAGCAATTCATCAGTCCTGAAAAAGATGTTGATGGCTTCAGAAAAGATTCACTTTGCAATCCATGCACTCCGCAGGGAATTATGGATTGGCTCGAAGCTAATGACATTGATTTAAGAGGTAAGTTAGTAACTGTATTAGGAAGAAGTGAGATCGTTGGGAAGCCACTTGTAAATATGTTGATTGATAAGGGTGCGACAGTTATTAGTTGCAATAGTAAAACACAAAAAGATTATATGGGAAGTTTTATGGCAATGTCAGACATTGTTATTTCTGCTATTGGAAAGCCTAAGAATTTTGATTATACCTGGTTCGATGATGAAACTATTATCATAGATGTTGGAATTAACAGGGACAAAGATGGAAAATTGTGCGGAGATATAGACAAAGAAGATGTTGATGGTTTTTTCGGTGAATTATGCTATGTAACACCTGTTCCTGGTGGTGTATGGCTATTAACAAGGGTTACATTGCTGAAAAATGTAATGAGATAAGTAGATGAAAGAATCGTTTCATTAGGAGGAAATATGGAGACACTATGTATTTTAATGATTATTGCCTGCGTTGTTGTTTCAATTCTCTTTGTTGTAGACCTAGTTCTATGCGACACAAAAGAAGTTGTTTGGAAAAGGAAAAGGTTTACAGCAGATGAGGCTAGGAAGATATCTAATGATTATTCTGAAGACATTGACTTTATCGAGAAAAAAATCAGACAGGCTGCTAAACAAAACAAAACTTCTGTAGAACTGACTATCAACAGTGAAAAAGTAGTAAAACATTTTGAGAACGCTAAATTTGTTGTAACACATATTGACAAATGTATTTACAACATTGATTGGAGCGATGATGCAAAAAGAAAAGGACATTAGAGAATATTCAATAGAAGACATAATTAATTCTAAAACATTGGACCCCCGAGCCAGTATGGAAGACTTCAAACGCCGGCTTGGAGTCGATGAAGAAAGAAGATTTGGTTATACATTGGAGGAGAATAAAATGGGAACAGTAATAATTACAAAAGACACAACAAAATATCCTATCACAATGATTGGAAGATATGCAGGTGTATGTTGGGGAGCAAATACATCAGACAATGAAAAAAATTACAAACGTGGTTTAGATTGCATTGAAAGTGAGCATGGAAGAACATGGGAATTTCCAGATGTATATGCAATTATTGATGGATATTCTGCAAAAGTTCTACGAGAATGGTATACACATATAGGGTGTTTACCAACAAGACTACAGGAATCAACAAGATATATTGACTATTCGAAAAATGGTGGTTTTAAATATGTAACTCCACCTACAATTGCGGATAATGACGACGCTTTAACAGAATGGTCATTAATGATGAGTGATATTAATGATATGATTAGAAGATTTGTTTACGTATATAATATTCCGGTCGAAGATGCAACGATGGCATTGCCTTTAGCATACGAAAGTAAAATGGTAGACAAACGTAATTTTAGAAACGTTGTTGATATGTCAAATCAGAGAACTTGCACAAGAGCATATTGGGAATATAGAAATCAGTTAATGAAAGATTATCTTAATGCATTAAGAGAATATTCAGAAGAATGGAAGACATTGATAGATATGAGATGCAAACCAAAATGTGAGAAAACTGGATTCTGTACAGAAAAGAAGACATGTGGAAGAAAACCAAGAAAGGATGAAAACTAATGAGAGATCCGAATAGAACATACCCATTTTGCAGAGAACTAGCAATCATTTGGAGTGATAAATATCCTGATATGAGATTTGGTCAGCTTATGTATAACTTCATTGTTTGGTGTAGCAACACAAAGAAACGTGATATTTTCTTTCCAGAAGAAAAAGAATTTATGGAACTGTTTAAAGAATTTTGTGGAGTTGAAGAAGGAGAATAAGGAATGAATACATTAATGGGTTATTTATTACAACCAGACACAGTGATTTTTTTTGATGTAGACGGAGTATTAGCACCGTATGAATTTGGTGTTAATAAACATTGTATTGATGACGAAGAATGGGATAGAAAAATGACAGCAGGAGAAGATATGTATTCTACAGTATCTCCAATTAAATTATTCCAAAATTTTATTGAAAGAAAAGGAATAGATAATGTATATGTTTGCTCTAAAGCATCGACAGAAGAGTACGCATCCAAAATTAAATTCTGCCAAGATGGATATGGTATTCCATCTAACCATATTTTTCTAGTTGCTTCTAAAACTGAAAAGCTTGATATCCTTAGAAGTTTTTCAGTTGCTCTTGATGTTCCAGAAGAAAAGATTGCAATGGTAGAGGATACAGTAGAAACGCTTGATATGATTTTTAATAATACAAATTGTGCAACAGTACACGTATCTTCGTTCCTTGATTATAACGATGAGGTAATTTATGAATAAAGTAATTAAAATTTTTAAAGATATTCAAAACACAAGCAGTTTAAATGCGAAAAAATCTATTATTGAAGCTAACAAAGACAATGAATTATTTAAAAAGTGTTTAGTTTTCTTATTAGATTCAGATGTAACAACTGGAATTAGTGATAAAAAGTGGAATAAAATTCGTGTCACATCATCCGATTGGAAACATGAAGATATCAACAGCGAGTTCGAAGAACTAATGGAATATGTTAAAAAGAATAATTCTGGTAGAGACAATGATGTAATTATCTGCAAATCATGGTGCTTTGGTTTGTCAGATGAGTTACAGGACTTTGTTAAACAGTTAATTACTAAGAAATTTAAGCTAGGTTGTGATAAAAAAGTAGTAAACAAAGTAATTCCTGGACTAATTCCATCATGGGACGTACAACAGGCTTATCCTATTTCAGATAAGAACGAACCAAAACCGGGTGAGTGGTTCGCACTGTCTCAAAAGCTTAACGGTAACAACTGTGCTTATTATAAAGGTAGATTAGTTAGTAGACAGGGCAAGCCATTTACAGGACTTAATCATATTATTGAAGATATTGAAAAGCTTCCAGACCATGAAAAATACATGTATAATGGCGAGCTGATTCGTAAAAATGTAGATAATCTTTCTGATAACGATAATTTCCAAATTGGAACAGGAATTATTAATTCTGATGACTCCGACAAATCTTGTATCAAATTTGTAATCTATGAATGTATTCCAATTGAAGAATTTGAAAATGGTGAAAGCAAACTCAAGTATAAAGATCGTAGAGAAAAGCTTTTGAATCCTTTAACTGTTGCAATCTGCAATATGAACACTGATAATCTCGAAGTTGTTCCAATTGTATATAAAGGAACAGATAAAACAGTTATTCGGTCATTTCTTGATAAAGCTGATAAAGATGGTTGGGAAGGTCTAATGCTTAACAAAAATACCAAATGGAAGAATAAACGTAATAATGGAATTCTGAAAGTAAAAACATTTAAACACGCGGATATTTTATGTACAGGTGTGTCTGAAGGACAGGGTAAATATGAAGGAACACTGGGGCTTATCACATGTGATTATAAGGGGAATTCTCTTGGTGTTGGAAGTGGATTTACAGACGAGCAGCGTAATTATTATTGGAATCATCCGGAAGATATTGTTAGAAAGATTGTTCAGATTAAATTCAAGGGTGAAACGATTGCTACCGTAAACCTTGTTGCAAACAACAACGTTGCAAGATCGGACGTGGAGTATTATATAGAAAAAGCAAAGGACGAGATCGACAAGCCGTCGTTCAAGGTTTCGGCTGTCGG
>OLOR01002392.1_pt1 | contig 14702 bp, 13 predicted proteins | sample 1672521 | NCBI WGS metagenome assembly OLOR01 (sample SAMEA3136695, study PRJEB25190) | human gut metagenome | biome: human gut; feature: human-associated habitat; material: faeces | place: Austria | collected 2013
CGCTCTCAGGCGACTTGTCTACTCTATCACATCCATACTGGATTGTCAACAACTTTTTTGTTTTTTTCAAAACTTTTCAAATTGTGTGTTCAAAAGAATCAATTCTTTGTGACAGCTCAGTTAGAATACCACTTTCTACGCAGACTGTCAACCGTTTTTTGATTTTTTTATTTCTTATTTTCCAGTCCTTGTTCTCTAACTGATATCGTTCATTTCTCGATACTCTTTTGGAGTCACTCCATAACGCTTTCTGAACTGTCTGTTAAAATTAGAAAGGTTGGTAAATCCGGCATCCTGAGAAATGTTCAATATCTTGTCGTCGGTTTTCTTCAGTGCCTCTGCTGCCACCGCCAGTCTTCGCTCATTCACATAGGCGATCAGACTTAATCCCGTCATCTTTTTGAACCAGCGCATAAAATGGCTGTCACTCCATCCGCAGAACTTTGCCATCTCTCCAACTGTAAGATTTTCATCGATATTTTTTTCTATCTTATGCAGCACCATTTTCAGTTGCTCCCGATCCGGTGAAGACACTTCTTTTACAGACGGATATTTTCTTATAAGAAGAAAGAGCAGTTGAAGAACTGCCGCCTTTACTCCCAGTTCATAGCCTTTTTCTCTGGACGCACATAAGTCTTCCATCTGGCTCAGGCATTGTTTCAGGACATCATAGCCTTCCTCCTGCTCCTGAACACAGATTGGCGGAAGCAGTTTACCGGCTGCAAGAGGAACCAGAAATTCACCGGCACAGATATCTTCTGCCCCTTCCCCCAGAAAATCCACTTCAAAAATAATATTTTCATATTCTATAGAAGAACCCTTTGTTTTATACAATGCATGAAGAGTTCCCGGAGGAACCACAAAAATATCCCCCGCCTTTCCCTGAAACAGACCTGTCTCCAGTTGGATCTCTCCTCTTCCTTTTTTGACATAGATCAGTTCCATTTCTTTATGCCAATGAAGAGAAACTGACGGAAAATCCAGCGGGATCGTACACGGATAGATATTAAACGGAAACAGTTTGCTCCCGTGTTGTTTCTTTTCCTGATATTTCTGATCTTGTTCTTTTTCCATAATATTTTTTCTCCGTTATTTTTCCCCATTATGATAGGATAGTATTAGTATTTGCAAGATTTTTACAAGAAACGACAAAGAATATGTGATATAAATATAAGCATAACATAGTACAAGATGTTTTCTGACAACCAACCTAAACCTCGCAACTGTTCATGGAAAGGAATCTCCGAGATTCTCGGGATATGCTCTGTGAACAGTTACAAAAATCTTTTATCTATGTATATGAAAGGAGTGGCTCACATGAGTGAAACCATGACAAATAAACTTAACGATCTTTGCAAAAAAGACATCAAAACTGCTTCCAATGAGGAACTTTATCACGCACTTCTGAAACTTGTTGATGAAAAAAGTCAGCAGCAGGTTCACAGCGTAACTGGAAGAAAGCTTTATTATATCTCAGCAGAATTCCTGATTGGAAAGCTTCTGTCCAACAACCTTATCAACCTCAGACTCTACGATGATGTAAAAGAAGCCCTGGCTGCTTCCGGAAAATCTCTGGCGGATATCGAAGAACAGGAACCGGAACCGAGCCTTGGAAATGGCGGTCTCGGACGACTGGCAGCCTGTTTCCTTGACAGTCTTGCAACTTTAAATCTTCCTGGCGACGGTGTAGGACTTCGCTACCATTGCGGTCTTTTTCACCAGAACTTCAAAAACAATATCCAGAATGAAACCCCTGATTTCTGGCTGACTGATGCCTGTGCGGCTCGGGCTACAGACACTGTTTTCCCAGTATCTCTGGCAGGAAAGGAATACTCTGCAAGACTTTATAAGCTTCCTGTTACAGGATATGAAGGAAGAACCAACACCCTGAATCTTTTTGACCTGGACACTGTTGATGAATCCGTGATCGGTGAAGGAATCTCCTTTGACAAAAAGGACATTGCCAAAAACCTGACTCTTTTCCTCTATCCGGATGATTCCGACGAAGACGGACGTCTGCTCCGTATCTATCAGCAGTATTTCATGGTTTCCGCTGGTGCACAGCTTATTCTTTCTGAATGTATCGCAAGAGGATGTAATTATCACGATCTCGCTGACTATGCTGCGATCCAGATCAACGATACACACCCGAGCATGGTGATCCCGGAACTGATCCGTCTGCTTATGCTTCATGATATCGATTTTGAAGAAGCAGTGCAGATTGTTACAGATACCTGTGCTTACACAAACCACACAATCCTTGCCGAAGCCCTGGAAAAATGGCCGAGACATTATCTGGAGACCGTTGTTCCGCAGCTTATGCCGATCATCGAAAAGCTTGATGCTGTGGCTAAGGAACGAACCGAAGACGCCTCCCTGGCAGTCATTGACCAGAACCAGGTTGTTCATATGGCACACATGGATATCCATTTCTCACATTCCACAAATGGTGTCGCAGCTCTCCATACACAGATTCTCAAAGAGAGTGAGCTTGCCGGATTTTACCATCTGTATCCTGAGAAATTCAACAACAAAACAAATGGTATCACCTTCCGTCGCTGGCTTCTCAAATGTAACCCGGCTCTGACCTGTGAAATTGAGAGTCTGATCGGCAGTGGATTTAAGAAGGACGCTTCAGAACTGAAGAAACTCCTGGCATATACAGATGACCAGAACGTACTTCAGAAGCTCTCCGAGATCAAGAAACAGAACAAAGAGGCTCTTGCCGCATGGCTTCTTCAGAAACAGGGCGTAAAGCTTAATACAAATGCCATGTTTACGATCCAGTCCAAACGACTTCACGAGTATAAACGCCAGCAGCTGAATCTTCTGTTCCTGATCCATCAGTATCTGGAGATCAAAGCCGGACACACACCTTCCGTTCCGCTGGTAAGTATCTTTGGTGCCAAAGCAGCTCCGGCATATATCATCGCCAAAGACATCATCCATGGACTCCTCACCCTTTCTCAGGTGATCGAGAATGACCCGGAAGTTTCCAAATGGATGCAGCTTGTCTTTGTAGAAAACTACAATGTTTCTGCTGCTGAGATGATGATCCCGGCATGTGATCTCTCCGAGCAGATCAGTCTTGCTTCCAAAGAGGCATCCGGAACCGGAAACATGAAGTTCATGCTGAACGGTGCCCTGACTCTCGGAACCATGGACGGTGCAAACGTGGAGATCTCCGAAGCAGTCGGAAACGACAACATCTATATCTTTGGTCAGAGCAGCAAACAGGTCATCCACCGCTATGCAGCCGGTGATTACTGTGCAAAAGACTGGTACGAGGCAGACCCGAACCTTCGTCGTGCGATTGACTTCCTCACCAGCGAAAAAATGCTCTCCTTCGGCGATGAGGAACATCTGAAACGTCTCCAGAATGAACTGATCTGGAAAGACTGGTTCCAGACTCTTCCGGATTTCAACGCCTATGTGGTACGTAAACAGCAGGCAATGGCTGACTACGCCGCAGATCAGGAAAACTGGAGCCGCAGAACTCTGATCAATATTGCAGAAGCCGGATTCTTCTCTTCTGACAGAACCATCGCAGAATATGACAACGACATCTGGCATCTCGGAAAATAATTTTCGAAAAATAAGTTATTGAAAAACAGAGAGGAAATCTTTACACTTCCTCTCTGTTTTTTATTTTCCCGAGTTGGATTTTCGAATCTGCTGTGTCAATTCCTCCCCGCCTTCTTCGTACCACGTTTCTACAAACTCGTCAAAATAGCTGACTGGCTTCACACCCATAATGATCTGGATGAAGCTGTTTTTTTCAAGCTGCAGAAGAGATTTTGGAACTTCTCCGTCGCTGTCATCCAGGTATTTGCTCTTTACCGACCGGTAATTTCCATCCAGCAGTCTTCCTACTGCCACAAGCCTGGATTCATATGCTGCCCAGTCTTCTGCTATCTCCGATTCTCCATGGATATATTTTTCTGCCGCATCATAGTATGATTTTGCAATCTCGCTGAGAGTACTTTCCTGACGCTGTCCACTCATCACAGCCAGTATATCCTTTGTGATCTGGAAAGTCGCCTCATTATAATCAACGTTTATGACCAGCGGTCTGGCTGTCGGATCTACATTCAGTGCAAAATATTCATTTACCTCATCTGCATCCTCGGCGGTATATCTGCTGTAATCAAACAGAACGCTTATGATCTTCATTACGATTTCCGGATGTTCATACCCCTTACGCACAACCACATACTTGCTGTCACTAAAAGAGGCATACACATTCTTCCAGTCCACTTTCTGCAGATAATACGGCATCCATTCGGCGTCTTTATCTGTCTCATAAATATCCATCAACGGATTGTTCGGCGTCCACCAGAGTCCAAAAAACGCTCCGCATTTGCCGCTCACCACCAGATCTCTCAGATTATTCTGTGCCCTGAGTGCAAAATTCTGATCCAGCACCCCGCGTTCATACAATTCATGCAGATAACTCAAAGCATTTCTGGTCTCTTCTGTCACAGATCCATAGACGATCTCTCCATTCTGGTTGATCCATTTGTGGGGGCTTGACCCAAATTTGTCAAAAACAGGATCAACGGAATAGCTGGAACTGGTACTTCCCACCAGGTCTGTATCACAGACAAGGCCGACAGGCTCCTCTCCTTCTGCTGTTCCCATCCGGTTCTGTACAAATGCCTCCACGATATCAAAGGCATCCTCCAGGGTCTTTGGCTCTTCAAGCCCCAGCTCGTCTATCCAGTCTTTGCGAAGCCACATCAGACGCGGTCCATGATCTGTGACCGTCTCCGGGATAGCCATCAGCTTTCCATCAAATTTCACAGACTCCAGAAGACCGCTTCCATAGCTTTCGAACATTTCTTTGATCCGTTTCGAGGTACAGTTCTGATACACCTCCGTCAGATCCTCAACCAGATCATTTTCCACCAGTTCTTTGAGCATCCCCCTGTCCGAGATCACCAGGACATCCGGCAGAGTCTGATCCTTTATCAGAATATTGATAAACTCATCATAACGATCTTCACTCTCCATATATATATTCTCATTCTGAATGTTCAGGATCTTTTTGAGATAGCGGGTATAGGCATTATCTTCATAGGTATTTCCATCCGGAAGATTGGAATTATTGGTGCCGCTCATCTGCCCCAGCGTATAAGTCACAAGTTCCGGATACGCTCCATAAGGACTCTGTGCAGCACTTTCCCAGCTGCCGGTTCTCACATTTTCTTCTGCCGTTGAACTTTTCTGTTCTGACGCCGTTTTCTGCGCCGGCTGATTACTTATGCCGCATCCGGACAGACTTATTATACATCCTAAAATCACCGGCAGCTTCCATTTACTCTTCATAGTTTCTGATCTCCTTCGGGAATCTCATGATAACGGTCGTACCCTCTCCCGGTGCACTATAGATCTGTATTCCATAGGATTCTCCGTAAAGAAGCCGGATACGGTCATTGACATTCTTAAGACCATATCCTTTCGCCTGGTAGGTGACAAGAGTTTCTGCCTTCTCTTGTTCCATCCCTGTTCCATTATCACGGACAATGATCTCCACATCATCTCCCTGCCCTTTGAACGAAAGAAAAAGCTTTTTATCTCCTTCTTCCTTCTCGTCGATTCCATGCTCGATCGCATTTTCCACGACAGGCTGAAGGAGAAGCTTCGGCATCTTTTCGTTCTTGATATCCGGATCTGTTTCCCATTCTACTGTAAAGTTATGATCATGCATTGTCAACTGGATTTCCAGATACGCTTCCATATTTCGGATACAGGTCTCGACGGTGACCATGTCTTCCCCCTTACTCAGGGCAGTTCTGTAAAAGGTCGAGAGTGCAAGGGTCACTTTACTGATCTCCATCTGCCCGCTCCGGATCGCCATCCAGTTCATCATGGAAAGGGTGTTATAGAGAAAATGCGGGTTGATCTGCGCCTGCAGTGCTTTCAGCTCATATTCTTTCAATGCAATCTTATTGACATATACTTCATCGATCAGACGGTTGATCTCATCCATCATCCTTCGGAAGCTGTTGATCAGAATACCAACCTCGTCTTCCGAATCACTGCTGACTGTAACCTCCCTGCTTCCATGGTTCACCTTATCCATGTTTCTGGTAAGTTCTTCAATCTTTCTTGTAAAAATCCTGGAAAAAGACAGCCCCAGAACCAGCGTGATCAGACAGCAGGCCGCCATCAGCGGAATTTCTTCCAGCAGCAGTCTCCTGACAGAACCTGAAATTGCCCGCTGACTTTTGTAGAGATAAAAACCCCAGTTATTTTCTTTACTTTCTGCCATTGTGTAAGCACATTCCTGATTGATCTTTTCAAGAGCAGTGTCCCTGTCATCCGATTTTTTCAGTTCAATGTCTTCAAGCTCACTTTTGTTGTATAGAATTCTACCATCCTCATCTGTGACCATTCCTCCGTTTTCCTCTGTGAGAATATTCGTCAGCGGCTGAAAGATCTTATCGTAATCCAGCGCAATACAGATTGCCGCGTCCAGAGCCTGATCATCGTAGATCATACGGACTGCCGCCACCTCTTTGCTCTCAAGATTCACCAGCCACTGTATCCTTACATCATCCTGAAGCTCACTGCTCCACCATTCTTCTTTCATTTTGGCAAGTGGAACCAGTGTATATTCATGCTCTACCTGAATACTCCGTGCAAACAGCTGGATCCTGTTAATGGCATCATGATAAGATTTCGGTACTGACAGAAGAGGGTCTGCGATTTCATTGTATTTCTCATAGGCAGTATAATTGTCAATATTTTTTTCCTTGATGATCTCCTCAATATCCGGCGAATAAGTAAGATAATTCAAAAGACTGCTGTAAACGGCAGTCTGACTGTCAATACTCTCCTTCGTCTGGTCGATGATCGACTGCATATCCTCCAGATCACTGCTTCGGACCATCGTACTCTGTCTGCTGTGGGCATAAAGGGCAAGAACTGTCATCGGCACCAAGGCAGTCACGACCAGAAGAATCGTCAGCTTGTGCCGGTATTTCATGTTTTTGATCCATTTACGAAGTCTGTTCATCCTCTCCTGTTCCTTTCCGGTAAGATTCCGGGCTGCTTCCATAATATTCCCGGAAACTCCGGCAGAAATAGGAAACGTTGGCGAATCCTACTTTTTCACTGATCTGTGCTACCTTCATGTTGGTACTGCAGAGAAGTTCTTTGGCTTTTTTCATACGGAAGACACGGATGTAGCGATTGAGGTTCATGCCGGTCTCTTTTTTGAAGATAAAGCTTAAGTAGCCGGAAGACAGATATACTTTTTCCGCCAGCATTTCCAGATTCAGGTCTTCTTCATAATGCTGATAGATATAATTTAATTCTTGACGGCAGTCACTTCATTCCTTGAACTGTTCATGGAACGCTCCAGAAAAGCCTCGTACTCTTTGATATTGTCCTCTGTCACAGAAAGGATCTCCATAATATTCCTGCAGTTATAGAGGCGTTCGATCTCGTGGTCCAGTTTGTGCTCACCGGAAAACTGGTTTTCCTGAAAAAGCTCCTGGATCACGTTAGAAAATACAAATTTGATATACATCGCAGAATACTGGGTGTTATCATGGTATTTTTCCTTAAGGCATTCAAAATGTCTCCAGAGCTGTTCTATATCCTTGCGGGTGATATCCTCGGAAATCGCCTGCATAAGCTGAGAATCCTGCACTTCTCCGACTGCCATGCCAAGCACTTCATCCTCATTGGTAAACACATGCTTGTCCGGATGATAGAATTTCTCCTCCATCTGCTGTTCCAACTGCTCCAGAACAGATGGAAGACTTTCACATCCGTCAAACTTCCTGCTCACGGCAAGATAAAACCGCTCCATGTACTCACGTTTCAGGAAATTATAGATATGATTTGCCACAAGCTGATAATCGCAGTACACATCCTGGAACAGAATGAGTGACTGTCTTGCATTCAGGTTCATGTAGAAAAACATCCTGTGGAGTTCTTTCTGCAGTTCCTGTTCCAGATTTTCTTCTGCTGTATCAAAAAGTGCCACATCTGACTCGATCAGGATCGCGCAGTGCCAGCTGTTCCACTTGTCCAGATCAATGAGTTCGCCGGCTTTTTGCAGGATCTCTTTTTTGCCGGAGTAGAGATAGCTCTGGAGAAAATACTGCTGAAGGAAGTTTTTCTCTTTGATCTCGCGGCTTTCTTTTTTTCTTCGTTTGCTGATCTCGCTCTCTGCGCGCTCCAACACTTTGTGGAAATCATCCGGATTTACCGGTTTGAGGATGTATTCGGTCACACCGTAGCGGATCGCCTCCTGCGCAAAGGTGAAGTCGCTGAAGCCGCTGAATATGATGATCTGGAGGTTGGGATTTTCTTCTTTGGCTTTCTTTGAAAGCTCCAGGCCGGTCATGTGCGGCATCTTGATATCTGTCAGAAGAAGCTGGATATCCTCGGAGCGCAGAACCTGTAGCGCCTGTTTGCCGTTGGCCGCTTCAAAGACGGTACGCTCTCCTTCCTCTCTGGAAAGCAGATATTTCAGCCCCTCTCGTTCGATTTTTTCGTCATCTACAATTAAAACGTTTGTCATGCATTCTCCTGTCTGTGTCTTATATTTATCTTTTTCATTATACCACAAAGTCCCCGGAAAGAATATTTCTTCCCGGAGACTGAATTTTCGTTATGTAATTATCAGCCTTTGACTGCGCCGGCTACAACACCTTCGATAATGTGTTTCTGGCATACCAGATAGACAACAATGATCGGAATGATATCGATCATGATACTTGCCATCATCGATCCCATCTGCACATGTCCGAAGCTTCCGCGGAAATACTGGACTGCCATCGGAATGGTACGATATTTCTTGATATCCAGTACCAGTGTCGGCAGAAGGTAGTCATTCCATACCCACATCAGTTCCAGGATCGCGGTAGAGATAATTGTTGGTTTCAGGATCGGGATCAGAACCTTGAAGTATACCTGCAGAGGTGTACAGCCATCGATCAGAGCCGCTTCTTCGATTTCAAGCGGGATACCCTTTACAAATCCTGTAAACATAAAGACTGCCAGACCTGCACCAAATCCAAGATAGATAATACAAATGTTGTATGGATTGTTCAGATGTAAGGTGTCGGCTGTTTTTGCCAGTGTGAACATAACCATCTGGAACGGTACTATCATACTGAATACACAGAGGTAATAGAAAACCTTGGATAATGTTCCGTTTACACGAACAATGTACCAGGCTGCCATAGAGCAGCACAGCATGATCAGAACAACGGACATCACTGAGATCACAAGACTGTACCAGAAGGATTTGAGGAAATCCATCTGTGTAACACTTGCCACAAAGTTTGCAACACCATTCCATGTCTCAGCTGTAGGAAGACTGAATACACCTGAAGTTGTGATCGCAACTTCTTTCTTTAAAGAGTTGACTAAGATCAGTACGATCGGATACATCCAGAGGATGCAGATCAGCGTCAGAATAATTGACGCAACCGAATTTTTTTTCTTATTTTCCATTACTGCTGCACCTCCTTAGATGATGTTGCACGAAGCTGGATCAGTGCGATCGCTACAACCAGCAGGAAGAAGACAACCGCTTTTGCCTGGCCGATACCCTTCCACTGAGCACCGCTTCTTGCATAAAATGTATCATAAATATTCAAAGCCAGTAACTGTGACTGTTTACCCGGATTTCCTCCTGTAAGAGAAAGGTTCTGGTCAAACATCTTGAATCCGTTTGTCAGAGTCAGGAAAGTACAGATTGTAACAGACGGCATGATCATCGGGATCTTGATCTTGAACAGGATCTGTCTGTTTGTCGCACCGTCGATCTGTGCTGCTTCGACCAGATCAGGAGAAACATTGTTCAGACCTGCTATGTAGATGATCATCATATAACCGATCTGCTGCCACATCAGAAGGATCAGCATACCGATGAATCCGTTTCTTGCAGAAAGCGAAAGCAGAGGCTGTCCCCATTTGGAGAGCAGTCCGTTTAACAGTGTCTGCCAGATATATCCAAGTACGATACCACCGATCAGGTTCGGCATAAAGAATACAGTACGGAATGCATTGGTTCCTCTGTATCCCTTGGTAAGTACCAGTGCGATGAAAAATGCCAGCACATTGATCAGAATACTTGAAACAAAAGCAAACACAACGGTCAACCAGAATGAATGACTGAAGGTGTTATCCAGTAAGATCTTGGAATAGTTTGAAAATCCGACAAAGGTTACATCATTTACGGTTGTAAATTTACAAAATGAAAGATAAATGCCCCAGATAAAAGGCCAAAGGAAACCGATAACAAATGCCGCAAAAGTCGGCAGTACAAAAATCGGCCACCATTTTTTGATCGTTCTTCCTACCATTATAATTCTCCTCTTTCCCTCTCATAGAACCCACAGGAGGAGGCAAGAACCTCGCCTCCTCTTGATGATTGATCACATATTATTTTGATTACTCGGAGAGAGCTTTCTCTGTAGCCCATCCGTCAACGAATGCACTTACAACATCATCCCATGAACCTGTGCCTGCTGCATATGCGGTAAGAGCTGTTCCAAGTCCGTTTTTCCACTCTTCAGATGGCATTGTTGTAAAGTTCCATGAAACAGGTGTTTTTCCAGCTTCTGTGTATTCAGCATCCTGTTTTACAAATACGTTTGTAGACTCCTGTGCTGTTTTGAAAGGAAGTGTGAATCCCATATCGTTTGCCATGGATTTTGTTCCTGTTTCAGATGTTACACACCAGTTCATGAAGTCCAGAGTTGCCTGAACGTCTTCATCAGATGCATTCTTGTTTACACACCAGTAGTTCTCTGTACCTGTTGCAAGTCCCTCGTTCTCATCATCTACACCAAAGTAGATCGGGATCATTGCAAGCTCGTCATCTCCGTATGTCTTGGACAGTTCTGCATATTCCCAGGTACCATTCTGATAGAATACTGCTTCGCCGTTTACAAATTCGTTTCTGGAGTCATCTGCTGTTTTTGCAGAGAGTTCAGCTCCGTCACAGGTAGAATCTGTGATGTACAGGTCAAACAGGTTCTTGTAGTTGTCAAGATATGTTCCTTTGATTGCCTCTGTATCATCGATTCCGTCTTCTTTGTACTCATAGTAGATCGGAAGGTTTGCAAGATGTGTTTTGAATCTCCAGTCAGAGGATCCGTCCATACCTGCAGATGTGAAAGCACCTTTGATTCCAAGCTCGTCCTTTCTTGCCTGAATATCATCTGCTACTTTCTTCAGATCATCGTAGCTCTTGATATCATCCAGAGAATATCCTGCTTTTTCAAGTAAGGTTTTGTTTGTGATCAGGCCATAGGATTCGATTACATATGCGATACCATCTACAGCATCTCCGTCTTTGAGCTCGTAAGTATCAGAGGTAAGTCCTTTTGTGATCTCTGCATCTGTCAGATCATAGCAGTAATCTTTCCAGTTCTTAAGTCCAACCGGTCCGTTTACCTGGAACAGTGTCGGAGCATCGCTCTTTGCCATTTCAGACTGAAGTGTTGTCTCATACTGTCCGGATGCTGCTGTTACAACTGTTACTTCTGTTCCTGTTTCTTCAGTGTAAGCTTTTGCCAGGTTCTGCCAAGCTTCATCTGCTTCTGGTTTGAAGTTCAGATAGTAAACCTTTCCGCCGTCTGCTGCCATAACCGGTACGGACGGGATCATGGTTGCTGCTGTTAATGCTGCCATTGCCATTGCTGTGAGTTTTTTCATTTTCATAGTACTTGTCTCTCCTTTTTTTGTAGATTTTGTTCTCTTTCAACCTGTCTTTATTATAGATTTGTTAGTATTTTTATACTATGATAAAAAATCAAGAAATATGTTGTTTTTTCAAGATATAAAAATATAAAAAAATTGATGTACATTTTACAATTCATGCACATCAACTTCATCTTTTTGTTGAATTTCATTCAACACCCATCTTCCGTCTTCACGTATAAATATCCAGTATTCATAAAACGACTCCGGAATCTTTTTTCCACGAACAACCTCTAATGTATCTGTATTGATATAATATCCAATCATTCTTCCATGAATCAGATAAACAATACTGGCATCTTCTTCACCTTCATCATCCCACACAGATACCGGAGTCACACTCAGGAGCTGAACTCGTTTCTGTATTGGCTTTTCATGTTTAACCTTCATCCATTCAAGTTTTGTAGTCCAACTTTGGGCAAGACTTTTACTCAGATACTTTTCTGCATAAGATGAATCCAGGAGCCTCCAGCATTCCTGAATAACAAAATATGCATTCTTCACATATTTTTGCATTTCTTTTGCATTCCAGTCTTCGCCCGGCTTTTCAAATTTCTTCATTTTTTGAAGACTTTTGTATTTTGCCTTTTGAATATAGCAATGAAATGCAATCGTTCCAGCCCCGGCAAAACATGCCATTGCCATCCAGCCAACTATCGTTTGCGACCATCCACCCGGACTCTCGTCATCCGTATAGTTTGATTCATTATTATAATGATATGTTCCACCGGAACTTCCCCCTGAACTTCCTCCTGAAGATCCGCCGCCGGCCCTCGCATAGCATGTAATTGAAAAGCACAGACAGCAGATACATGCGAGCAGTATACAACAGATTCGTCTATGTCTCATCATCTTTTTATTCACTCTTATTTTTCTTTCGTTTACGGGAGATCAGACCAAGAAGGTTCTCATCTTTGGTATCGGAAAGATCATCATCGGTTACGGTTGGCTCAGATACTACGTACGCTCCTCTGCCGGCCGGCGGATCATTCTCCTGCTCAGGCATCTCTTCTGTCGACTCGCCCAACGGAACCTCTTCTTCTCTCACCTGCACAACATCGAGGGATTCTTCCATCTCGGAAACTTCCCTGTCATAAGCATTACTGTCGAAAGGTTCTTTATCAGAAGTTTCTTCCTCACTGTCAGATAAATCGTCTGCTGGCTCTGCCTTCCTGCGTGAGCTCCACGGTGCGTATTCCGATACGACCGGTTCTTCTGGCTGTGCAGAACTTTCTGCATCATCAGATATGATCTCGCCGTCTGCATCGACTGCTTCGGCCTCCTGTTTGAGTTCTTTCAGGCCGCGGCGGAGGAGGATCAGGTAGATGAGGTCTACTACTCCGTTGCAGAGGAAGATCCAGCCGGCGAAGATCACGGTGTATTTCACCATGGTGAATGGATTGATCACCAGGGAAATTCCGAGGCCGATGAAGATGAGGCTTCCGATCAGGAGGAATTTCCAGGCACCGCTTCCTCGTTTCTTAAGTTTAAGACTTCCTTTCAGGCTCCAGATGCTGTCTACGAGGATGAAGGTTCCAAGCAGGATCGGCAGGAGCTTGACCACGATCTGCGGGTTCATGAAGAGTAAGATTCCGATAACCATGAGAACACCGCCAGAAAAAAGATCCAGGATCGTGGAATTCAGTTTTTCCAGAATATAGATCAGGATATGATAAAACCCTACCAGGATCAGAAGAATCCCAAATACAAATTTACAGATCACATTGATCGTGTTCACCGGCATAAACGCCAGGCACGCTCCAAGGGCAATATAAATGATCGAAGTCACGATCTGCCCTTTCAGAAAGTTATTGATTTTTTCCCACATAAGCTGCTGCTCCTTTCATCCCACTGATGAGATTTATTAAGAACAGTATACCGTGTTTCCGCCGGTTCGTCCATAGACATTATGTGGCGTATGTCCCGTTAAAATTCTTTTAACAGTTTTTGAAGTTCACTTGTTTTATATCCTGTATACTGTGTAATCTTCTCAACTGATTCTCCCGCCTCAAGCATCCGACGAATTATTTCTTTTTTTCCCTCGTCATACCCTGCTTCATACTCTGCCTCGCGCAGTTTCTTTTCTTCCTCTTCTTTGTCATACTCGAATATACTCATTGCGATAACCTCCGACTTGTGCTTTCACAGGAATTCTGCAAGAATATTATTTTGAATGCACTCATTTACTGCCAGTTCTACGGCAGCATTTAATTCTGTATTTCCTGCGAATTCCCGTACCTTTGCTACGTATTGTGCATATTCTCTCAAAATCTGGCACTGCTCCATCAGTTCTTTATTATGACCTTCATTGATATTCAGAGTGATCACCTTCAGTTCCAGGTTGGGCTCGCCTGTCAGATTCTCATATGCTTCTGACAGATAGTTGGTCCAACAGTCTTCTTTCTTCACGGTTCCATTGTAAAATACAATAAAATTCGGTGCAGGAACCTTCTGCTGTGTTGAAGAATACAGTGACTTATGCTCCACCAGTTTCTGGTACTCGCTCGATATATAAAATAAATCTCTCAGCGGCATATTAGGGTTGTATGTCGACTGGTGCTCGTACAGAAACAGATTTGTGTCAATGATAAATGCCAGATCATTCTTCATCCCCATATAAATGGCATTCTCAAGTGTTACAATTTCCAGGTCATCCGGATTTTCATATGCCGTCCTATTGATCGCATTATACAAAGACAACAGATTCTTACGGTCTGAAAACAGCATCCTAAATACGGTGTCCTTGTATTTCCTGTTTGCTGTCAATGAAGCCCCTGTTCTCTGTGTTTTCTTTACTGCTGCTTTACGGTTCTTTCTTTTTGCCATAGGCAGTACCTCCTGTTTTGCAGGAGTGCAAGAACGTATCGTGCTATCTTCTAATATTCTCAGACCCCTGCTTTCTGAATTTAATTGGATTTAAAAGCATGGATTTCTGAAATGATTTTAGAAAATAAATAGACGGCAAAAAT
>OLOR01002411.1_pt1 | contig 14570 bp, 9 predicted proteins | sample 1672521 | NCBI WGS metagenome assembly OLOR01 (sample SAMEA3136695, study PRJEB25190) | human gut metagenome | biome: human gut; feature: human-associated habitat; material: faeces | place: Austria | collected 2013
AATTTTCCATTTTCAATTTTACATTTAATTAAAACTTCCGCTCGGGCATAATATGTTTTTATTATTACATACTATCTTCCCGAACCGGGTGCAGCGACACGCTGCCGATCAATCTGTTTTTTGATTTTGTCAAAGGTTACACCGTATTTTTCGGCAATGTCTTTGGCATAGCTTACACCTTGAGGCGGAGCGATGAAAACCTTGAACGAACGCTGTCCGTTTTCGACACCTGTTACCAAACTTTCAACCTTGCTGTCGCCCTTTACGGTTGTGTTCACCTCGTCAAGATTGCGAGCCAAATCGTGCATATGGGTATTAAAAATCGCCCTTGTGCCGAGATATCGCATTGATTTGACAACATCACGGGCAATGTACAAGCCCTCGGCAACATTGGTTGTTGCAAGGCTTTCGTTGAGCAAAAGCAGGCTGTAACGGCTTGCCGAGGAGAAAATTTCGGCAAGTCTTTTGCTTTCTTCACCAAGTCTGCCGAGGTCAACGGTATCGTTTTCATCGGCAGGAAAATGCGTAAAAATGCTGTCGCATGGGCTGAATTTCATCTGCGTTGCAGGAACATATATTCCGTTCTGAGCAAGCAGAAACGCAAGTCCGACCGCCTGAGTAATCGTGGTTTTACCGCCACGGTTCGGACCTGTCAGAATGTAAATTCGCCTGTCATCATTAAAATCAATATCGTTTGTGACAATATCCAAATTCTCACCGTTTGCCGATTTTATGCCGAGTTTGAGGTTGTAAACATCTCTAAGACAGCAGTTTCTGTCCTCTTTCGGCAAAACTTCTGCCTTGCACAGCGGAAGATTTTTCTTTTTCATCTTATCACAAAGCTCTGCAAAACGAATATAGAAAATGATTTCGGGCATAAGCGAAACGAACGAGTAGCCGTTGACATTGACATATCTGTTGAGCATTGATTTTATGTCATTTACGGTTCTGCGGAGGATATCGGTCACAACATTTTTGAGTGCGTCAGACATAGGATCTGCGCCGGTCAGCGAGCTTTTCATAGTGTGGTTTACATCCTGCTGAGCGCCCACAACAAACTGTCCCAACCCGAACTGCGAGGTTGACGGATTGGACGGATGAAAGCTTAAAAATCCCGAAACATCGTTGCCGTGGTGCAGTTCGCTGTCACGGTTTGTAAACTTCATAAATCTTTTGAGAATACCGCTGTCGGTAAATTCTTTGTCATTGAGTGAGATTACACCCACACTCTTTGGGCGGAGCAAATCGTCAAGATTCACACCGAGTGTAATGCTTTTGAGCTTTTGAGCCTTTGCAAGCGTATCTATTATATCCTTTTTTAGTTCGGGAAAACCGCTGTCATTGTAAATTGACTGAACATTTTTCTTGAGTTCAAGCAAGCCCTGTGACTTTACTTCAATTGTTTCAAGCGTGTTTTTTATTCTTGTAATGCAATCGACATAGCCGTCCATTTCACGAAGTCGGTTTACAAGCTGCCACAAGGAAGATGCCTCGGTATCCTTTTGAAAGCGCTCAATTTCACGCAAATCGTTCAGCTTTACAAGGAGTGCGGATAGATCATCACGAAGTTTCGGAAAACGGAGAAAATCCTCAAAAACATTGCAACGATATTTTATAACTTCCTCGTCATCCGTAATATTTATCAGCAGCTGCTTTATGCTGTTGCGTTCATACTGCTCTTTTGTGAGAGCGTCACATATATAATCAACCGACAAATCATTCAGCGCCTCTTTGTTGAGAGTTCTGTATGATGCATGTGAATTTGTCGGGTGCAATAAGCTGAAATTTTCCATAATTCACCGCCGAAAAAATTTGCCGTATAACGGCTTTAATTGAATGATAGCACAAAAAATTTTGGTTTTCAACCGAGAAATCGAAAATTTGCACTTTGGCTGATTGTGTGATATCATAGCTTTGGAGCAGATTGCTCTCAAAACCAAAATAACGGTCGGGAGGATTGACTTATGGATAAAAAGATGCTTGACAGAATTAACGAGCTTGCAAAAAAGAAAAAGGAACAGGGACTTACCGAGGCTGAGCAAAAAGAGCAGAAAGAGCTGTACAAAATTTATCTCGGTGAAATCCGCACACAGTTCAACGCAACACTTGACAATGTAAGCGTTGAAGAAAAGGACGGCACTGTAAAACCGTTCAAAGAGGCATACAAAAAGCCCTATGACAAAAACTGATTTTGTCATTCAAACAGAAGTCATGCGAAAATTTAATTACACAGTCAAACAAAAAAGCAGTTCCGATTTTGGAACTGCTTTTGTTTTATAAAGTTATCTAATTACTTGTATCTTCTTCCGCCCTTTTGGTTGTTCTTTGGAAGCTGAATTTCGGCAGTATCGTACTTACTGCGTCTTTCGGACTTTCTGCCTGAAGATGAGTAATCATCGGCATAATCATCGTTACTGCTGTAACGCTGTGGCTGTGCAGATTTGCTCTTTGGAGCGTTACTTCTGCCGCCAACCGTGACTCTCTTCTTTCTGTTGAGAACAGTTGAAATTACAAAGTACACAATGCCTGCAACACCGAGTGAGAGTAAAACGAGTGAAACATAGAACATCCAATGACCGTTGTCACCCTTGCTGTTATTGTTCTTGATGAAGTTAAAGTCATCACCGTCAGAACTCGATGTGTCGGTATTTTTAAGATTTTTTGCGATATCCGACCAGTCGTTGCTTGAAAGAGTTTTTTCGTCAATGTTATCGTCAGACTTGATGAGCGACGCTGACGGAGCAGTATTTGACGGAGCAACATAGGACTGACCGCCGCCTACATATGACGGCTCAGAGTAGTAGTAAGTCTGACTGCTGCTGTAATTATTGTCATAACTGTTATTGTTGTAGTCATAGCTACTGTCATAGTTATAGTTGTTGTCATATGACGAATCACTTGACGAATAGCCGGGATCTACATATGATGAACTGTCCGAAGAATCCGGATACACAGGATCGGGCTGCGGCTGTGGCTCAGGCTCAGGCTCAGGCTCCGGTGATGGTTCCGGTTCGGGTTCCGGCTCGGGTTCCGGCTCTACGGGATCAACAATAACGCTTGAATCTCCGCCGGGATCAACCTCCTCACCGACTGCCGATACGGAAAAGCTCACAGCAGAAATGCTCAAAAGTGCCGTCAGAAAAATTGCGCAAAGCTTTGAATGTTTTTTCATAAAAGCCCCTTTCTTCAGAATAATCTGAAAATGCGTCTGTTGTATGTCCGATATCAATTATTTTGAGCTTTTATCGGATGCCGATGTTGTTGACGCCGATGTTGTAGGCTCAACCGCAACGAAGAAGAGTTCGGGCTTATACTTGTCAATAACCGAAGTGTTTTCTTCATACTTGAGTTTCTCTGCAAGACTGTCAATGTACTTTGAAAATTCGTCTGACTTCATTGACGCAAGTACACTGGCTCTGTTTGATTCGTTGCCGATATAGCTGTCAACATCCTTGTTGACGTCTTTCTTATAAACGAGATAGTAGATTGCGCTGTCGCCGCTGCCGACCTTGAGAGTTTCAGCCTTGCCTGTTTCAAGCTTGCCGATAGCCTTTTTAAGCTCGTCACCGATTGAGCTCTTGTCGAGAACTTCTACCTTTGAAACAGAAGAATCTGTTCCCGAACCGCTTGACTTTTTGTATGATGCAATAACATCATCAAAAGAACCGCCCTTGTTAAGGTCATTCTTGTAACCGTTAAGCTGATCCTCAACCTTCTTGATTTCCTTGTCGCTCATTGCAACATTCTTTGATGAACCTGCCTCATCTTTTGTTGATGTATAAAGGTTCACGGGAAGATATGAGTAGTCCGTATAGTTTTCCTTGAAATACTTTGTAAGGTCGGCGTCGGAAACTTCCTTTGAACCGCCCTTGCCGTAAACTGCTTTGAAGAGAGCCTCATACTTTGTGTTGTAGAGAGTTGTGCAGTATGCAAAGCTGTCGAGTGAAACGCCGTACTTTTCATACTGCTTCTTCATCGGCATTACATAACCCTGTGACGCATACGGACCGACATTCCAGTATGATTCAGCCTGACTTGTTGCGGAGTCAATAGTTGCCTGACCGATGTTTACATTTTCCTTTTTAAGCTGTTCGTCAACTACGAGGTAGCTGAGGCACATTTTCTTAGCCTGATCTTTAATCCACTCTCTTGCAACCTGCTCGTTGCCGTCATCGTCCTTGATTTTTTCATCAAGCCACTTGTCAGATGTCGAATCATAATCGTCAAGCTTTTTAGCATATGACTCAGCCTGACTGTAAGCTGCATTGAGTGAGTAGATATAAACGCCGATGGCAAGCTCGTTGTCGCTTGTCTTATACGACCATTCTTTGTTGATTGTTGTGGGTGTACAACCTGCAATTGCAAAAACTGAGAACATCATAACAATTGCAAGTAAAAATGAACCAACCTTGATATTAGGCTTCATAGTTTTTTACCGTCCTTCTGAAAAATTAAATGCAAAGTGTCCTGCAAACACACTTTCACAGGATAATGTACCTTACGATTATACACAAAAAAATCGTCATTGTCTACATTTTTATAAAATTTTGTTGAGAATTTCCACCGAAAAACAGCATTTTTGTAGTTTCGGGAGGTTTTTTCTTAACAAATTACGGTTTCATACCGTTAAATTACTGCACACCGAAAATTTTGGTGAGGATTTCAAGCGGAGCGGAGCTGTTTTTGCACTCAACCGCAACGCACGGTTTTGCTCCGGCAACAAGCTTTGCCTTTCCGCCCAAAGCAATGAGCAAGTCGGCAACCTGAGGGGATTTGAGTTCGTTTACAAAGAGCATAAGTGTTGTGCCGTTCTGTCTGATTTCGTAAATACCCATTGAGTAAGCCTTGTTACGCACAAGGGCAATGTCGATAAGTCCGAGAACCGAGTTCGGAATCTTGCCGAATCTGTCCTGCAACTCGTCAATAACATCGTCTGCGTCCTCGTTACTGCGGATATCGGCAATTCTGCGGTAAACATCAAGACGAAGTGTAAGACTTTCAACATAGCTTTCGGGAATATGAGCGTCAACCGAAATATCAATAAGACAGTCGAGGTCTTTTGTGACATTCTGCTCGCCCTTTTCCTCGCTTACTGCCTCATCAAGAAGCTTGAGGTACATATCGTAACCGACCGATTCCATATGCCCGTGCTGCTGTGCGCCCATAATATTGCCCGCACCTCGCAGTTCAAGGTCACGCATTGCAATGCGGAAGCCGCTGCCGAATTCTGTAAATTCCCTGATTGCGGCAAGCCTTTTCTGCTGAATCTCCGTGAGAACCTTGTTCCGTCTGAAGGTAAAGTAGGCATATGCCCTTCGTGAACTTCTGCCCACACGGCCTCTGAGCTGATGCAACTGTGAAAGTCCCATACAGTCGGCATTTTCTATAATAAGGGTGTTGGCATTCGGCAAATCGACACCCGTTTCGATAATTGTCGTGCATACAAGCACATCAATCTCCTGTTCAAGCATCTGTCGCCAAACTTCGCTGAGTTCGCCCTCTTTCATTTTGCCGTGACCGATTGCGATTTTTGCCTCGGGAACAGCCTCCTGAATTTTTGCGGCACATGAAGAAATTGTTTCAACATTGTTGTGAAGATAGAACACCTGACCGCCACGGCGGAGCTCACGGCGGATTGCCTCGTTGATAACCGCATCATCGTGTTCAAGCACATAGGTCTGAACAGGCTGACGGTTTGTCGGTGCTTCTTCGATAACGCTCATATCACGCAGACCGCTCATCGCCATATTGAGGGTTCTCGGAATAGGAGTAGCCGAAAGCGTAAGCACATCGACATTTTTGCACAGTTCCTTGAACCTCTCCTTTTGGGCAACACCGAAACGCTGTTCCTCATCTATTATTGCAAGTCCGAGGTCACGGAATTCAACATCCTTCTGCACAAGTCTGTGAGTTCCGACAATCATATCAATTTCTCCTCGCTTTAGCTTTTGGAGAATTTCTTTCTGCTGTTTTGCTGTACGGAATCTTGAAAGCAGTTCCACACGAACGGGATAGCCCTCAAAACGCTTGATTACCGTCTGATAATGCTGCCATGCGAGGATTGTTGTGGGGCAGAGCAATGCGCATTGCTTTGAATCTGCAATACACTTAAAGGCGGCACGGAGTGCAACCTCTGTTTTGCCGAATCCGACATCACCGCAGAGAAGTCTGTCCATCGGCGACGAACGCATCATATCATGCTTGATTTCCTCACAACAACGCAGCTGGTCGGGAGTTTCGTCATATTCAAAGCTGAGTTCAAAATCTCTCTGCCACTCGTTATCTGCCGAGAAGGCATAGCCCTTGGCTTTCATACGCTGTGAGTAAAGCTCAATAAGCTCCTTGGCAATGTCCTTGACAGAGGTTTTAACCCTTGCCTTTGCCTTTTGCCAGTCGCCCGAACCGAGTCGGTTTAGCTTAACCCTTGAATCCTCTTTCGGACCTATATATTTTGCAACCATATCAAGCTGTGTGACAGGCACATAAAGCACATCGCCCTTTGCGTAGTCAATCTTGATATAGTCCTTTATAACTCCGTGAGTATCAATTTTTCTTATACCGCCGAACACACCGATACCGTGAACATTGTGTACAACATAATCACCGGGGGCAAGCTCTGAAAGGCTGTAAATTTCCTGTCCCGTCCTTTTCTTCTTCTTTTTGGACTTTTCGGGACGGTACGAAACCTGACTGTAGGTTATTGCAAAAAACTTTTGTGACGGATACTCAAAGCCCGCACTCAATGCACCCTGCATAACAAGCAATTCGCCCTTTGAAATCTTATCCGCACCCTCGCTGTAAACAGCGTTTATGCCGTCTGCGTTAAAGGTGTCACAAAGATTTTTGGCGGCTCTTTCTGTTCCTGCAAATATGACGCCCTTGCTTTCGGGGGTAAAAAGTCCGTCAACATCTTCTTTTAGCTGTTTATACGAACCGCCCCATGCCGAGAGCTGTTTTGTTGAAAAGCTGATGATTTCCGACAGTTTGATAGGCATACTTCCGTGAACAAAGTTTTCAAGCACGATTGTTCCGTGACTTTGCAAAAACTCGGTACATTCGTTGAATGTGAGCGCAAAGCGGTCAAAACCTCTGCAAAGAGTTCCGTCCTCAAAGCCTTGCATAAGGGTTTCATTGCTGATAAAGTCCATTGACTTTCCCCGTTCCTGAATTGCAGTAAATTCGGACGCAAAAACGAGGGTATTTCTGTCGAGATAATCAAAAAGCGACTCGGGTTTATCGTAAATCTGATTGATAAATTTGTCCGCATTGGCAATCATTGCGCCGCTGCGGATAAGCTCTGCCTCTGAAAAAAGTTTTTCCTTGGCTTTGGCGCTGTTCTTGGAACGGAGGAGCTTTGCCTTGTGTTCAATTTTATCTGCAAGGGCGGCTCTGTCCTCAATTACTATTTCGGTTGAGGGCGAAAGCGTAATTTTGTCAGCCTTTTTAAATCTTCTCTGTGTTTCAATGTCAAAATAGCTGAGGTCGGTAATTTCATCGCCCCAAAATTCACATCTCACGGGATAGTCGCTGTCGGGCATAAAGAAGTCGAGAATGCCGCCTCTCAGCGAAAACTGACCGCTGCCCTCTACCGCATCAAAGCGTTCGTAGCCGAGCAGAGTAAGCGCCTTTGTCGCCTTTTCAAGCGAGAGCTCCCTGCCCTCTTCAAATTCAATAACCGACTGTTCAAGCACATTTCTCGGAACGGTAAGCTGTGCCGCCGCATCAACACACGCAATTGCAACATCACATTCGTGGTTGAGAAGCTTGAGCAAAACTTTAAGTCTTGCGTGCTCGTACTCGTGCGAACGGCTCTGAAAGTCAAGAAAGTTGAAGTCACGCACGGGATAAACATAGGCACGAAGTCCCATGCACGAAAGGTCATTGCACAAAGTTTGCGCCTCTTTTTCATCGGAGGCGAGACAAAATGCCGTGACGCCCTTGAGGCGGCACAGCGCATAGATGATATTTGATTTGTTAATTGTTGAAAGTCCCGAAGCACAGACCGTTCTGCCCGGCTTGACATTCTTTTCAAGCGTTTTGAAAACGGGTGACTCTTTGAGGACATCAACAAGAAAGTTGAGATTATTCATTTCTTTGTCCCTTTTCAGTTGAACAAATTCATAGCACGGTCGGTTTTGCCGTCAATAATCAGCTCGATTGCTTTTTCGGCATTGTCAAAAATTTCATCGAGCTTTTTCATTTCATCGGGAGTGAACTTTGAAAGCACCCAGTCGGCAAGGTCCCAGTCGGGATTTGGCTTTGCGCCTATGCCAACCTTGATGCGGGGGAATTTATCGCTTCCGCTGAGATAGATGATACTGCGCATTCCCCTTTGACCGCCGTCACTGCCCTTTGAACGGATACGCATTTTTCCGACATCAAGCGAGATATCGTCAAAAATTACAATGACATTTTCGGGTGGGATTTTGTAGAAGTTCATCGCCTCAACAACTGCCTGACCGCTGTTGTTCATATATGTTGTGGGTTTCATCAGCATAACTTTTGCGCCGTTTACAGTGCAAGTGCCGATAAAACTTTTGTATTTTATTTTGTTCACATCACAACCGAGCTTGTCAGCAATGCGGTCAATTGCAAGCCAGCCTGCGTTGTGACGAGTGTTTTCGTATTTTCTGTCGGGGTTGCCGAGTCCCACTACAATGTACTCGATTGAACCCGTTGATTTGTTTTTTCCGAACATATCCGTTTTCCTCTTATTTATATTATATGTATTCTGAAATTTAAATTAACCTTTTCCGAAGCTTACAACAACCCAGTCATCGTTGCCGAGATGATAAGGATTTCCGCAATACGGGCAGTTGCGTTCTCTTGTTGCATCAAAGCTTGCGCCGCAGCTTTTACAGGTTACTTTTTTCATTGTGAAAACTCCGTCATCCATGGTGTTCACACTTCTGCAAACGGTAAGTCTGAACTTTTCGTTTTTAACCCTAAATGAAGAATTTTTGTTTTTCACGGTCGTTGCATAAACGGTCATATCAACATAGCAACAGCCGTTTGTGACATTGAATGAATTAAGCTTTGACACTCCTCTGTACTTGACGTCAACAATATCTCCGAAAGGATTTTTCATCGGATTGCCCTCATAGACTGCGAGGTTTGTGTAATCATCGCTGAAAATCATAATCTTGAGCAAAGCAAGCACCTTGCCGATAAAGTATTCATATGAGAAGTTGGGATTAACCTCTTTCATAAGCCACGGAAGTCTTTTCTGACAATTGAAGTGCGGACCTATCATAGGAATGCTCTTTGCCGCACCGACAAAAAGTCCGAAAAGCGTTTTTAATGCCCATGCAAGGTACCCCGCCAAAAGTCCGCCGAGCAGTACGGGGATTGCTCTTATGCCGATTTCATAAAGCATATTTGCGGTTGCGGGATCAAAAGTTCCGTCCTTTACAACCACCCATACCGTAAATGCCGCAACGGCGGCAATTCCGCCGAGAAGGTACGGAGCAAGCACTTTTTTAGTTGACTTGTTCGCAAGCGAATAGGTTTTTACAAAGTAGAAGTTTGTAACCTTCGGGAACAAATCGTCCATAATAAAGCGAGTTTTGCAGTTTTTACAACCGTTGAGAAGCTCTCTTACACTGCTTACCGCACCGCAGTTCGGACACGAACACGCAACCTCGGAATTTCGGTTTTCAAGCCTTGTAATCATTGTGTAAAAGAAAAATCTGTCCTTGATTTTTTTCTTTTTCTTTCCGTCTTTAAAGTATTTCTCCGTAACCTCATATGTCTTTGACGCAATGTTACTCTTACATTCGCCCATATCGTAGGCAGTACAAGCATTTACGGGGACTTCATTCTTCACCGTTTCCTTATCGGTAAAAGCGGTCTGAATCTTTACACCCTTTTCGTCAAGTCTTTTCTTCTGTAGGTCAAGCGCAAAGTCAAGGTCGATTGACGCAATATCCGGATTTTTGCCCTCATTGCACCACAATTCGTACTCATCGACAAAGCGGTTCATTATTTTGTTATCTGAATCGGAGCCGTAAACTATACCAAACAAAATTAAATCACCCTCACATATTGTACCGTTTTATTCCTGAAAAATTTGCAGTAAAACAGCGAAATGGCGGGTTAGTTAAAACCCGCCTGTTTAATTACATAATTAAATTGTTCGCTTATCAACCGAAAGCGGCTGTGAACGGCTTGTCGTTGTAGATTCTAGCGATAGCCTCTGCAAATGTAGGAGCAACAGGAAGAATTGTGAACTTGTCAATCATCTTTTCCTTCGGAACAGGAATTGTGTCAAGAAGAACAACTTCCTTGATGGCACTGTTCTGAATTCTCTCGATTGCAGGACCTGAAAGAACTGCGTGAGTAGCGCAAGCGTAAACTTCTGTTGCACCGCCCTTTTCAACAATAGCGTTAGCGGCATTGCAGAGAGTACCTGCTGTGTCGATCATATCGTCAACGAGGATAACTTTCTTACCCCTAGCGTCACCGATGATGTTCATAACTTCACAAACATTAGCCTTTGGTCTTCTCTTGTCGATAATAGCAAGACCTGTGCCGATTTTTGAAGCGAAGTTTCTTGAACGGGTTACAGAACCGAGGTCGGGAGAAACAACGATATAATCATCATTGTTGCCGCCGATTTTCTCTCTCATATGGTTTGCGAGAAGTGATGCGCCCTGAAGGTGGTCAACAGGAATGTTGAAGAAGCCCTGAATCTGATTTGCGTGAAGATCCATTGTAAGCACACGGTCAGCACCTGCACAGGTGATGATGTCTGCACAAAGCTTAGCCGAGATCGGATCTCTTGCCTTAGCTTTTCTGTCCTGTCTTGCATAGCCGAAGTATGGCATAACAACTGTGATTCTTGCAGCAGATGCACGCTTCATGGCATCAATCATTATGAGCATTTCCATAAGATTGTCGTTGACGGGAGCACAGGTTGACTGAACAATAAAGCAGTCGCTGCCACGAACAGATTCGTGAAGAGAAACAGAGATTTCGCCGTCTGAGAACTGTGTACAGTCACTCTTACCAAGCGGCAGACCGAGACAGCCTGCAATTCCCTGAGCTACATCAACATTTGAACTGCCGGTGAAAATTTTAATGTCCTTACCGTGAAAATTCATTGCAATAACTCCTTTGAATTTTAATGTGTGTAGTATATGTTTACCAATGATTAACCGAGCAATTAACAGCTGTAACCCTTTGCTCTTGCAATTTCGTTAAGCTGTTCAAGCTGAGCCGGATCATTTGCACCCAGAACCGTATCACTGCACTGAGCCGTGAATGCTCCGACCTTTCTTCCGTCCTCAAGCAAAAGCTTGATTGCGTCGGGAAGATAATATTCCTTTGCACTGTTATCCGACTTGATTCTGTCGAGAACCGAAAGAAGAAGCTGACAGTCAAACCAGAATCCGCCCGAGTTTACTTCATTTATTTTGAGAGTTTCCTCATCAGCGTCTTTCTGCTCAACAATTGCACGCAGATTTCCGTTTTCGTCACGGACAATTCTGCCGTAACCTGTCGGATCGTCAACCTTTGCGGAAATAACCGTTGCGGCACAATCGTTCTCAATATGAGCCTTCAGGGAATCCTCAATAGTCTTGCTGTCCATAAACGGAGCGTCGCCGTTGAGAATAACAACATTGCCGCTGTGCTTTTTAAGGAAATCCTTTGCCATCATCACAGCGTGACCTGTTCCGAGTCTTTCAGCCTGAAACACGCTTTCAACGGAAAAATCGAGGGTTGAAAGATACTCTTCGACACACTCTTTTTTAAAGCCCTTGACAACACAGATGTCGTCAATACCGGCTTTCCTTAAAGCCGACATAACCCAGCAGAGCATCGGTCTGCCGAGCACCTCCGACAATGTTTTCGGTTTGTCGGATTTCATTCTTTTGCCCTCGCCGCCTGCGAGGATAACGGCACAATTCTTCATTTTTTCTCCTTTTATCTGTGACAAAACAATAAAGATGCAGACAGTCCTGTCACAAGGCACTCGTTCATACCATAATATTATCTCACAAAAATCACAAATTTCAAGAGAAAATTACAAAAATCGGGCAAAAAAAGGCATTTTAAACGATTTATACAATATTGTCGAAAATAAAACCTGTTTTTTATAAGAAAAAAGTTTGAAAAAAATATAGCTATTTTGACCAAAGTTTGTTATAATATTCGATAGGCTTATACAAGCAGGCAGGTTTTACCAAGGGGTAAGTCTGCCACAGCCGTATATCTTAATTTATTTTTAGGAGGATTACCAGTTATGGCAAACAAATGGGTTTACCTTTTTACAGAAGGTAATGCTAACATGCGTGAGCTCCTCGGCGGTAAGGGTGCCAACCTTGCAGAAATGACAGGTCTTGGACTTCCTGTACCACAGGGCTTCACAATTACAACAGAAGCTTGTACTCAGTATTATGAGGACGGCAGAGAAATCAACGCTGAAATTCAGGCTCAGATCAACGAGTACATCGAGAAGATGGAAGAAATCACAGGCAAGAAGTTTGGCGACAAGGAGAACCCCCTCCTCGTTTCAGTTCGTTCAGGTGCTCGTGCTTCAATGCCGGGTATGATGGATACAATCCTTAACCTCGGTCTTAACGAAGATGTTGTTGAAGTTATCGCTAAGAAGTCAAACAACCCTCGTTGGGCTTGGGACTGCTACAGAAGATTCATTCAGATGTATTCCGATGTAGTTATGGAAGTAGGTAAGAAATATTTTGAAGAGCTCATCGACAAGATGAAGGCTGAGAGAGGCGTTACTTATGACGTAGAGCTTACAGCTGACGATCTTAAGGAGCTTGCAGGCCAGTTTAAGGCTGAATACAAAGAGAAAATCGGTCAGGACTTCCCTGACGATCCTAAGGAACAGCTCATGGGCGCAGTTAAGGCTGTATTCCGTTCATGGGACAACCCTCGTGCAAATGTTTACCGTCGTGACAACGATATCCCTTATTCATGGGGTACTGCCGTTAACGTACAGTCAATGGCATTCGGTAACATGGGTGACGATTGCGGTACAGGTGTTGCATTTACAAGAGATCCTGCTACAGGTGAGAAGAAGCTCATGGGTGAGTTCCTCATCAACGCACAGGGCGAAGACGTAGTTGCAGGTGTTCGTACTCCTATGCCAATCGCTAAGATGGCTGAAGAGTTCCCGGAAGCTTTCGAGCAGTTCCAGAATGTTTGTCAGACACTCGAAAACCACTACAGAGATATGCAGGACATGGAGTTCACTGTTGAAAACAAGAAGCTCTATATGCTCCAGACAAGAAACGGTAAGAGAACAGCTCAGGCTGCTCTTAAAATTGCTTGTGACCTCGTTGACGAGGGCATGAGAACAGAAGAAGAAGCTGTTGCAATGATCGATCCTCGTAACCTTGACACACTTCTTCACCCACAGTTCGATGCTGCTGCTCTTAAGGCTGCTACACCAATCGGTAAGGGCCTCGGCGCTTCTCCCGGTGCTGCTTGCGGTAAGATCGTATTCACAGCCGAAGATGCTGAAAACTGGAACGCTAAAGGCGAAAAGGTTGTTCTCGTTCGTCTTGAAACTTCACCTGAGGATATCACAGGTATGAAGGCTTCACAGGGTATCCTCACAGTTCGCGGCGGTATGACATCACACGCTGCCGTTGTTGCTCGTGGTATGGGTACATGCTGTGTATCAGGTTGCGGCGACATCGCAATGGACGAAGCTAACAAGAAGTTCACACTCGCTGGCAAGGAATTCCACGAGGGTGACTACATTTCAATCGACGGTTCTACAGGTAACATCTACGACGGCGTTATCCCAACAGTTGACGCTACAATCGCAGGTGAGTTCGGCAGAATCATGGCTTGGGCTGACAAGTACAGAACTCTTAAGGTTAGAACAAACGCTGATACACCTGCTGACGCTAAGAAGGCTCGTGAGCTTGGTGCTGAAGGTATCGGTCTTTGCCGTACAGAGCATATGTTCTTTGAAGAGGACAGAATCGCTGCATTCAGAGAGATGATCTGCTCAGATACAGTTGAAGAAAGAGAAGCTGCTCTTGACAAGATTCTTCCTTATCAGCAGGGCGACTTTGAGGCTCTTTATGAGGCACTCGAAGGCAATCCTGTAACAATCAGATTCCTTGATCCGCCGCTTCACGAGTTCGTTCCTACAGAGGAAGCTGACATCGAAAAGCTCGCAGCTGCTCAGGGCAAGAGCGTTGAAGACATTAAGACAATCATCGCTTCACTCCACGAGTTCAACCCAATGATGGGTCACCGTGGTTGCCGTCTTGCAGTAACATATCCTGAAATTGCAAAGATGCAGACAAAGGCAGTTATCCGTGCTGCTATCAATGTTCAGAAGGCACACGCAGACTGGACAGTTGAGCCTGAAATCATGATTCCGCTCGTATGCGATGTTAAGGAACTCAAGTTCGTTAAGAAGGTTGTTGTTGAAACAGCTGACGCTGAAATCGCTGCTGCAGGCATCGACCTCAAGTACGAAGTTGGTACAATGATCGAAATCCCAAGAGCTGCTCTTACAGCTGATGAGATTGCTAAGGAAGCTGACTTCTTCTGCTTCGGTACTAACGACCTTACACAGATGACAT
>OLOR01002433.1_pt1 | contig 14451 bp, 9 predicted proteins | sample 1672521 | NCBI WGS metagenome assembly OLOR01 (sample SAMEA3136695, study PRJEB25190) | human gut metagenome | biome: human gut; feature: human-associated habitat; material: faeces | place: Austria | collected 2013
GATGAGCTGATTGCCCTTGGCGGATCGTATGCGCATATGTTTGAGGTGCAGAGCCAGTATTATCAGGAAACGGAGGAAGATATCTGATGAAAATGAAAGAACGGTTTCATGCCATCTGCCGCTTTTTAACTATGGTGAGCCAGGGCAATCACCGCGTGCTGTTCTGGCTTCTCGGAAGCGCTTTTGCAGCTGCAACGCTGCCGTATCTCTCCTTGTTTTTCTCGGCGCGAATTTTGAATTTACTGCTTGCAAAGTCGTACCGCGCCTGTCTGTATACTGTTGTCGTCTTTCTGCTTACGCAGTATGGGCTGGGATTGTTTGAAAAAATCTGCCGTCAGTATCTCGACGGCCAAAAAGAACTCTGTCTTGCACGCACGGAACAGAAAATCACCGCAAAGGCGCTGGAGCTGGAGTTTGAGAAATTCGAAAAAACAGAGACGATGGATGCCATCCGGCGCACCAACGTCTCCTCCATGGGATCGGGAAATGTGGGTGACCAGCTCATTGTCATTCATACGCTGATCACTTCCCTGCTCTCGGTTCTCTATGCCCTGTTTTTCCTGCTCCGTCTGTTTCTTCTGTCCGACAGCAGCAGGAATAACTTTTTCACCTCGCCGTTTTCGATGCTTGCACTGCTCCTGCTCTGTGGTGTGCAGCTTGCACTTTCCTCCCGCATCAACCGCAGGAGTACGCAGAAAAAGATAGAGCTGAACCAGGGCAACGACCATTCCAACTCGGTTGCCAATTATCTCGTTAATGTGATGCTTGAAGAACGGCGCGCGGACGATATCCGCATCGGTCATCTCGATCATTTTCTCGACGTACAGTTTGGAAAAGCCATGGAACACTTTCTGCCGATGTACCTCGACTTCGCCCGCTTCTCCGCCATCACAGACGGAAAAAACGCGCTGCTTTCGCTCCTTTCCAATTTCGCTGCGTACCTTGTGATCGGCGCCAGGGCTCTGTACGGCGTTCTCCCCATCGGGGATGTTCTTCTGTATGCCGGTTCCGTGACACGCGCCATGAGTGATCTTCAGACATTGGCCGCAGATGTCATCGTAAACATCGCTTCCCACGATCGGACGCGGATAGCCGGATTCCCGGATTTTCTTTTCAATCATTTTATAAAATTCCTTCATATTCTGCCCGCGTTTTCTTTTATCGATTATGCTTCATTGTACTACTAAAAGACCTGTGTGGGCAATCCATTGCCGCTATTCCCCGAAAATTTTAAAAGACGGACAAAAAACAGAGGATTTCTCTCTGCATTTTGTCCGTCTCTCTACAACGTATTTATTGGATTCTCCGTTTACGGAAATGATGAACTAATTCATCGCCTCACCCTTCAGCAGTCTGCTGATGTGCTTGTACAGAAGCATGGTTACCAGTGATACCACAACACCTTTGATGATATTAAACGGTACAACGGCAAACAGAACAAAGGTCGGAAGGCTTGTAATTGCTTTGTTGACTGCGGACCCCATTCCCACAAGGGCATCCATCGGCATTCCAAAGGCTGCTGCATAAGCCGGAAGCAGTACAAAAGCGTTCAGAAGACCGCCGGCTGCTGCCAGAAATACGGTTCCGACTGCCATACCGATCATGGCATTTTTCTTGGTTTTCTGTGTTTTGTAGATCCATGCGGCCGGCATAACATACGCGCAGCCGATCAGGAAGTTTGCCACTTCGCCAACACCTGCGGTGGTACTTCCTTTCATAACAAGGTTCAGCAGAATCTTAATCAGCTCAATCGCAGCTCCGGCAAGAGGTCCCATCGCAAAGGCTCCGATCAGCACCGGAACTTCGCTTAAATCAATCTTGTAGAAACTCGGGGCAAACGGAAGCGGGATGTCAAAAAACATCAATACGACTGCGGCGGCGCCGAGCATTGCCACCTGTACCATGTAACGGGTTTTTCCGATTTGCGACATCTTTGATGTCTGTTTTGCTGTTGTCTGTGCATTCATAACTGCATTTCTCCTTTTTTCTGGAGATCTTGACCGGTTCTGCCGGAAGTAACGAGTCCAAATACGCTCCACGAATTTGAACTCGTTTTCGCGGCAGTCGCCAAGGTCTCGTGCAAGCACGGACTTTGGCTCGTTGTCCGCGAAAAAAGTGCCCTGAATTCCTTTTCTTGAATTCAGGGCACCAAAAATATTTCCATGCAAATAAATTTTATTTCATCTTCTTTCATCCAGACTTTAACTGTTGGTCCCGGAGTTGCACCGAGTCAGCCGCTGTTTGATATCGCAGCGGGTCGCGGACTATACCGCCAGTAGGGAATCACACCCTGCCCTGAAGATCTCCGTATTTTGTTTTTACAGGAATATTTTATTCATATTCACACAATTTGTCAATACTTTTTTCAGACAATACATGATCTGGTTAGTTTGCTACGCCCATCTGAATTTTTCCTGTGCTCTTATTTTTCAGCACACGCAGATAGCAGATCCGCATATCTCCCTTCAGGACGAGACGGATCTCAGATGCGCCGTCCGTCTGCGGTCTGTCTGCGAGGGAAATTTCGATATCCTCATAAACCGGCTCGCGGTACCGGTTGCGCTCTTTTACTTCTTTCTCCGCATAGCGGTCCAGTTTCGGAGCACTGCGGAACTCGCAGGTTCTTGTGTCACCGGTAAAGCTTCCCATTGAAACACCGTCCACAAAGGCTTCCACACTGCCGCCGCGTTCACTTTTCACATGAAGTGCCAGAACAGCAGCATCGGAAAGATCACAGTCACGGTAAACGAGAACACCTTCTTTCGTCTCATCCTGCACGCGGACTGCCTTGAAATTGAAGTGGCCTTCCGTCAGATACATGTTTTCGTAATCATCATAGTGGTCTGCCGCGGTAAATGCACTCAGATCGCGTACTCCCCTTTTTCCGCCCGGAATAAAGATTTCTGCGGAAACGGCTTTATCCTTGCAGGATGCGCCCGCATAGATTTCATACGTTCCTTCTTCTACCATCAGTCTGCGGCTGATGACATCGTAGAAGCGAAGCTCCTCCACCGGGATTTCCAGTGCGATGTGTCTCGTCTCGCCCGGGGCAATGTTTTTCACACGGACAAAATCAAGCAGCTGGCAGATTGGTTTCTTTACGCAGGATTCCAGAGCGGAACCGTAGATCTGGACGACCTCGTCGCTTGCGGTATCGCCCGTATTTCTCACATCGAGAGAGATCTGCAGCAGACGGTCGTCTTTTAAGGAAACCTTATAGTTCTCATACGCAAATGTGGTATACGTCAGGCCATAGCCGAATGGATACAATTCCTTCCCGTCGAAATAGCGGTACGTTCTTTTTCCTTTGATGATGTCGTAATCGTCAATGTCCGGCAGCTGATCGATACTCTCATACCAGGTCATATTCAGACGACCGGCCGGTGCATAGGTTCCAAGCACAGCTTCTGCCATTGCGCTTCCCATATCCTGGCTTCCCGTTGCAGACATGATGATCGCCGGCAGTTTTTCCATCGCTTTCTGAAGTGTGTACGGATAATTCGTAAACAGCACCAGAACGGTATTCGGATTGACCTCTGCGATCCGGTCAAGCAGCATCTCCTGCTCCTCTGGCAGCTCCAGTGTGTTGCGGTCGATCTCCTCTTTTGCATTGATCACGGAGTTACAGCCGAGCGCAAGTAAAACCTGCTTTTTGCCCCGGACTGCAGCAACTGCTTTTTCAATTCCGTTTTCGACAACCTCCATCGTAATCGGAATTCCCTCCGTCTGCTCAAAGGAGAAAAATCCCTCCGCATCTCTATAAACCGGGTAATGGAAACGGTTGGTCAGCACAACGCTGCCATCCTCCTGCGGCTCCACGTGGAAAATCTCCATCACGAACCAGTCGAAGGCTTCCTCCCGGTCTGCCGCGATCTGTCCCATTTTCGGCTTTTCTCCCTGCGACTCTGAGAGTCTTGCGCCGAGGTATTTTCCGGTACGGACACTCTTGAACGTATAGCTTCCCTCACCCCAGTATTCCTTGATAAACACATCCGGCTCATCTGCCATCTGAAGTGTTCCGTCTTCTGCTACGGCAAGACCTTTTCCATCACAGCGGAAAACAACGCGATCCAGACCATCCGCGAATGTAATGTTCTCCTGCTTCAGTACTTCCATCCCCTGCAGGAAGGTTGTGCGGTATGGTGCCGTTCCGCCGTACCAGTCCTGATACCATGCATCACCAAGCGGTCCGACAATGGCAATATCTTCTGCTTTCAGAGCTTTGTCAAGCGGCAGCGCCCCGTTCTCATTTTTCAGAAGTACGATCGATTCGCGGCTCAGCTCTTTACAGATTTCACGTGCCTTCGGGGAATCGATATCGTCCTCGGTCACGCGGTCATACGGATTCAGGTTTTCCCGATCATAAACACCGAGACGAAGCTTCGTCTCCATCATACAGCGAATAGAGCGGTCCATATCCTCTTCTTTCAGAATGCCAAGCTCATATGCCTCGCGTGCCGCCTGCTCTACCATACGCGGATCGTCAGACATGGCATCCACACCGGCTTTCAGTGCCGTTGCGATCGTCTCCGCATGCTGTCCGAAATAGTGATGCAGATTCACGACAAGTCCCATCGCACCGCCGTCGCTGACAACGTGACGGAGACCGTACTGTTTTTTCAGAATATCGGTCACTTCCGGATTCAGGATACCGATCGTTCCGTTGATCTTGTTATATGCCGTCATAATGCCCTCTGCGCCGCCATCCTCAATACATCTGCGGAATGGCTCCAGATACAGCTCATATTTGTTCCGCGGGTCAATGGAAGAATTTTTCCATCCGCGGCCGACCTCCGTGTTGTTTCCATAGAAATGCTTTAAGGTCGCTGCACAGCGCAGATACTTCGGATCATCGCCCTGCATTCCCCGGATATAAGCACCGGCCATTTTTCCGGTCAGCACAGGATCCTCTCCGTAACCTTCTTCGTTTCTTCCCCATCTCGGATCGCGCTCAAGATCAACGGTCGGAGCCCATCTGCTGAGTCCATGGCCCTCATGGCGGTGCCATACGACACGCGCCTCTGTTCCCGTCACTTCACCGGCTTGTCTGATCAGCTCCGGGTCCCAAGATGCACTCATACCGATCGGCTGCGGGAAGGATGTTGTCACATCCGGTTTCCCAAGACCATTCTGATCGTTTCTGCCCTCAACGCCGTGTGCCGCCTCACCGCCCACAGAGACGCCCGGAATGCCAAGGCGCGGCAGATCCGGGGAAGAGCTGGCGAGGTATCCCAGTTTTTCTTCGACCGTCATTTCCTTTAACAGCCAGTCGATTCTTTCCTGATCCGTCAGTGATGCATCCCAGAACGGTGTGTTTTTGTTTACCTGAAACTCCTTCTTTTCTGTCATTTTCCAAAAACCTCCCGATGATTTTGTCTCATGAAATTGTTTGCAGATTTTCCATATACTGTTATCCTTTTACAATGTTTCACATTTCCCATTACTGTCGCTGTATTTTAAAACATGGCCTGACATTTAATAATATCAGACCATGTTTTTGTGCCGCCTTCCGTTCAACGGCAAAACCTTATGTTTTTGCTTTACTTACTCTACATCAACAAGTTTGGTAGCAAGGAACTCTGTCATAGCTTCTTCTGCATCTGCCAGACCATTGTCTGTCAGCTCCTGTACCATGCTCTCCCAGTTTCCATCAAACTCATCTTCGGTACCAGTTACGCATTTAACAAGTCCCGGCCAAGCAATTTCGTCCAGAATTGTCTGTTTCTCAGCAAGTTCCTGTGGCTGCTGATATGCCCACAGTGCAGAGTATGGAAGAAGATCGAACTCTTCCGGCTGTGCAAACATGTCGGTCAGCATCTCAAATCCCATCGCTTCGCATCCTTCTTTTTCTGCTGTATTGTAGTTTGCAATAACAGACTCTTTGGTAGTTGGAGTGTATGGGAATCCGTCTTCAGAGTAGGAACCTGTTCCGTAGATCGGGAATCCAGTGTAGTTGTCAATACCGGTATTCTTTGCATAATCCGGATCAGACTGAGCTTTTGCAACTTCTTCATCGGTACGATATGGCTGTCCGTCATCATCGAGGAAGTAGTTCTCGCCTTCGATACCCCAGTGATACAGGATCTGTCCTTCATCGGAGCACAGATAGTCAAGGAATTTGATGGCACGAACCGGATCTTCACAGCTCTTGGTAATTCCAATACCCCAGCCAACGGTAGTTCCCTGATACAGAAGGGCTTTTTCTACCTGATCTTCTCTTAAGGTTACAGGAAGTCCAACATAAGTCTGATCTACTTTTCCGTCTGCTACCAGAGTAGCTTCGCACTGGCTGTAATGCCACTCAGCATCGGTGATGGCAACAACACGGCCGCTGGCAACTTTTGCAATATAGTCATCATCTGTCTGCGTTGCAAAGTTCGGATCCAGGATACCTTCGTTGTACATACGGCACAGCCATTTGAAGTATTCTTTCTCTTCATCTGTTACATGTTTGTAATGTACGTTGTACTCGTCGTCAATGATCCACTGTCCATTATCCGGGGATGCATCAGCGATCAGTCCTGCCGGGTTTCCAAGGGTAATCATCCAGTGCCAGTCAGAAGCACTCATGGTGATACCGATCATATCCAGACCATCTTCTGTTTTTGGATGTGCTGCAAGATAGCTCTTGATCATTTTTTCATACTCATCCAGTGTCTTCGGATATTTATAATCGTTCTCTTTTAATGCAGCCCACTGAATCTGGCAGCTTCCGCCTGTTGTCAGGGTTTTCTGGTTTACACCTGCGTAGGAAAGCTGATAGATTCCAGGATCATCCTGGCTCCATTTCAGTTTTTCCATCTCTGCTCCGTACATTTTTTTGATGTTTGGACCATATTTTTCAATCAGGTCTGTCATATCAATCAGCGCGCCTGCCTGATACAAATCCGTTGCTGAGCCTTTTGCATAAATCATGTCCGGATACTCATCATTTGCGATCATCAGCGCAACATCTTCTTTTGCATCACCCTGGGATGCTACCGGATAGGAAACATCAAGTGTAACGCCTGTTGCCTCTGTGATTGCTTTTGCTACCGGGTTATCCCAGTTGCCGTTTTTACCATCAGCGTTAAAATACTCAAAGGTAATCGGAGATTTGTCATCTGCATCATCTGCTGTCTCGCCTGAAGAACTTGCCTCTGCCGCTGATCCAGTCTCTGTGCTGGAACCTCCCTTGCTGCTGCCACTGTCGGAACCGCATCCTGCGAGCATTCCGGCCACCATAGCAGATACTAACATGAGTGATACTACTTTTCTTTTCATAAAAGCCCTCCTTAAAATGGTTTATGTCATCCTGCACTCTTTCTTTCGCCTGGCAGGAATAAACATCATCTTTTTCTAAAAATTTTTTAATACTGTTTTTTATCAGTCTTTAACAGAACCAAGTGTCATACCGCCGATAAAGTATTTCTGAAGGAACGGATATACAATAACGATCGGCACAGTTGCTACAATCGTTACGGCCATACGTACGGACATTGGTGTTACGGCCGTCTGTACATTGGTTCCTGCATGAACGTCCATTTTCATGGTCGCCTGGTTCATAATCTCATACAGTTTGTACTGCAGAGTCGGGAGTTTTTTCGCATACAGGTAAGTATCCATGAAGGAGTTCCACTGTCCTACTGCATAGTACAGACCTACGGTTGCGATAACCGGTTTACAAAGCGGCATAACGACTTTATACCAGATCTGAAAATCGTTTGCTCCGTCGAGCTTTGCTGCCTCCTGCAGAGCCATCGGCAGTCCGTCGATATAAGAGCGGACCAGAATCATATTATAAACCCACATCAGACCAGGCAGAATGTATACCATGAAGTTATTGCCCAGCTTTAAGGTACGGATAATCAGAAGGTATTCCGGAATCATTCCGCCGCTGACATACATGGTAACAACGAACAGAAGCTGGAATGGTTTGCGGAGTACGAAGTCTCTGCGGCTTAATGTGTAAGCAACCATCGAGGTACATACAATACCTACGATTGTTCCGATGATGGTTCTTGTTACAGAAATCACAGCCGGCATTGCAATGCCGCCGTCTTTAAATACATATTTATAGTTGCTTAATGTAAACTTTCTCGGAATGATGAAGTTTACATTCTTAATGGTATCCGTAGAATCGTTGAACGAAATCGCCAGTACGTTCAGGAACGGATAAATGGTGATGATGACGAGGAATACGAAGATTACCGCCAGTACGTAGTCAAATTTTTTTGCTTTCTTGTTCATATTCGCGTCCTCCTACATAAGTTTATCTTCGCCTACCAGACCGGCAATCTTATTGGCGATCAGCAGCAGGGTAACGCTGACTGCAGACTGGAATACACCGATTGCGGTACCAAGACCGTAGTTGCTGTTTCCGATACCTCTCTTATAAGAGAACCAGGAAAGTACCATCGTGTGATCCTCAACCAGCGGGTTACTAAGAAGCATCTGACGCTCCATACCTACGTTCAGGGCGCCACCGATACTCATAATCAGCAGTACGATGATGGTCGGTCGGATACCCGGCAGAGTGATGTGCCAGATCTTCTGCAGACGGCTTGCACCGTCCATATCAGCGGCCTCGTAAAGACCAGGATCAATACCTGCCATGGCGGACAGATAAATAATTGCGTTCCAGCCAACCTCTTTCCAGCAGTTAATCAGGATAATGGTTACCCAGATAAGCGGTGAGTTGGAACTCATCAGGTGCAGGTTCTTGCCGAAGATACTGTCAACAACACCGCCGTCGTTGAAAATATTCTTTGCAATACTTGCAATGATAACCCAGGATACAAAGTGCGGCAGATAAGAAATGGTCTGCGTTACTTTTTTGAACTTCATAAAGAACATCTCGTTCAGAAGAACCGCAAATGCGATTGCTGCGATCGTTCCAACCGCGATGTCAAGGAAGCTTACTCCCAATGTGTTGATTAATGTCTGTGTGAACAGACGGTCTTTAAATGCATCTGTAAAGTTCTTAAATCCAACCCAGGTTCTCTCCCAGATCGGAAGTGAGAACGTTGCCGGTTTTACCTCCTGAAACGCCATCGTCCATCCCCAAAGTGGAATATACTTGAAGATAATCAGCCAGATTACAAATGGTACTGACATTACAAGCAGCCAGCGCTGTTTCCACAAAATTGCAGGTGTGATTTTCTGTCCTCTTTTCTTTTTCACCTTTTCCTTCGCCATGCTCCCCATCCTTTCCGTTGTTTTGTGCGTTTTTATTACGCATTTTCTTTGCTTATTTGTGATATTTACATCATATCAAATAAAATCCCAGTTTGATATTGTGTATTTTGTCCACTTATATTGACTTTTTTTATCTTTTTCCACATTTTCAGGTGCTATGGCAGGCATTTTTACTAATTTATATGCGTTTGTTTTTATTTTTTACACCAGCTTACAACTCTACCAATCAGTGTTTTTTTTGTAAAAAAAGCAGGAAAACGTAATGGGGGATTACATTTTAAGAAAAATGTCAGTTTTTTATCCAAATAATCTCCGTTTTCTCTGCTATGATAAACACCATAGAACCAAGAGGGGAAAAACGAGATGAGCCAATACAACATATTAGTCGTAGACGACGACCGGGAAATCGTAAGATCTCTCGGCAAACTATTAGAACTGGAAGGCTACAGGGTAAAAAAAGCCTACAACGGCATGGAGGCACTCGACATCCTCATGACCGAACAGATCCATCTGATCCTGCTCGATGTCATGATGCCCAAAATGAACGGCCTTTCCGCCCTGATGAAAATAAGAGAAAAAAACAACATCCCGATTATCATGCTTTCCGCGAAAACCGAAGAGAGCGATAAAGTCATCGGACTTTCGATGGGCGCCGATGATTACGTGACAAAGCCGTATAATACCGCCGAACTCATGGCCCGTGTTAAATCCCAGCTCCGCCGTTACTTCTCCTTAGGCGCCGCAAACGGAACCACACAAAGCCAGGATATCCTGAAAAACGGCGGTCTGCTGCTGAACCGAAACACCAAAGAACTCCTGGTGGACGGTGAACCTGTTCGCCTGACCGCAACCGAGTACAAAATTATGGAGCTTCTGATGGAGCATCCCGGCTATGTATTCTCAGCCGAAGAAATCTACAGCCAGGTCTGGCAGGAGGATGCTTACAGCGTAGAAAATACCGTCATGGTTCATATCCGGCGCATTCGTGAGAAAATCGAAATTACGCCGAAAAATCCAAAATATTTAAAGGTGGTGTGGGGAATTGGATACAAAATTGAAAAAATTGACGGAAACTGAAAAACGCATCCTGCTGTGGATGCTTCTCGATCTTTCTATGGTACTGATTTTGTGCGGAAAGCTTCTGCGGAAATGGGCCAGTGAATTCGAATGGGGAATGTGGCGCAACATCGAATGGGGTATCGGCATTGGAGTGACGGTAGTCGGCGTTTTGGGCATAGCCGCAGCCTTGTATCTGGTATGGAAATTCCGAAAAAATACCGGGAACTCGAAAATGACTGCTTTTGCCGGCAGCGAACCGGAAAAAGCGGGAAAAACAGCAAAAAGCAGCGAAGGGGCAGCCGCAGATAAGTCCGAGACAGATGAAATAGAAAAATCCCGGCAGATGCAGTTTGAGGCAAGAGCCGCTGCGGAAGCAGAGAAAGAGCAGCTGTTTCTGAAAAAATCCGAAAAGGTGCCAAATGAGCTTCTGGTTCTTGTCGGAGGATTTGCTTTTTTCGGATGGCTTCAGCCGCTCCGGCACAGCTATGCCAGATACCGCATTGTTGCCGAATGGGGTACTGTAATAGAGTGTGTGCAGACAGGTCTTCTGTTTTTTGGAATCTGTGGCGTTTTCCTTCTCAGTGCCGGCATTCTTGTCTGTCGCTATGAAAAGAAACAACTGAGAGAAATGTCCTTTTTTTGCAGAGAAAGGAAGCGTTACAGAGATCGGACCAGCCTGGAACGGCAGCTTGCCGGTCAGAGTAAATGGCCGTTCCGTGTGGCACTGATTGCGGAACTTCTAATCGTGATTACCATGATCACCGGACTGATAAACGGAATGGATGGCGAGGTGCTGTTTGTCATTCTTCTTGGGCTGACCACGCTGATTTTAATTCTGTTTGCCTGGAAAACATACCGCAGTCGCCTGAACCGGGAGATGGGCCTTTTGATGGAACAGATCCATACGATGGCAGAAGGCAGCATGGAAAGCCGGATCCATGAAATATCCGAAAAATCCCTGCTGTATCCGGCGTTTGCAGAGCTGGAAAATATTGAGAGCGCTATGCAGAAGAGCGTAGAAAAACAGATGCAGGCGGAGCGTCTCAAAATTGACCTGATTACCAACGTATCGCACGATCTGAAAACCCCGCTCACCTCGATGGTCGGCTATACGGATCTTCTGAAAAAAGAGGATCTGACACCGGCGGCACAGGATTACGTCGAAGTGATTTCTGTGAAACAGGAACAGCTAAAGGAGATGATCCAAAGCCTCTTCGAGCTCTCCAAATCGACAAGCGGAACCGAAAAATTCCAGATGGAAAAAATGGATATGAAACGGTTGATCGAGCAGACCCTCGCCGATATGGACGATGCGATTGCGCAGAGCAATCTGTCGTTCCGCACGGCGCTCGGAGATGAGCCGCTGCCGTTCCTTGGGGATAATGGGAAAATGTACCGCGTGATACAGAATCTCGTGGAAAATATCCTGAAATACAGCCTGGGCGGAACGAGAGTTTACATTGACGCAGGGAAGGAAAAAGGGGAGATTTTCGTGACGATGAAAAACATTTCCGCCTATGAGATGAATTTTGAAGCGGAGGAAATGATGGAACGCTTTGTGCGCGGCGACGAATCACGGACGAGCGAGGGGCACGGCCTTGGCCTTGCGATTGCATCAAGCTACACGGCCAATATGGGCGGCCGCATGGAGCTTGCGGCAGACGGCGATCTGTTTAAAGTCATCCTGCGTTTCCCGGAGGCAGGCGAGGATTCTGCAGCGGGAGAAACAGCCACAAAAACCTGACTTGCATAAGAATGAGACAGAAGCGGGATTGCAGCAGGAAGGATCTGCAGAAGGATTCTGAGAGAGTATGTAATCCCCGGGAGGAAAAAAATGGAGACAATCAGTATTATCATACCATGCTACAACGAAGAGGAAGCAATTCCGGTTTACTACGAGACGATGGTACGTCAGATGGATGAGATGGAAGAACAGCAGAAGGTTCAGTTCGAGCTGATCTTTGTTGACGACGGCTCGAAGGATCACAGCCTGTTTGAGATGCGCCGGCTTGCGCAGAAGGATATGCGCTGCCGTTACCTCTCGTTTTCGAGAAATTTCGGAAAAGAGGCAGCCATGTACGCCGGACTGCAGGCGGCCAAAGGCGATTACGTAACGGTGATGGATGTCGACCTTCAGGATCCGCCGTCCCTTCTTCCGAAAATGTACGCGATGCTGCAGAGCGGCACCTGTGACTGTGTAGCGGCACGCCGCAGTTCACGGGAGGGCGAGGGAAAAATCAAATCCTTCTTATCAAATGCCTTCTACGGTGTGATCAACCGCCTTTCCAGAACAGAGATTGTAAGCGGTGCACGGGACTACCGTCTGATGAGCCGCAAAATGGTGGATGCCGTGCTGGAAATGAGTGAGTACAACCGCTTTTCCAAAGGGATTTTCGGATGGGTCGGTTTTCACACAGAATGGCTGGAATTTGAGCACGAGGACCGCTGCGCCGGGACGTCGAAGTGGCCGCTTCGAAAGCTCCTCGCGTACTCGGTCGACGGCATCACAGGCTTTTCCGTAGCCCCGCTGTCACTTGCATCTGTCATGGGCGTGCTTTTTTTCCTGATTTCTATGATTCTGATCGTGTTCATCATCGGAAGAACGCTGCTGTTTGGCGATCCCGTTGCGGGCTGGCCGTCGATGGCATGCATCCTTTTTCTGGTGAGCGGTGTACAGCTTTTCTGCACGGGCATTGTAGGCATTTATCTTTCCAAGACATATCTTGAAACAAAGCACCGTCCGATCTATCTCTTAAAGGAGACGAGTGAAGAGACGGTCAAGATGCACAGTGTGCAGCCGGTGAAAAAGCAGGAGAGTGCTGCAAAGAGAAGAAAAGATACCCATACGGCAGAAAAGAAAAACGTGTATTTTCCAGAGTATGCCGACAAACGCCATGCGTCTGAAAGAGGAGAAATCCGGGCATGAAAAAGGAAATCTTAAAGGAAATAAGAGAGCCGGGAAAATCACGGAAAAAGAAAGGCCAGCCGAAAGGACGGCGGAACGGCTTCTTGGAAGGTCTTACCGGAAAGGATTTTACGGCGGCTGGTCTGTTTTTCTTTTCTTTGCTTTTGTGCCGGCTGTTCGTCCTGCAATACGGCGTATTCGGCTCCTCGATTGACTGGATCAGCCAGCACAGCACCCTTGCCGATTACTTCCGGAAGCGGTTTTACGCGACCGGAAACCTCTTCCCGGATTTCGCATGGAATCTGGGAGGAGGTCAGAATATTTACCATTTTGCCTACTACGGACTGCTGAGTCCGACCGTGCTGTTATCCTACCTTTTCCCGTTCATCCCGATGGACCTGTGGGTGATGGGTTCCTCCGCGCTGCTGTATGCGGCGGATGCAGTGCTTTTTTATCGATGGATCAGCAAAAAGGGTCTGCATTACGGCAACTGTCTTTTTACATCACTTTTCTTTACGTGTTCTACCGCACTTCTATATCATTCCTATAATCAGCTTATGTTTGTCAATTATATGCCGTTTCTGCTGCTGGCTCTGCTGGGCGTGGACCGCCATTTTCAGAAGAGAAAGAGCGGTCTGCTGATTCTTTCCGTTCTTGGGATGATTCTGACCAGCTTTTATTTTTCGGTCGGCGGGCTGCTTGCGCTCACGGCGTATGCGGTGACGGAGTATTTGAAATGCGGTACAGAAAATGCTGCGTATGAAGCGGAACAGGAGAATCGAAAAGTGTCGCGGAATCAAAAGGCCGGGGCAGAGAAAAAGCAGATGGCAGGTGAAAAATCTTCAGGAACAGTTGAAGCTTTGGCGGGTTTGCGGAGCTTTTTTGGCGCAGCAATCCGCTTTGCTCTTCCGGTCCTCGCAGGAATCCTTCTTTCCGGTATTCTGCTGATCCCATCGGCTGCCGCCCTGTTCGGCAGCAGCGGCGGGTGCGGACGCGGCACTGCGGCGGGCGGCATTGCAGGACTTTTTACCGATCCGGCGATGTGGAAACCGCAGTTTCTGATCCTGCGTCTCTGCTACACGCCGTACGGCATTGGCCTCTCCGCATTTGCGGGGGTGGCGCTTTTGGGCAGAGTGATCGGAAAGAGCCGGTTGCGTGAGAAACTGTTGTCCATCCTTTTGCTGGTATTCTTTTGTATTCCCCTGTTCGGCTATCTGCTGAACGGTGGCCTGTACAGCAAAGATAAAGTATTCATCCCGTTTCTTCCGGTCCTCTGTGCAGAAGTCGGGCTTTATGTGGAAAACCAGCTT
>OLOR01002438.1_pt1 | contig 14426 bp, 12 predicted proteins | sample 1672521 | NCBI WGS metagenome assembly OLOR01 (sample SAMEA3136695, study PRJEB25190) | human gut metagenome | biome: human gut; feature: human-associated habitat; material: faeces | place: Austria | collected 2013
CCGTATAAAACAAAAAGAACCACCATATCATCTGTATGATTATTATTGTCGAAACGATAAATAGCTTTGAAAGCAGTTTTTGTAATATTTTTCTCATATAAGCCCTACCATGAAATTACAATCTTTAAACAAAATATTCCTATATTTTCTATAATAAATCACTACTACATATTATATTATTCCAAGCAATTTATCAACATTTATAATCCCCCACGAGCCTTTGTGACTATCCCCTGCCCTGTCACATGTATTATACAGGGCTAGCTTAACCGCCTCCGGTCTCATATTTGGATTTTTTTCCAATAGAAGTGCTATGGCACCTGACACAATCGGTGTAGCCATTGAAGTACCTGTTTTTCTTACATATGTGCCATCCCTCGTTCCAAGGCTTATGATATCATGCCCGGGAGCCAGAATCTCAGGCTTTACAATACAGCAATCGGTCGGACCTTTGCCGCTTCTTATATCATCAAAGCTTCCGACTGTTATTATTTTTCTTGAAATTCCCGGCACAGTTACAGAAAACGGTGCCGGGCCGTAGTTGCCCGCTGCTGCAACAACTACCACTCCCATATCCCACAATTCATCTATCAGCTTCAATATCTTAATACGCTCTGCTGTATCAGAACATGGCAGATATCCTACAGAGAAGTTGAGTATTTTTATATTAAGTCTGACGCAGTTTTCTTTTATATACTTAAGTGCACGAATTGAATCCGCTGTCTGCCCCATGCCAAGATAATCAAGCACCTTAAACACATATAGTCCTGCCCCCGGAGCCATGCCTATATCTGCAGCCGATAATATCCCGCACACATGTGTACCATGCCCGTTATCGTCATAACATGTCTCCTTTCCACCCACAAAATCCATAAAGTGCTTTATACACCCATCAAGCTGTTTGTGTTTAAACACACCCGTATCAAGCACTGCTATATTGACATTTTTACCACTATATCCATTTTTATATACCAGATTTGCATTTATACTATATTTCGCATTTTTCATTATTATTCTATTTTTTAATTTAGTATATGATTCGTTTTCACAATATGTCACAGATGCACCTGTTTTGCCTTACATCATATCACCTTACTATAATTTCATATATTAAAAGGACTGCACCTGCGTGCAGCCCTTTACTTGGATATTATTGTCATACTTTAACGTATATTAATTAATCCTCTTTTACATCCTTCATAGAGAAACTGATTCTTCCCATCTTGTCCTTGCCAAGGCAAACAACCTTTACCTTGTCTCCAAGTGTGAGTACATCCTCTACTCTGTTGATTCTCTCTTTTGCAATCTTAGAAATGTGAACCATTCCCTCTTTGCCAGGAGCAAATTCGATGAAAGCACCGAACTCCTTGATGCTTACAACTGTTCCCTCAAGGATCTGTCCCTGCTCAAAATCAGTTGTGATAATCTTAATCATGTCGATTGCCTTTGCAATCATCTCTTTATCTGTTCCGCAAACTGAAACAGCGCCATCATCTGTGATATCAATCTTGACACCGGTTCTGTCGATAATCTCGTTGATTGTCTTACCCTTCTGTCCGACAACATCACCAATCTTTGATGGATCGATTGTAATCTGCTCAATCTTTGGAGCCCACTCATTTACTTCTTTTCTAGGCTCAGCGATTGCCTTGCTCATGACCTCATCCATGATGTAGAGACGTGCCTCACGTGTTCTCGCGATTGCCTCCTCAACGATAGGTCTTGTAAGTCCGTGAATCTTGATATCCATCTGGATAGCTGTAATACCCTTATGTGTACCTGTTACCTTGAAATCCATATCTCCGAAGAAATCCTCAAGACCCTGGATATCTGTAAGTACAAGGAAATCATCATCTGTATCGCCTGTTACAAGTCCGCATGAGATTCCGGCAACCATAGCCTTAATCGGAACACCTGCAGCCATAAGTGACATACATGATGCACATGTTGAAGCCATTGATGTAGAGCCGTTTGACTCAAATGTCTCAGATACGGCACGGATAGTATATGGGAACTCCTCAATGCTTGGAAGTACAGGAACAAGTGCCTTCTCAGCAAGTGCTCCGTGTCCAATCTCACGACGTCCCGGTCCACGTGATACCTTTGTCTCTCCTACAGAATATGCAGGGAAGTTATAGTGATGCATATATCTCTTTGTTGTGATATTAGCATCAAGTCCGTCGATTTTCTGAATCTCTGATAAAGGAGCAAGTGTTACAACATCACAAATCTGTGTCTGTCCACGGGTAAACATTGCAGAGCCGTGAACTCTAGGAATCAAATCAACCTCTGCTGCGAGTGGTCTGATCTGGTTGATTGCACGGCCGTCCGGACGCTTATGATCCTTTAAAATCATCTTTCTGACAGTCTTCTTCTGATACTGGTAAATAGCCTCACCAAGTACTGCAAGGTACTCCTCATTGTCAGCGAAGGCTTCCTCTAACTGCTCTGTGATAGCTCTTATATTTTCCTCACGCTTCTGCTTCTCATCTGTGAATACTGCCTCCTCCATCTGCTCAGGAGTAACAATTTTCTTGATATCCTCAAACATCTGCTCCGGAATAGCACAGCTCTCATACTCATGCTTTGGCTTGCCAATCTCATCACGGATCTGATCCATGAATGCGATAACTGTCTGGTTGATATCGTGGCACTTGTAGATTGCCTCAATCATCTGATCCTCAGGAATCTCATTGGCTCCTGCTTCAATCATGATGACCTTTTCCTTTGTAGAAGCAACTGTGAGCTGTAAATCGCCCTCATCCCACTGCTTCTGTGAAGGGTTTACGATAAACTCTCCATCAACAAGTCCCATCTGTGTCATGGCACATGGTCCGTCAAACGGAATATCTGAGATGTGAACAGCTAAAGCTGTACCGATCATGGCAACTATCTCAGGACGGCACTCAGGATCCACTGACATGACAAGGTTGTTTAATGTAACATCATTTCTGTAATCCTTTGGGAAAAGAGGTCTCATAGGACGGTCAATTACACGATCTGTAAGGATAGCGTTCTCAGATGCCTTTCCCTCACGCTTGTTAAAACCACCCGGAATTTTTCCTACAGAGTACATCTTCTCCTCGAACTCAACGCTGAGTGGGAAGAAATCCACACCGTCACGTGGCTTGTCAGATGCTGTAGCTGTTGAAAGGACTGTTGTATCACCATACTTGATAAAAACAGCTCCGTTTGCCTGAGCTGCTACTCTTCCGATATCTACAGTAAGAGTCCTGCCGGCAAGTTCCATTGAATAACTTTTGTACATATTAATTCTCCTTAAAATTCTTTTGCAGAAGTGTATTCCTCTTCCGAAACTACTAAACAATACATGTATGCTCATGCACTCTTTAGTGGTCTCGGCTTACTTCTGCTTTTCAAAAAACAATAATAAAAACAATAATAGAGCGGAATAATAATTACTCCGCTCTAAAGAAAATACTATTTTCTGAGTCCTAAACGCTCAATAAGTGAACGATATCTCTCGATATCAATCTCCTTAAGGTATGCAAGTAATCCACGTCTCTGACCGATCATCTTTAACATTCCTCTTCTTGAGTGATGATCCTTTGGGTTCTGTTTGAAATGCTCAGTTAACTCTGCGATTCTTGCTGAAAGAATTGCAATCTGAACCTCTGGTGAACCTGTGTCATTTGGTGTTCTACCGTACTCTGCGATAATAGCCTGTTTCTTTTCCTTTGCGATCATTGTTGATCCTCCTTATATTATAATGCGCCCTGATAACTGTATGATGCTCAGCAATAGGTCGGAGTGTCCAACTACCGAACATGGGCAAAACCACACTTATGCAGTATAGCATAGTAAGCATTTGTTGTAAACTGTTTTTTTATTAATCCGGCAAATATCTTGCGACACAAATCGGATTTCTGTAATATGCATTTGAAACCTTGATTCCATCACGCTTGTTGCTGGCATGTACAATCTGTCCGTTTCCGATATAAATTGCAACATGTGAGATACTCCTTCCACCTCCGTAGAAGAATAAATCTCCCGGCTTTGCTTCAGATGCACTGATTTTTGTGCCGTATGAAGGCTGTGCTCTTGATGAATGCGGTAATGAGATTCCATACTTTCCAAGAATTCTCATTGTGAAGCCTGAGCAGTCAACTCCCTTCTCAAGGCTTGTACCACCCCACACATATCTGTTTCCGACAAACTGTAACGCATACGATACAACAGATGCCCTTACATCTGATACGCCGTCACCATACTTCACCTGCTCTATTGTCTTTGCTGTAGGAAGTGCCTGTGCCAGTGTCACATAATCCTGTGATATATATCCTACCGAATCATCCACACTTATCTCAACCCAGCCGTCAGCGACAGAATTAACCGTGAATGCCTCTGAATTTCCAACCTGCGAAAGCACCGCAGCCTCTGTTGACTTCTCTGCACGCACATTCAGTGTTTCCGTATTTACTGTGGCAACCGTCTTAATCTCCTGTTCTGCAATAGCCTCTGCCTCATCTCCTGTTACAAGATACTGCTTATTTACATATCCTGTCACCTTGCCTGATGTAACCTTGTACCATTCTCCGGCATCCTCAAGAAGCTCACAGGCATTGTGATTGGTAAGTATTCCTACCACTTCACTGTCTGTCGAAGCCTCCTGTCTGATATTTAAGTTTCCGCTGCTGATAACTGACATACCAAGATTTGTGTAACCACAGGTCTGTGCGGCTGTCGGTGTCTGGGATGCCTCATTTGCCTGTTCTGTCTCCTGTGCAGTATTGCCAACCTGTGCACCCTGAGCAGATGCAGTAACAACATTGCTGTCGTTTTGCGCTACCGATACGTCAGCTCCATAATAAGTAAGAGCCGATGTAACCCCTGCTGTGAGAAGCTCTGTGGCATCTGCCGCATCTGTCAGATTAAGTGCAACACCCGCATTCACTGATCTGTTTTTATTTGCCTCTGCCTTTGTTGTCCTGGCATCCACCGTGCTGCTTGAACTCATAGATACAGCACCTATAATAATAGCAAACGCTACAACGCCTGCTGCCTGTCCTAATTTTAATTTATTTTTCATATAGCCTCCAGTTCATGCTATCCATAATACCATGTTTACGAGTATATCACAAATTGTTAAAATGTCAATATTTCTCCGTAATATTTCCGTAATATTTGTCATTTTTTCGTTATTTTAGGTTATTTCACAAAAAAACAGTCACACTAAAATGTGTGACTGCCTGCATAATTGATTGTAAAATTGATATCTGCGCTCATCTGGCTCTTTAACGCTTCTATTGAATCAAACTTCATCTCAGGTCTTACGAACTTATGAAGCTCTACCATGATATCCTGTCCGTAAACATCCTGCCCAAAATCTATGATATATGTCTCTGCACCGATTGGATTTTTGCCCTCTATAGTAGGCTTGCATCCTATATTGGTTACACCAAGGTACCAGTTGTCCCTGACAAGAACTCTTGACATATACACTCCCTTTGGTGGAAGCAGCTTATCGTGCGGCACTGAAAGGTTGACTGTCGGAATGCCAATAGTCCTGCCTAGTGCTCTGCCATGCACTACTCTTCCTTTTATGAAAAAGGGATATCCCAGCAGTTCATTCGCCTTTTTAATGTGTCCTGCCGCAATCTCCTCGCGGATATAGGTACTGCTTATATCCCTGTCTCCATCCTTTATCTTGTCCACCACAATAAGCTCGTATCCAAGCTCTCCTGCCATCGCAGAAAGCAGCCGATGGTCTCCTGCCCTGTTGTGCCCGAAACGGAAATCATCTCCGACAATGATACACTTGACATTAAGACTTTTAACTATCCATCTGACAAACGCATCCGCCTCCATCGTCATCACCTGTGGCACAAACGGACACTCTATCAGATAGTCAATACCTGATTTTTCAAACACATACTCTTTTTCATCGTTTGTGATTATAACCTTTGACTCAACGCCAAGTACCTCCGATTTGGGAGGAATGTCAAACGTAAATATGATGCGCTTGTAGCCATGCAGATTGCTCTGTTCAATTTGCTTTTCCATCAGAAATTCATGTCCTCTGTGAAGCCCGTCAAACTTTCCAAACGAGATGACGGACGGCTCCTTGACATGAAAATCCAGAGTTTTGCTTATATATTCCATAATATCTGTATACTATTCTATTCCATAAAAATCTTAACCGGCTTAAACTCACCGGTCTCATCAAGATACGAATACACACCGACAAATATGCCCTCATGATTGTATACTCTGTATCTTATATCAGAGTCAGCACTGTGTTTTAAATAATCCGTAAGCACTGCCGGAATTTTATTTCCATTTCTGACAAGCTTATCAGCATCTGAAGCAGTATGCACTGCCGGCAGATTTTCGAATACTCCGTCAACAGGCATCACCATATCAAAGCAGCCTTCATCCACCTTTGACTGAATCTGTGAAAGTGTAAGTGCATGCTCTAAGTCAAAGCCTGCTACCCTTACTCTAAGCAGTGACTTCATGCAGCCATGGCAACCCAGCCTCTCTCCGATGTCATTGCACAGCGTCCTGATATATGTGCCCTTTGAACAGTGCACCGTCATCGTAACCTCCGGTAAATCAATGCTTTCAACCTTGATATCAAACACCTCGATATCCCTGGCTTTTCTCTCTATAACCTTGCCCTCCCTGGCAAGCTCATAGAGCTTTTTCCCATTGACCTTTAGAGCCGAATACATTGGCGGCACCTGCTTTTGTCTGCCAATAAACTGTGATATTGCATCATACACCGCCTGCTCAGTCACATTGACCTTAGCCTGATTTAAGACCTGCCCTGAAATATCCTGTGTATCTGTCTCCTGTCCTAAAAGCAGCACAGCTTTATAGACCTTGTCATTATCTGTCAAAAGGTCACACACTCTGGTTGCCTTTCCAAGGCAGACAGGAAGGACGCCTTGCGCATCAGGATCAAGTGTACCTGTATGACCAATCTTCTTCTGGTGGAATATGCCTCGAAGCTTTGCCACAACGTCAAAGCTTGTATAGCCCTTTTCCTTGTATACATTGATTATTCCATTAACCATCTGCCCAAGAATCTCTCCCTAAATATTATCCTTAATTGCCGTAAGGATGCGGTCTGTTGCCACCTCAAGCGGTCCTTCAATCGTAAATCCGGCGGCCTTTACATGTCCTCCTCCGCCAAATACCGACGCAACCTTTGCCACATCGTAATCACCGTTTACGCGCAGGCTGCCCTTGTAGGTACCATCCTCATTTTCGTAGAGAAATACCGCAACCTTTATATCCTTTGTCACGCGCAGCTGATTTACAATACCATCAAGATGCTTTGGTAGCACATCATACTTCTCCATCTCAGCGCGCGATACTGCAGACAATATAACATCACCATTCAGATACAAAGCAGCATTCAAAAGTGCCTGCCCCATAATCTTGTTCTGGGCAAATGTCTTTGTATAAAATGTATCATCGATTATCCTTGAATAATCAATGCCCATCTCCATCAGGGAGCCTGCTATATCCATAGTCTTTTTTGAAGTACATGAATACTGGAACACGCCTGTATCATGCACCATGCCTGTGTAAATACACTCTGCTATCTGTATTGTGATGCGCTCCTTCGGCAGAAGTTCAAACACAAGCTCACAAGTTGAGCTCGCATCCGGAAAGATGTAATTTGCGTCTGCAAAGGCCCCGTTTGTGACATGATGATCTATGCAAAGTGTCCTTTTTGCAGACTCAAAATACTTAGCTGCACTTCCCAGTCTGCCTGTGTCACTGCAGTCACATGCTATGAACAGATCGTATACTGTATCATCCGCATAGCCGCTGTCAATCTCATCTGCTCTTTGCATGAACTTAAAGATGTTCGGGCTTGGCTCTAAATAAAGCCTTGCCTTTATATCAGGATAATAATCCTTTATGTAGTTGTATACCGCAAGTGTTGAGCCGACACAGTCGCCGTCCGGTCTCACATGACCGGAAACGGCAACTGATTGTGCATCCTTTAAAATAGAATCAATCTCTGTCATAATCAATCCTCTTTGTTAATCCTCTTTGAGATTTTTTGTTACTTCATCAATCTTTTTAGACATCTCAACACCATACTCTATAGACTGGTCTATGATAAATGTAATGGCAGGTGTATTTCTTAAATTGATGTTCTTTGCGAGAGTTCTGCGTATATATCCCTCCGCTGACTTAAGTCCTGCAAGTGTATCAGCCTGTGATTTCTTGTCACCAAGCACACTGATATAAGCCTTTGCTGTCTTTAAATCAGGTGCCACCTCGACAGCAACAACACTTGTCATGGGATTGATACGCGGATCCTTTATCTCACCGCGTATGATATTTGACAGTTCACGCATTACCTCTTCGTTGATACGAATATTTTTTATGCTGTTCTTTCTCATATAATCCCGCTTTCTTTTTATATTAAACCGTAACTATCCGAATAGTTACATTAATTCATGATAACAAATATATGATTATCTTGGAACCTCTACCATCTTGTAGGCTTCTACAATATCTAATTCCTGAATATCATTAAATCCGTCAAATACAAGACCACACTCGTAGCCTGTCTTGACCTCCTTGACGTCATCCTTGAATCTCTTGAGTGAAGCAAGGTCTCCCTCGAATATCTGCTCACCCTCTCTGCTAATTCTGACACGGCAGCCTCTCTCCATAAATCCGTCAAGCACATATGAACCTGCAATGTTTCCAACGCCTGAAGCCTTGAAAATCTGTCTGATTTCCGCATGTCCGATAACCTTCTCCTCAAATACAGGATCAAGCATACCCTTCATGGCAGCAGATACATCCTCGATCGCATTGTAGATGACCTTGTAAAGTCTGATATCTACGCCCTCACGGTCTGCTGTAGCCTTGGCAACAGGATCCGGTCTGACGTTAAAGCCAATGATGATTGCATTTGATGCTGATGCAAGGATAACATCTGACTCGTTGATGGCACCAACGCCGCCATGGATGACCTTGACCACAACCTCCTCATTTGAAAGCTTGACAAGACTCTGCTTAACAGCCTCAACTGAACCCTGTACATCTGCCTTTACGATGATATCAAGCTCCTTCATGTTGCCGGACTGAATCTGTGAGAACAGATCATCAAGTGACATCTTTGCCTTTGTATCCTCGATGAGCTTATTCTTCTCCTCTGAAATATATGTGTCAGAGAATGCCTTTGCCTCCTTCTCTGAATCACATGCCACAAATGTCTCACCTGCTGAAGGCACACTGTTGAGTCCAAGTATCTCTACAGGTGTAGAAGGCTTAGCCTCCTTTACTCTGCGGCCCTTGTCATCAATCATGGCTCTTACCTTACCATAGCTGCTTCCACATGCGATAGGATCTCCGACATGGAGTGTTCCTTTTTGTACAAGCACTGTGGCAACCGCACCACGGCCCTTGTCAAGCTGCGCCTCGATTACGAGACCTCTTGCGTTTCTATCAGGATTAGCCTTGAGCTCGAGCACCTCTGCTGTGAGAAGAATCATCTCAAGGAGATTGTCGATACCCTCCTTAGTATGTGCAGATACAGGACAGAATATTGTGCTTCCACCCCAATCCTCCGGGATAAGCTCATACTCTGAGAGCTCCTGCTTAACCTTGTCGATATTGGCACTTGGCTTATCTATCTTGTTGACAGCAACGATAATCTCTACACCGGCTGCCTTTGCATGGTTTATTGCCTCAACAGTCTGCGGCATTACACCATCATCTGCAGCAACAACAAGGATTGCGATATCAGTAGAGTTTGCACCACGCATACGCATTGCTGTAAATGCCTCATGTCCCGGTGTATCAAGGAATGTGATGTTCTGGCCATTGATTGATACAACAGATGCACCAATGTGCTGTGTGATACCACCTGCCTCACGGTCTGTAACACGTGTCTGTCTGATGGCATCAAGCAGTGATGTCTTACCATGATCTACGTGACCCATTACGCAGACTACAGGTGGACGAGGAACCATCTTGCTCTCATCCTCTTCATCCTCCTTGAGAAGCTCTGCAATCACATCGACTTTCTCCTCTTCCTCACATATGAAATTGAACTCTAAAGCAATCTCCTCAGCAGCTGCAAAATCGACCTCAGAGTTAACTGTTACCATCTCGCCCTTCATGAAAAGCTTCTTTACGATGGCTGAAGGCTGAACCTTCATCTTATCAGCTAAGTCCCTTATTGTAATCTTCTCCGGAAGAGAAATTGTCTTAATCTCGTTCTCATCCTCTTTTGGCTGTGCCTTCGGCTGCTGTGGCTTTTTCTTTCCGCCATGCTTCTCGAGATTGATGTAATTCTCCTGCTTCTTTCCGAGCTTATCCTGCTTCTGGCTCTGATTGTGATTATGCTTATTCTTTCTATCGTTGCCTCTGTCGCGGCTCTCCTTTCCTCTTACATCATCAGGAGCTGCAACTGCAACTGTTTCTTTTCTGAAACGATTTCTGTCATCACCTCTGCTGCCTGTTCTATCGTTATTTCTGTCATTGCTCCTGCTTCTGTCGTTGCTTCTGCTTCTGTCATTATTTCTGTCAAAGCTTCTGCCACCCTCTGCAGGACGTCTGGAGTCATTTCTGAAGCCTCTGTTATTGTCTCTATTATTGTCTCTGCTGTTATCGCGGTTATTGTCGCGATTGTTTGTTCTTCTATCGCTGTTTCTGTCCGTATTTCTGCTTCTGTCGGCATTTCTGTCAGTGTTTCTGTTGTTGATTCTGTCGCCATTGTCCTGACGTCTGTCGCTTCTTCTATCAGCGTCAGCCTGACGTGCCGGACGCGAATTGGCTGCCTTCATATCTGCATACGGATCCGCTGTACGCTCACTTATAGGGCGCATAGCTCTCTCTCCGACAGGTCTTGGCTTAATAATGCTGTGCTGCTCAGGACGTGATGACTGATTATCGCGTCTGCCATTGCCATTCCTGCGCTGCGAACTGCTATTTCCATTATTTCCGCTGCTATTTCCACCATTTGTTTTCCTACCCTGCTTACTGTACTGGGCATTGAAAACTGCTGTGATGCTTGCCTTTTTCTTTGGTCTGTCAGCTGCCTTAGCCTCATCCTTTTTAGGTTCTTCCTTCTTAGGTGCATCTTTTTTTACTTCTGTTTTTGCGTACTTCTTTCGTACAATTTGCTGTGCCTCATCCTCAAGACCGCTCTGCACATTTTTGACAGCAAACTGTGTGCCGTTTAATGTGTCTATGACGTCCTGCGACTTTATATTTAATTCTTTTGCAAGTTCATGAACTCTCATTTTTGCCATATATCTATTTTCCTCCATTATTCAGTTTTATTCGACTACAGCTTTTTTATCACTGCATTTGCAAGGTTTTCATCCGTTACTGCAAGGGAAGCGCGAAACTCTTTGCCTATTGCATTCCCTAACCCCACCTTGTCACTATAAAAATAAATCGGAACCTCATAGAAAGCAGTCATATCCGAAAAATGCTTCTTTGTGTTGTCTGATGAATCATCTGCAACTATCACTAAAAATGCCTTTCCTGTCTTTACAGCTTTCTCTGTAGAAAACTCTCCGCTAACCACATTGCCTGACTTTGCTGCTAAGCCCAGCATAGAAAGTACTCTATCTGTCAATTTGGTTCATCTCCTTTTCAAGCTCCTCATATACCTGTTCTGATACACTAACACCAAGGGAACGCTCAAGTGCCTTTGTCTTTTTAGCCTTTTTAAAGCATTCAAGGCTCTTACATATATAAGCTCCCCTGCCGTTTTTCTTGCCGGTGTCATCGAGAATTATGTCGCCCTCCGCAGTCTTTACCACGCGAATAAGTGACTTCTTTTCCTTCATCTCCTGACAGCCTACGCATTTGCGCATTGGAATCTTTTTATTTGCCATTACTGCTCATCACCACTATCTGCCGCATCATTTTCTGTACCTGCTGCTTCGTTCTCGTCAGCCTCTGTATCAAAAGTCTCTTCCTGTACATCTGCCTGTTCTGTATCAGCTAATCTCTCGTTCTCAGCAAGCTCATCATCCGAATAATCATAATCGTCATCATAATCATCCTCTTCATAATCATTCTCATAATCCATGAAGTCCCCTGACTCTCTGGCCTGTGTCTCGCTCTTGATATCAATCTTGAAGCCTGTAAGTCTTGCTGCAAGTCTTGCATTCTGTCCTTCCTTACCGATTGCAAGTGAAAGCTGATAATCCGGAACAACAACCTTTGCTGATTTCTCATCTGCATCTGCGATAACAGAGATAACCTTTGCAGGGCTAAGTGCGTTCTGGATAAGTATTGCCGGATTTTCATCCCATGTGATGATATCGATTTTCTCACCGCGAAGCTCATTTACGATAGCATTTACTCTGGCACCATTCATACCTACACATGCTCCTACAGGGTCTACGTTTGGATCATTTGACCATACTGCAATCTTTGTTCTGCTTCCGGCCTCACGTGAAATAGCCTTTATCTCAACTATGCCCTCTTTAACCTCTGTAACCTCTGACTCGAAAAGTCTCTTCACAAGCTCAGGGTGAGTTCTTGAAACAAGAATCTTTGGTCCCTTTGATGTGGACTTAACCTCAAGGATATATACCTTGATACGCTCTGTAGGCTTGAATACCTCACCCTTTATCTGCTCACTCTCAGTCAGAAGTGCATCTGCCTTACCTAAGTTGATGCTGACATTCTTTCCGATGTATCTTTGAACAACACCTGTCACAACATCCTTTTCCTTGCTGTTGTACTCGTCAAATATTACCTTTCTCTCCTCCTCGCGGATTTTCTGAAGGATAACATTCTTTGCGTTCTGTGTAGCGATACGTCCGAATTCCTTTGACTTAACCTCAACTCTCACGATATCTCCAAGCTGATAGTTACCGTTTACCTTGTGCGCATCTGCTAAGGAAATCTCTTCAACCGGATCCTCAACCGTATCTACAACCGTCTTCTCCTGGTAGCATGAGAAAGCACATGTCTCAGGATCTATTTCTACCTTTACATTGTCTGATTTACCAAAATGGTTCTTGCAGGCAGTCACAAGAGAGTTCTCAATTGCCTCAAGTAAAGTTTCTTTACTGATGTTTTTCTCCTGCTCTAATATATTTAACGCTTCTAATAACTCATTGCTCATTATTTTTTCCTCCTATTTGTGTTATCGTGCGCTTTAATTAAAAATCCAATGCCTGACGTATAAGCGCAATGTCACTCTTATTGAATGTAGTCTCATTGCCGTCTTCATCGGTTATTGTCACTGTATCCTTATCATAGGCTTTAAGCAGACCATAAAATTCCTTTGATTTGTTGATAGCCCTGTATGTGCGAATCTCTATCTCCTTATTCATATTGCGCACATAGTCCTTTTCCTTCTTGAGAGGTCTTCCAAGCCCCGGCGAGCTGACCTCGAAGGTGTACGAATCAGGAATATAGTCCTCTCTGTCGAGAATCTCATTCATCTGCCTTGCAACCACTTCACAGTCGTCAACGGTTATGCCACCCTCCTTATCTATATATGCTCTCAGGTAGTTCATGCCGCCTTCCTTAACATACTCGACATCAACAAGCTCAAAATTCATGCTGTCAAGAATTGGTTGTATAAAATTCTCCGTCTTTGCCTCATATACACTTGCCTTTGACATTTTATCACCTCTCTTTTTTACATTTGTAACTATTCAGAATTGTTACAAGTGGTTCTGAATAGCTGCCTGATGTTTATAAACGTGAATTGAGAGAGGACTTTTGCCCTCTCTCAATCTAGTCAACGTTGTTATCATAGGTATAATAGCACTATCAGAAAAAAAAATCAAGTTTTTTTAAAAAAGTACTTGCTTTTTTTAAAACTCCATGATAGTATAATACACGGTTCGTTGGTCAAGCGGTTAAGACGCCGCCCTCTCACGGCGGAAACACGGGTTCGATTCCCGTACGGACTGCTCACTGATATTTATTTAATTAAATACAGCCCAACCCGAAAGCATCGCATTTATGCGATGTTTTTTTATTTTTAGATTGTTGCTGACGCCGGACGCACTCGCAGCAGTAAAATACACCTTGCATGCGCTAACGCTACGCTGTCAAGATACTGTACGAATTATGCTTTTTAGGCTTCCTCTGCTTGACGAAACCGTCGAAACGCGCCATCCGTGGCGCGGTTCTCCTTGACTTGCCTTCCATGGCAAGTCATTTCTGTGTTTCATAGGCATAATTCTACAGTATCTAAACAGCTTCGCTAGTCACGCATGCAAGGTGTATTTTACTGCTGCGGGTGCGTCCGGCGTCTATCCACGCTTTGATAAAATAATTCTACCTAACAAGAAAATGCCTTGAAATATTCTGTTTACCACAAAATACTCCAAGGCATAAATAATTTAAGTATAAGCCTGAATTAAAAATTAATCATAATTAATCATCGTATCCGTTAGGATTGTTCTTCTGCCATCTCCATGAGTCGGCACACATCTCCTTAA
>OLOR01002466.1_pt1 | contig 14286 bp, 10 predicted proteins | sample 1672521 | NCBI WGS metagenome assembly OLOR01 (sample SAMEA3136695, study PRJEB25190) | human gut metagenome | biome: human gut; feature: human-associated habitat; material: faeces | place: Austria | collected 2013
GTTTGCGTTTTTAATGCACAAGCAACATCCGCAAACTGCATATCGCAAATATGCTGTTTTGATAGACACTATTTCTGAAAATTGCGATAAAATAATATTCCTTTAAATATGCCCAGAGCGCAAGCGGAGGGCATTGAAAACCGTTTTGTGCGGCTGCCTTTATTTACTGCTTTCCGGCAGCTTGAAGTAGACGCGGTATTCGTCCGAGTAGATCTTGCTGCCCATGCGGCTTACGCCGCCGTACAGGTGGGTGCGCATCAGCGGCTCAATGGCGTCCAGATCTTTCTCCCGCAGAATACGCAGCATCTCGGCGTGCTCGCTGACAACGCTGGACACGTTGCGTGCGCCCACGATGTCCAGACGGATAAAGCGGGAATAGTCTGCCTGCGGGCGGGTCATCTGCTCCCAAAGGTACTCCTTGCTGGTCTTGCGGAACCAGTACTCGTGCATGGCAAGGTCGCAGCTGAGGAAGTGGTTGAAATCAAAATTTTCCGGGTCACTGCGCCCCGCAGCGGCCTCCAGCAGCATATTATAAAGGTGCTCCACAGCAAGGATCTCCATGGGCGAGCAGCTCTGCACAAAATCCCGGAACACCATGCCCTCCACGGCAACACGCTGGAAGATGAGCTGATCCACCACGCCGATGTCGATGGCGGTAACGATGGTGCCCTTGCAAGGGATGATCTGCACAAAGCGGTTCTGCTCCAGCCGCTGCAAAACGCTGCGGATGGGGGTGCGCGAAACACCGAACCGCTTGCACAGCTGGTTCTCGCTCAGCGCTTCCCCGGGCAGGATCTTCAGGGCACAGATCTCGTCCTCGAGAATATGATAAAGCTCATCCGTGTGCTGTAATGTAGCCATAGTTATTCTCCATTTATCCGGTAAATTAAGCTTAATATCATTGTACCGTCCCGGCAAACGAATGTCAATGCTGGAATGGAACTTTATTTGACAGCTTGTATACAAGCTTTTGCGCTTGCGTACGGAGCTGCTTATGAAACGGGAAGATTGATATACCACTTCATAATGCGGGAAAAGTGCTGATGGAATGCCGTGATAAAGCGGATGTTGTACGGAATGTACAAAGAAAACAGAAAATAACTGTCAAATGCTATAATTGCAAAGCGCTGCGGTTTTATGGCGGCGGCACGGCGGGATAAAATGCTGTATACAAGGTTTTGCTAAAAAGGCTGAAAGGGGCCAAATACCCTGCATACACCGGAGCGTTACCGGAAAATACAGCAGGAAATGTGCTTTTTTGTGCATTGCGGAGGTACTGTACTGCTGCGGGCTTGCTTTGCTGTGCAAAAGGCGGTAAACTGAGGGTAGGCAAAACGCCCGAAAAGGAGAGACGATATGGCATATACAAAGGCTGACCTCAAGCACGACCTTGCAGCAATGGGGCTGACAGGAAACGAGACCATTCTGATCCATTCTTCCATGAAGTCCATCGGCACGGTGGAGGGTGGTGCGGACACAGTTCTGGACGCGCTGATGGAGTTTTTTGCGGAGGGCTTGCTGCTGCTGCCCACCCACACATGGCGGTTTATCAATGAGGAGAACCGGATGTTCGATGTGCGCCGCAGCCCGTGCTGTGTGGGTATTCTGCCGGAGCTGTTCCGGCAGCGCCCCGGGGTGGTGCGCTCGCTGCACCCCACCCACAGCATGGCGGCTTACGGCAAGGACGCGGCTGCTTACATAGAAGGGGAGCTGGACGCCAACACCCCCTGCACCCCCGGCGGCTGCTACGACCGGTTGCGGGCAGCTCACGGCAAGGTGCTGCTGCTGGGGGTGACCCACGCCCGCAACACCTTTATCCACAGCGTGGAGGAGGTGCTGAACGTGCCGAACCGCCTGACCGACAAGCCCCTGCAGCTGACCGTGGCGGACGAAGCCGGGGCGCAGCACACCGTCTATATGCGCCGCCACTACAACGCGCAGCAGCCGCACATCTCGGAGGATTTCGTCAAGCTGGAGCAGGCGTATCTGGACTGCGGCGCAGCCCGGAACACGAAATTTGGCGATGCAGCCTGCATTTTGTGCGATGCTGAGGGGCTTTTCCGGGTCACCCGCCATGTTCTTGCCCCAAATCCCGAAGCCTTTGTCACAGAGCCTGTCATCCCGGCGGAGCGCTGGCAGGCGCTTTGCACCGGCAAAACCTAAAACCCTCCCGGTCATTGCAGCACGATGCCGGAGCTGCCGCAAAGAAATCGGATGCGCGTGGTTTTTATGGATAAATATGTGAAAATTTGTTGAAAAAACTTCCTGATAATGGTAAAATAATTGTATGTCTCTATTGCGCTGTGCCTTTTCGCGGGAAAGGAAAAGTGCAAAACAGGAAGCACACAAAAAATTGCGGCATCATTTCCGTGGGCGGGTTTTAAAGCGCACACTCTTGCGGGCGGTGATGTACGATTGGTGAGCCATAGCAGCTTTGCCGCAAAAACGGCAGCTGCCCAAGAGCTGTGAGGAGAATGAATTTGACGAACAAAAGAACATTGCGCCGCCTTATTTCCGTGCTTGCGGTACTGGCGCTGGGGCTGTCCCTGCTGACCGGCTGCGGCACAAAAAGCCCGGAACAGGTACAGGAGCAGGAGGATGCCCAGACCATTCAGGTGTATCTGTGGAGCAATAGCCTGTACGAAAGCTATGCTCCCTATGTCCAAGCGCAGCTGCCGGACGTGAATATTGAGTTCATCGTAGGCAACAACGATCTGGATTTTTACAAGTTTTTGCAGCAGAACGGCGGCCTGCCGGATATCATCACCTGCTGCCGGTTCTCGCTGCACGATGCTGCCCCGCTGAAAGACAGTCTGATGAACCTTGCCCTGACCAACGAGGCGGGCGCTGTGTACAACACCTACCTCAACAGCTTTAAAAACGAGGACGGCAGTGTGAACTGGCTGCCGGTGTGTGCGGATGCCCACGGCTTTGTGGTCAACCGCAGCCTTTTTGAGCAGTACGATATCCCGCTGCCTACCGATTACGCAAGCTTTGTGGCGGCCTGTCAGGCGTTTGAAGCGGTAGGCATCCGGGGTTTTACCGCTGACTATGCCTACGATTACAACTGCATGGAAACGCTGCAGGGGCTTTCCGCCGCCGAGCTTACCACTACGGAAGGGCGCAAGTGGCGCACCGCTTACAGCGACCCCGCCAGCACCGTGCGGGTGGGTCTGGACGATGCCGTGTGGCCGGGGGCCTTTGAGCGGATGGAGCAGTTCATTCAGGATACCCACCTTACGGCGGACGACCTTGCCCTGACCTACGACGACGTGACCGGGATGTTCCGGAACGGGGAAGTTGCCATGTACTTTGGCAGCTCTGCCGGCGTGAAGATGTTTCAGGATGAGGGCATCGACACCATTTTTATGCCCTTCTTCTGCCAGAACGGCGAAAAGTGGATCATGACCACCCCGTATTTCCAAGTTGCCCTGAACCGAGATCTCGAGCAGGACACCGCGCGCCGCGAAAAAGCCATGAAGGTGTTGAACGTCATGCTCTCCGAGGAGGCGCAGAACCGCATCGTTGCCGACGGACAGGATGTGCTGAGCTACAGCCAGAACGTCCCCCTGCGCCTGACCGATTACATGAAGGATGTGCGCGATGTGGTGGAAGAAAACCATATGTATATCCGCATTGCTTCCAACGATTTCTTTGCCATCTCCAAGGACGTGGTCTCCAGAATGATTGCGGGCGAGTACACGGCAAAACAGGCTTACCGGGCGTTCAATGCGCAGCTTCTTGCCGAAGAGGAGCCCGCTGCGGACGAGATCGTGTTGACCAGCGGAAAGAGCTATTCCAACGTGTTCCACGCAAACGGCGGCAACGCTGCCTTCTCGGTTATGGCAAACACGCTGCGCGGCGTTTACGGCACGGATGTGCTGCTTGCCACCGCAAACAGCTTTACCGGCAGTGTGCTGAAGGCAGACTATACCCAAAAAATGGCGGATTCCATGATCATGCCCAACGGCCTGATGTCCCGCCAACGCACCATGACCGGTGCTGAGCTGAAGGAAACTGTCCGCGCTTATGTGGAAGGCTGCGAGGGCGGCTTTGTGCCCTTCAATCGTGGCTCTCTGCCGGTGGTCAGCGGTATTGCCGTGGAGGTAAAGGAGAATAACGGCAGCTATACCCTGACCAGTATCACCCGCAACGGGCAGCCGCTGCGGGATGACGACACCATTACTGTGACCTGTCTGGCAACGTCAAAGCAGATGGAAGCGCTGCTTGCGAGCAAGAGCGGCACGTCTGAGGACGGAGACGCGTGGGTGAAAAACACATGGCGCGATCATGTTTCCGGCGGCGGCGCAGCGCTTGCAGAGCCTGAAAACTACATGACACTGAGGTGAGCGGAATGGCAGACGAAAAGCGTAAACCAAAACGGAGCTGCCATCCCCGGCAAAAGTGGCTCCCTGCTGCTGCCGCTATCCTTCTGCTGGTCTTGCTGGCAGTCGGGCTCAGCGTGCGGTACATCTCGTTTGTGTCGCAGACCATCTATCAGGAAAGCACCTCGCATCTGGAAGAAGTGCTGCATAAATCCAACAATATGCTAAAAGAGATGGTGCGCAAAAATGTGACCTATCTGCATTTGTACAACGGCTTTTTGGAAAATACCTCGGACGAGGACGAAATTCAGGCGTATATCGAGCAAGCACAGAAGAATACCGGATTTGCCAACTTTTACTTTCTTACCTACGACGGAAACTACATCACCGTGACCGGGGAAAGCGGCTATCTTGGCTTGCAGACCAATCTGGACGAAAAGCTTGCCCATGATGAGGATGTCGTTGTGAACACGGCGCTGCCCGGCAAGCCCCAGATGCTTGCGTTCATCTGTCCCGAAACGCAGGGCAGCTACCGGGGCTTTGCCTACGATGCCATTGCCATCTCTTATTATAATGATGCGGTGCTTAGATTGCTGGACAACTCTGCCTTTGAGGGCAATGCCAGCAACTATGTCATCTACCCGGATGGGCGGGTGGTCATCGACAACTCTGTAAACCGCACGGAAACAATTTACAATTTCATTGCGATGCTGCGCGACCATTCCGACCTTTCTGAGGAACAGATCACGGAACTGTCCAATGCCTTTGCGCAGGGCAGCAGCGGCAACCTGAAGGTAAAGATGGGCGACACCAGCTATTATCTGGTCTACGAGGGCACGACGGTCCAGAACTGGACGATGGTGGGGCTTGTGCCGGTCAGCATCGTCAACGCCAGTCTGGACGAGCTGTGGTTCCATACGGTGCAGATCGTGGCGGGCATCGTTGCAGGTCTTGCGCTGCTGGTCATTCTGCTCATTGTGCGCAGAAGCCATACAACCCTGCGCCGGAAGAATACCGAGATCTTGTACCGGGATGAGCTGTTCCAGAAGCTTTCGCGTAACGTGGATGATGTTTTCCTGATGGTGGACGTAAAGACCACCAAGGCGGATTATGTCAGTCCGAACATCGAGCGGCTGCTGGGCATCCCGTGGAGAGAAGTCCGGCAGGATGCCCGTGTTCTGGCAACGCTGCACCCGAATGGTTTCCCGGAGCGCGACAAAAACTATCTGAAAGGGCTGCTCAGCGGGCAGCAGCGCGAATGGGATTTCGAGTTTGAGCATCGGGAGACCAAGGAGCGCCGCTGGTTCCACGTCATCGCCATAGGCAGCGAGGTGGAGGGCAGAGCCAAGTATATCCTTGTCTTGTCCGACCGCACCGCCGATAGGCAGGTGAATCAGGCGCTTTCCGACGCCGTTGCTGCCGCCGAGACCGCCAACCGCGCCAAGAGCACCTTCCTTTCCAATATGTCCCACGATATCCGCACCCCCATGAACGCCATCATCGGCTTTACTACGCTGGCGCTCAGCAATATCGATGATACAGAGCGGGTGAAGGATTATCTTGGCAAGACCCTTGCATCCAGCAACCATCTGCTTTCCCTCATCAATGATGTGCTGGATATGAGCCGCATTGAAAGCGGAAAGATCCATCTGGAAGAGGTGGAGGTCAACCTTTCGGATGTGCTGCACGATTTGAAAACCATCGTCAGCGGGCAAATTTATGCAAAGCAGCTGGAGCTTTACATGGACGTCATGGACGTGACCGACGAGGACGTCTACTGCGACAAGACCCGACTGAACCAGATTTTGCTGAACCTGCTGTCCAACGCCATCAAGTTCACCCCGGCGGGCGGCACGGTCTCGGTGCGGGTGCGGCAGCTTGCCGGTAAGGTGCATGGCTGCGGGCAGTACGAGTTCCGCATCAAGGATAACGGCATCGGCATGAGCCCGGAGTTTGCCAAAAAGATCTTTGAGCCCTTCGAGCGGGAGCGCACCTCCACGGTAAGCCGCATCCAAGGCACCGGCCTTGGCATGGCCATTACCAAAAACATCGTGGATATGATGGGCGGCACCATCGAGGTGCAGACAGCGCAGGGCAAGGGTGCCGAGTTTACCGTCTGCGTGCCCATGCGCGCACAGACTGAGCAGCGCCCGGTGGAAAAGATCACCGAGCTGGAGGGTTTGAAAGCACTGGTGGTGGACGACGACTTTAACACCTGCGACAGCGTGACAAAGATGCTGGTCAAGGTGGGTATGCGCGCCGAGTGGACGCTTTCCGGCAAGGAAGCGGTATTGCGTGCGCGGCAGTCCATCGAGATGAGCGATGCCTACCACGCCTATATCATCGACTGGCGCCTGCCGGATATGAACGGCATCGAGGTCACCCGCCGCATCCGCAGCCTGAACGATGATACGCCCATTATCATCCTGACCGCCTACGACTGGTCGGATATCGAGGTGGAGGCAAAAGCTGCCGGTGTGACCGCCTTCTGCTCCAAGCCCATGTTCATGTCTGACCTGCGCGAGACCCTGATGAGCGCCCTTGGTCAGAAGCAGACGGATGCGGCGCAGGGGCTTCTGCCGGAAAAGAACGCCGACTTCAAGGGCAAGCAGATCCTGCTGGTAGAGGACAATGAGCTGAACCGTGAGATCGCACAGGAGATCCTGCGGGAGTACGGCTTCCTTGTCGATACGGCTGAAAACGGTGCTGTGGCGGTGGAAAAGGTAAACACCGCAGCGCCGGGCAGCTATGATCTGGTGCTGATGGATGTGCAGATGCCGATCATGGACGGCTATACCGCCACCCGGAAGATCCGCGCGCTGGACGACCCTGCCCGGGCAACGCTCCCGATCATTGCCATGACCGCCAACGCCTTTGACGAGGATCGCCGCAACGCGCTGGAAAGCGGCATGAACGGCTTTTTGTCCAAGCCCATCGTGATCGGCGACCTTGTGCAGGAGCTGCATAAAATTTTGTGACCCGAACGCCTGTCAGAAGCATAAATAATAAAGCACCCGCAGCAGTTTCCCGTTTTTTGCAATGAAATGCAGGGAGAATGCTGCGGGTGCTTTTTGCAGTTTGGCACCCGAAAAACGGGCGAAAAAAGAAATATCTTTTCATATTTGTGCAGTGGGTAGGACGAAATTTTGTCAGATGCGTGGAATATTGCAGAAAAATTTGTGAAAAGCAGCCAACGGATATCCCCAAAACGTGTTGATATTGAGAAAATAGACGGAAGATTGTTTACAAAAGGATTACAGGCTGGTATACTTTTTAGCGGTAGATCCCTATGAGATCCGCAAAGAAACAAGAAAGGAAATACCGAACCGTGAATACCACCGCACCGCATACCCTGAGAAAACGATTGCTGACCCTGATACTGAGCTTTGCCTTTCTGCTTACCTGTCTGCCCGCTGCACTGGCAGTGGATCTGAACGTGGACGCAGGCTTCTACTTCAAGCAAAGCCGGGGCGGCACCTGCACGCTGGCTTCCGCAGCCATGATGCTGCGCCGCCGTGCCTACTTTGACGGGCTGACCGATTGGACGAACGTGACCGAGAACAGTGTGCGCTCCACAGCATGGGCCAACGGCCTTGCGCACAGCTTTACATATAAGGAAATGCAGGTGGGCTACGCCACCCTGCCCTCCAGCCTGCAAAGCAAAACGGCGGTGCTGATCTCTCTGCTGGAGCAGCACCCGGAGGGCGTCGTCCTTTACGACCGTACCCAGCCCCATGCGGTGCTGCTGACCGACTACACCAACGGTATTTTCTATTGCTCCGACCCGGCGGGGAACATCGGCTACGGCCGCATCCCTATTACAAGCTCCAGCGTGTCCATTGCAAGATCTTCCTGCTACTGGTACGTCACCGCAGATCATAACAGCGTGGCGGCACAGGCCGACGGCCTGCGGCTGGAAGGGGTGCGCTACCCGGTAAACCTTCGCACCGGCAGCGGCATGACGCTGACCGGTACAGCCAACAGCGCCACCGGTACTACCCTGACCAGTGTGCAGGTGGCGGTTCTGGACGCAGCTGACCAGACTGTGCAGAGCGCGGCGGCACAAGTGAACGCCGCCGCTTTCTCTCTGAACACGCTGGACAGCCAGATCCGCTTCGGGGAGCTGCCGGAGGGCAGCTACACCTATATGGTGCTGGTGACGGACTCTGCGGGCGAGAGCCTGTGCTTTGCATCGGACTTCACGGTGTCCGGCAGTGCAAGCAGCACCCAGACCTACTGGTCGCTCAAGGACGCCGAGGGCACCAAGCTGCAGCAGACGGTCCAGCAGGTGGAGACTACGGTAGAGACCGCCGCCGAGACCACCGTAAGCTGGTTTGCACAGCTGTTCGGCTGATAAAAGAATATAAATTTGGAGCCGCTGCACAAGGCAATGTGCAGCGGCTCCGTTTGCGTAATTTAGGACTTTTCTGCAAAAAAGTAGTTCAGAGCCGCCCGCAGGCGGTTCTGAACTACAAAATTTAAAATAAATTTTCCGCTTTGTTCTGCCGCTATTCCCCCCGCAGTTCCGTGCCGGGGTAGTAGTGCGCCAGAATGGCGCGGTAGTCTGCGCCCTGCTCCGCCAGCGCCTTTGCGCCCCACTGGCTCATGCCTACACCGTGGCCGTAGCCCCTTGTGGTAAAGGAGAAGGTGCCGCTTTGCCAGACCACCGTAAAGCAGGTGCTGCGCAGCCCCAGCGCCTTGCGCAGGGCGGTGCCCTGCACCGGCTGCCCGCAGACCGGCAGGCTGTCTACATAGCCGGAAGGGGTGAGCACCGGCGTGCCGAACCACTGCGCCTGCTGGGAAAGGTCGGCGGCAATGCCCAGCCGTTCGGCCAGCAGCTGCTGTAATTGGGCGGCAGAAAGGTTCAGGGTGTATTCATAGTTGTCGGCGGTGGTGTCGGTGCTGCTGTCTACTGGCACAAGATAGGGCAGGGCAGTGCCCCAGACGTTCTCGCTGGCTTCGGTACGGCCATTGGACATGGCAAAGTAGCTTGTCCCGGCGGGGGCGTCCCCGTAATACAGCACCTGCGTCTGTACCGCATCCACCAGCGCGGAAAGCCGGGCGTAGTTGGCCGCGTAGGCGGTGCCCCAGTAGCTGTGCAGCACCGCATCGGTCAGGCAGCCTTGCCGCCGGGCGGGGTCTGCGGTGAACCATGCGCCGTTTTCCTCCGTGCTGTGATCCCGGCGGTAAAGGGCATAGCTGTGCGCCGCCACCGCCTGTGCCTTCAGTGCTTCATCCGGCCAGCTGACCGGCATTTCGGCGGCAACCGCTCCGATGAGATACTCCCGCAGCGGCAGCTCCACCGCCTGCCCGGTGCTCTGATCCGTAAAGCAGACGGTATCGGCTGTGTCAGCAGGGGAGGTGGCCTGACCGCTGCCTTCTTCCGAAGCGGCAGAGGATGCTTCTGCTGCGGACGGAGCGGTGCTCTGCGCAAGGGTCATGCGGGCAAGGCGGTAGGCAGCACACGGCAGGGCGCAGCCCAGCACCAGCAGAACGGCGCACAGCAGCAAAAAGGAACGTTTCATACTAGACCTCCTCCCGGAACGCAGGTTTTGGGAACATCATACGCCCGGCGGCGTGCAAACCGGCGGGAAATGCGCAGAGAAAAACCTGCATTTTTGCGCTTTACGGTGAGAAGTGTGCACTTAGCGCTTGAATTTACTGCACAAAAGCGATATTATAAAAATATGTCCATCAGAGCGTAGGATGGACGGGAACGGAAAGTATAAAAAGTAAGAGACGGAAAGGAGCACTCCTATGAACTTTGCACACGCAGAAGTGGCAACGCTGGACCCGACGACCATGCGTACCCTGTGCGAGGAGTACATCGCAAACAACTACATCGACCCGGAGACCAGCGAGCGGCTGGGGGTCAAGCGCGGCCTGCGCAACCCGGATGGCACCGGCGTGCTGGCCGGCCTGACCAACGTCTGTGACGTTGTGGGCTACAAAAAGGATCAGGAAGGTCATGTGATCCCCACTCCCGGCAAGCTGATCTACCGGGGCGTCAACATCAACGAGATCGTGGACGAGGCTTACCGCAACGACCGCTTCGTGTTTGAGGAAGTGATCTGGCTGCTTCTGTTCGGCAGCCTGCCCACCCGGGAGCAGCTGGACGATTTCTGCGAGATCTTAGCGGAGTCCCGCGCACTGCCGGACGGCTTTATGGACACCATGAACGCACCCTCGCCCAATATCATGAACAAGTTGCAGCGCTGCGTGCTGGGCCTGTACTCCTACGACGACCGCGCTGAGGATCTGAGCCTTGAGAACATCCTGAATCAGAGCATCAACCTGATCGCCAGTATGCCCACCATGATGGTGAACGCTTACCAGATGAAGCGCCGTTACTACGATAAACAGAGTATGTTCTTCCACCTGCCCAAGCCCGGCCAGAGCACGGCAGAGCACATCCTCAGCACCTACCGTCCGGACCAGAAGTTCACCCACGAGGAAGCAAAGCTGCTGGATATGTGCCTGCTGGTGCACGCAGACCACGGCGGCGGCAACTGCTCCACCTTTACCACCCGCGTACTGTCCTCCTCCGGCACGGACACCTACTCGGCTATCTCTGCGGCCATCGGTGCCCTGAAGGGTCCCAAGCACGGCGGCGCGAACCTGATGGTCAACCGCCAGCTGCAGGATATCCTCAAGCACGTTGAGAACCCGGAGGATGACGACGAGGTGCGCGAGTATCTGCGCCGCATCCTGCGCAAGCAGGTGGGTGACGGCTCCGGCCTGATCTATGGCATGGGTCATGCGGTGTACACCATCAGCGACCCCCGTGAGGTCATCCTGAAGCAGCGCGCAAAGCATCTGGCCTACGAAAAGGGCTTTGAGGAAGAGTACAATATGCTGTGCAGCATCGAGCGGCTGGCACCCGGCATCTTTGCCGAGGAAAAGGGCAGCTCCAAGCCGGTGTGCGCCAACGTGGACCTGTTCAGCGGCCTGATCTACAATATGCTGGGCATCTCGGAGGATCTGTACACCCCGCTGTTTGCCATCGCCCGTGTGCCGGGCTGGTGCGCACACCGGGTTGAAGAGGTGATCTTCGCCAACCGTATCATCCGCCCGGCCTACAAGTATCTGGGCGTGCGCCAGAAATATAAGCCCATCGAGGAGCGTTAATGAAACCGTTAGAGTTCGTTGTTATCCTGCTCTGCGTGCTGCTTGGCCTTGGCCGCGGCGCAGACCTTGCCTTTGCTACGGACGCCGCCACCGGTCTGTGCACCGCAGGCGCGGTGTGGTGGCGGTATCTTGCCTTGGGCGCTGTGATGCTGGCCGCAGTGCTGGCTGGCCGCAGCTGCTCGCTGTCCCCGGAGCCGTTGCGCAGTCGCCGCCCGGCGGCAGGCGTGCTGGCCTTTGCCGGGGCAGTGTGTATGCTGGCTGCCGGCGCGGCGCAGTTCGTGTTCGCTGCCGGTACGGTAAGCACTTTTGTGCGCATTCTGCTGGAGGTAGCCTGTGCCGTGTGGCTGAGCAACCTCGGGCGCAGCTGGCTGCGCGGGGACGGCTGGAAAACGCCTGCCGGCGGTCTGCCGCTGGCCATAGCGGGCAGTGCGCTGTTTTACTGGAACGTGCTGATGCGCTTTATGGAGAACAGCTCCAGCTGGCACAGGGTGCAGCCCACAGCAGCGGTCTGGCAGGAGCTGGCAGCGCTGTTGTTTCTGGCGGCGCTGGCGCGCACGCTGTACCTGCCCCAGCCGGAAAACGGCCGCACCCTGCACGCTGCGGCGCTTGCAGCCTTCTGCCTGTGCCTGTGTTGGGAACTGCCCCGGGTATTTTGGCTGTTGGCAGCAGGCTTTAGCGGCAGCGCTGCGGCGGTGCTGCCGGAGCTGCTTTCCGGTCTTGCGCTGTGCTGCATCGGCGGCATGGGGCTTGCCTGCATTGGAAAGGAAAAAGCTGGAAATAACTGACAAAAACGGCTGTGCACCCTTGGTGCAATTGAACAAAAGCTTTGTGGCAGGGTGCATAAAATCATACAAAAGCAAAAAAAGATAAAATTGTGTTGTTAATTTTTTAGCAGACACTTGAAAGTTTGCCGGTTTTGGTCTACAATAAAGATACCGTGATTTATCCGATTATGGGTAAAATAATTAGGAGGTACTATTACAATGGCTGTTAGAGTTGCTATCAATGGTTTCGGTCGTATTGGCCGTCTGGCTTTCCGTCAGATGTTTGATGCTGAGGGTTACGAGGTCGTCGCAATCAACGACCTGACCAGCCCCAAGATGCTGGCTCACCTGCTGAAGTACGATACTGCTCAGGGCTCTTTCTGCGGCAAGATCGGCGAGGGTAAGCACACTGTCGAGTCCACCGAGGATTCCATCATCGTCGACGGCAAGGAGATCAAGATCTACGCTGTTAAGGACGCAAAGGATGCTCCCTGGGGCGAACTGAACGTTGATGTCGTTCTGGAGTGCACCGGCTTCTACACCAGCAAGGAGAAGAGCATGGCTCACATCCAGGCTGGCGCAAAGAAGGTCGTTATCTCTGCTCCCGCAGGCAACGATCTGAAGACCATCGTCTACTCCGTCAACGAGAAGACCCTGACCGCTGAGGATCAGGTCATCTCCGCTGCTTCCTGCACCACCAACTGCCTGGCTCCCATGGCTAACACCCTGAACAAGACCTACCCCATCGTTTCCGGCATCATGACCACTGTTCATGCTTACACCGGCGACCAGATGATCCTGGATGGTCCTCAGCGCAAGGGCGATCTGCGCCGTGCTCGTGCTGGCGCACAGAACATCGTTCCCAACACCACCGGCGCTGCTAAGGCTATCGGCCTGGTCATCCCCGAGCTGAACGGCAAGCTGATCGGCTCTGCTCAGCGTGTGCCCGTTCCCACCGGTTCTACCACCATCCTGGTTGCCGTTGTCAAGGGCAAGGATGTCACCAAGGAGTCCATCAATGCTGCTATGAAGGCTGCTACTTCTGAGTCCTTCGGCTACAACGAGGATCAGATCGTTTCTTCCGATGTCATCGGCATGCGTTACGGCTCTCTGTTCGATGCTACCCAGACCATGGTCGCTAAGATCGACGACGACACCTATCAGGTTCAGGTCGTGTCTTGGTACGACAACGAGAACTCCTACACCTCTCAGATGGTCCGTACCATTAAGTACTTCGCTGAGAACTGCTGATCACAGCTCTATGCTCAAAAGTGCTTGAGGTGTTGTGCTGAGTAACAGCTTGTGTTAACCTTTCTGGTACGAACATGCTGTGATTGGTACGACAACAGGATAATGAGTTCAACACCCTTCCTTTTGCGGGTTTCCGTGAGAGGAAGGGTGTTTTTTATGTGTTTGAAGGATCTCCGTGATGAATTTCTGTATTATGTTACTGTTCGACACCGGGATGCGCTGCAATGAGATGATCCTGATGGAGCCGGAAGATATCAAACCAGACTATATTCTGGTCAAGCATGGCAAGGGCAGCAAGGAACGCGTGGTGCCAAAGTCGCCTGCGCTGTCCAAGCAGCTGATGAAGTATCGTACCCTACGGGATGCCTATTTAAAGGGATACCCCAGTCGCCACAAGAACCTGTTTCTCAGCAAGAACGGGAAGCCTTTGACGGATGAAGTGGTTGCCCGGATGCTGAAACATTAAAATCTATCAACAGAAGGCCTCTGACTTTCACAGAAATGTGATGGGCAGGGGCCTTTTTGCATTAAGAAGAAGGTTGTTCGAAAAAGAAAACGGTATCCTCCATAGTGAAAATGGAGGATACCGTTCCTTTGACATCGTTGTCTATAATCTCATCTTATTTTATCATGGTTATATCTGGGATTCAATAGAAAACATCATAAATGTATCACATTTGACCCTGAAAAAACATCGCGAAAGCCGGATTGTTTTTGTATCTTGCCCAGTTCTGCATAATGATTCCAGCTATAAACGAAGTTTGAGAAAATAAGGGGTCAGATGAGGGTCTAAACAGCAGGAGGAAACAGCGATGGCG
>OLOR01002475.1_pt1 | contig 14248 bp, 13 predicted proteins | sample 1672521 | NCBI WGS metagenome assembly OLOR01 (sample SAMEA3136695, study PRJEB25190) | human gut metagenome | biome: human gut; feature: human-associated habitat; material: faeces | place: Austria | collected 2013
TCACTGAAGGTGATTTGGAATGCATTTTGACCAAGTTACTGTGAATGGATTGAACAGTAACGATTCTCTGGCATTTGATTCATTTATCTGATATCAATCCGTATTTTTTCTCCCACAGCTTTCCATCCAGAATCATAATCATCTGCTACATCGTAAACATTACTTTCTTCTTCGATATAAACGTCATCATCGTCGTCCAAAATATACTCTTTCGTAACACTGTTTTCAGAGGAGTTCTCAGATTTCAGATAAAGCTGCAATTCCAGATATTCGCTGTCAGGATCAGGCAGTTCCGGTCTTTCATCGTCATTGAAAGTCCAAAATTCTGTCTTAAATTTCCAATCCCGATGACTGTCACCTGTTTTTGCATCATCCGTCAGATTATATCGCACTTTATTTCCTTTGCTGTCCGTTCCACGCAGCTCAACTTCGTAATTTTGGTACAGTTTTTCTGGTACTTCTGCTGAAATACTGCTCTGTAATTTATTCAGGAAAATATCTTTTAATACCACTGGTCCTTCTTCAGTTTGAACAGAAATATTTTCAGCTTCTTTATGGGTTGTCTGCTTCAGAAGCTTCTCTCGCGATACGGTAAAATCAAAGGTAAATTCTGCTACGGATTTCTGCCAGTCATCGAGATCAAAAGCATGGAGCACAAGATGTATCTCCGGGTTTTCTCCAAGATCTCTGGGAGCATGAAAACGGTACTCCTGCACTTGGTCATATTTAGTTACATTTATGTCAGTATCTGTATCGAATAAATCTTCTGCAGAATAAGGAGTATAATTTCCACTCATATATTCATCCAATTTTTGACCATTTATTGTGGTTTTTTCCAGATCAAGTGAGACTCCTGTATTAGCAAAGGATGAAATACTTGCTGATTTTCCCTGCTGAACATCTTCGGAATCATCAATCTCCGCGTGCACCTCAAACAGCAGAACTCCTTCATCCAAAACGACTTCTTTTAAGTTTGCAGTAATCCCGTGATCTGTTTTCGATGTGTTTAGAACTTCCGTATAGGAGTCGATTCCTCTTTGAAATCCCAGGGTTTCTCCTATTGATAAAACAACCTCTTTGATCGCGGCCTGCACTTTGGGATTCGATAAAACAGTCGAAATCAACACCAATATCACACAAGCTGCCGCCAGTCTGCGCCAAAATGATGGCGCCCAGGCATTTTTCTTTCCTTTCCATTCTCCTTCTGCTTCGCTGATATATTTCGGATCAATATCGCCAAATTTTTTTGAAAAATCAAATTTCTTCATAAGTGTTTTCCTTCCTTTTCTAACACTTTTAGCAGCTTCTTTCTGTTCCGGTACAGATTCATTTTTACACTTCCGACAGACATAGCATGTCTTTTGGCAATCGCCGAAACAGAGTCAAAAAACCAGTATCTTCTCACGAAAATATCTCTGTTCCCAGCATCCATTTTTTCAAGAAAATCGTTAATGATTTCCAGTAGCTCTTTTTCTGCCAGCTGATCTTCAATGGTATAGGTAACACTTAACTGATCCATTTCACCCAGAATATCCGCCATATGTACATCTGGACGCCTGTCGGCATATTTTTTTCGCAAACGGTCAATGCTCAAATTCCTCGTGATCCGGCCGCAAAAATGTGATAATACAGACGGCTTTTTGGGCGGGATCAGTGACCAGACTGAAAACCAGGTATCATTCAGGCATTCCTCCGAATCTTCTCTGTTTGCAAGCAGATTCCAGGCGATCTTGTAACAGTAAGGATGATATTTATCGCTTAATACTTCAATCGCATGCTCATCTCTCACCTCAAACAAAGATATGATCTCATTGTCTCTCATTTATAAGTTATCCTCCAAAGTTTTGTGTTTCATCAGCAAATACAAGCGCGCTTTGATTGCTGCTTTTCCTAAGGCTCCTTTTAGAAGGAAATTTCCTACTCATACTATATATCGTAAAAAATCCCGGATGGTAACAAAAAAAATCAAATTTTTTAAAAATCAGGAAAAAAAGGGCTGTCGGGAAATAATGATTTTTAGTCCCGACAGTCCCTTCTTATATTAACGTTTCACCAACCGAAGATTACTTTTGTATCCTGTTTCGAAATGTAAAATATTTTACGGCAAACTGTAGAAAAGTAATAACGTATATAACTAATAATACAACCCACACTGGCAGCAATCCATGTTCACTGTGATCTGTCGAAGATATATAAACCTGCTGAATCAGACCGCAAAGAATCACGATCAACGGAATCACTCTTCCCCAGAAAATTCTCTTCACCATATCCAGCCGGGAGATATCATCACAGAATATTTCCTCGTCCTGCAGCATCCTGTCTGCCGGTTTTCGGAAATAGTTGTATCCAGCAAATTCTGTCAGATATTCCCATCCACAGTCCTCAAACATCCGTACATATTCCATCTGGTGTTTGATTCCTTCTTTATTATAATCCAGCTGATAGATTACTTTCTCAGGCTCACATCTCTCAAATGTATAGATTCCAGGAAAAGTCACTCTCTTGAATTTCCAGCCTTCCTGGTGTCTCTTACTCAGGTACTTTTCTTCTTTTTCGTATTCCATGATGTTAAACCAGCGAAATTCTTTTTTGACTTTCTTCATTGCATTACCTCCTGTGCATTGCGATACAGTCTACGGATTCTCTTTAGTTCAAGCTCCAGAACTTCCGTTCCAAGCTCTGTGATCTGATAGATCTTCCTCTTATCTTCCTCCCTGATAAAACAGATCAAACCGTCTTTTTCCATCTTGGAAAGACTGCCATACATGGTCCCCGGCCCAAGTACCACTTCATTTGCTGTCAGTTCTTTTACCTTCTGTACGATCCCATAACCGTGATTCGGGGTACGAAGACATAATAGTATATAAAAACTCGTCTCCGTCATGGGAACGTAAACTTTCTTTATATGTGCATCCATAAGCATTCCCTTTCAGTGCGATATATCGTACTTCGATACTTTTGTTATATCGCACTACGATACATTTGTCAATGCCTATTTTTTACAAAATAATAGACGACCATTTTTGATAGTCGTCCATTCATTCTCTATAGTGTTTTCATCCAATCACATTCGCGCCAAACGGCATAAAGGAAGGTCTTGCTATCTTAAAGAACTGTTTTCCAAACGGAATACCAATGATCGTGATGCACCACAGGCAGCCTACGATCAGATTTTCGAAAGCCATTAATGTGTAGACTTTGCTTTTGGATAATTCCTCCAAGATTAAATGGCAGTTTACTGTAATCCCAGAATACTTTTCCGAAAAAGATTTCTGTAAATACACTGCACAGATATTCATAAGCATCGCCAAGAAAAGTGCCTGTCAAAAAAGAAAACTCTTACTATGATCTTTATATTTATACAAGAACCAGGTGACAAGTGCCAGCGCCAGGCCCCATACGATACTGAATGGTCCCCACACCAGACTGCTTCTGCTCATCCAGTATCCCATTGTGATCCGGCAGAAAACAGTCTTAACAATATCCCCTAAGAATGCACCAATGACAAACAACAGCAACAGTTTATAAAAGTCACAGCCCTGGGCAAAAACATTCTCTTCTGTCTTCTCTGCTGCCTGTGTTTTCCTTACTTTTGGATATGCTTTCTGGATTCTTCGCTCGATCCAGTCTGTGATCCACAGAGTAAGACGGTCACTTACTTTATCAAGCTGTTCTATGGAAATCGCCTGAAGCTCCATGTAGGAGTTCTTCTAACCATTGAAAGTTTTCATTACTATGTTCCTATCTCTTCTGCCAAGCCCAAACATCAGAAAATGTCCAATAGTCTGGATTTTCACAAACTTCAGGATGAATCCTCTGGATATCTTTATGCCGTATTGAATATCAACAACATGATCCCTATACTCCAGTCTCAAATGAATTATTCATTCCAGCCACTTACATATATTTCAACTGCGAAAAAGCTTTCAGCAGCTCCTTCTCTCCATAATCCTCAAACTGTACCCGTACAATGTCTTCATTTTCAGAAACCACCACACCCATTCCATACTTGGGGTGTTCTACCTTTTTTTCTGTTGCAGTTGGATTTTTTTTTGGCTCTTCCTGTACTTTTGTAGTGTTTTCTGTAGCTTCTGCTTTTCTAATTTTTTCTTCCAGGACCATTTTTTTGAGATCCTGCAGGTGTTCTGCTGCTTCCTTTGGGTTTCTCTTTTGATGTACCGGACCTGTCAGGTATTTTTCAGGTAAATACGAAAGATATCGTCCCGGGCCTGGAAATACCCGGGTTCCATTGGGACTGGTATAAAAAGATAATTCCAGAAATTTCTTTGCACGGGTCATACCCACATAAAAAAGCCGCCGTTCTTCTTCCTCAGCAGCTTCGTCTTTACTGTTAAGAGGGATCAGTCCATCATTTATTCCTATAATAAATACATAGTCGAATTCCAGACCTTTGGAAGCATGGAGCGTCATCAGCTTTACGGAACTTTTGGATTCTTCCGATGTTTCCAGATCCATTCCATTCAAAACAAATTCATTCAGGAAGTCACGAATATTCTTGTAGTTCTTCATTTTGGTCAGCAGCCGCAGGATATACGTTCGATTTTCCGCATAATCTGTTGAGGCAGGATGCAGATATCTCTCCAGACAAAGAAATTCCCATAGGTTCTCATAATCCTTTCCCTGATCCTGATATTCCCACATCTTCTGAAAAAGCAGGGATTTAGAGAAAAATGTGTTTCCTATTATCACCGACTCAATTTCTGCACACGCCTTCTTTTCCGTCCATCCTTCTCCAAAAGTTTTGTTCATGAGAACAGAAACTGCGCTTTCGATATCCTCATGGTTACTCAGAAAACGAAGGATCTGAAGAAACCATGCCAGCACCGGAATGTCCTGGATTGTTTTCTTCTGTGATACTTCGTAAGGAATTTCATGTTTGGCAAAAACTTTTTCCAGGATTTCAGACTGATCCTGTAATCGATAAAACACTGCGATCTGTTCGTATGGAACCTGCTCCTCATAGAGTTTCTGAATTTTTTCAGCCAGATATTCTGCTTCCTGAAACGGATCATAATGATTTTTTACGGATATCTTTTCGCCCTTATCCTGTACGCCTTCCAGAATATCTCCCGTTTCCTGAAACCTTCTGGAAACAGCCAGGATCGTCCCGGAAGAACGATAATTTACCGGAAGCGAAAGTTCTCTTGCCTGATAAAGCTCCCGAAAGCGGTAAAAAATATTAAACACACTTCCCCGCCAGCTATAGATCACCTGATTTGGATCCCCGACGGCAAACAGACTTACTTCCGGTTTCTTTAACTGCCGTATAAACTCAAACTGCAGTTCATCGCAGTCCTGTACCTCATCAATGATGATCCATTTTATATTTGGAAGAAGTTCTTTATGGCATTCCAGAAGCCTGGCGACATTGATCAGCAGATCTTCATAACTCATCTTATTCTGTTTTCGCTTTTCTTCTGCAAGAAGATCTACAAGCTGTAAAAAATCATCCTGATAATTGTTCCGCGAAGAACCACCAGTCCGATTCTTCTGGTCCAGTCGCTTTCTCAGACGGTTCTTGTACTTGATCTTCAGACTATGTTCTTTGATAAGACGTATAGCCAGTTCCAGTTCTTCCTCTGGAAGACACACCTGAAATTCTCTGGTGTAACCAAGTTCCTGTACTGGAAGAACATCCTGTAAAAGCTTTAATGCAATGCCATGAAAGGTACCATATAAGCAGTCCTGCGCCTTCTGATCCATATCAGATATCTTTAATCGTTCACGGATCTCATCAGCCGCCTTGTTTGTAAATGTCAGAACGATCATATCCTCCAGCGGGATTTTCTTTTGTTCGTAAAGATACTTTATCTTTTCGATCAGAACCGTTGTCTTTCCACTTCCCACATTTGCCCGTACCAGACAGGTGTTGCTTTCATCCAGGACGGCGGATTCCTGATATTTATTTAATTCCATCGTTTTCATCCTTCTTCAATGAATGATATCTTCGCATCATTTTTTCTTTTTTATCATGATCTGCTATTTTTTCACCGGAAAGAATAGCAAGCCTGAAACCGTCTGGAACAGATACATAACTGCGTAGTACGTTCACAATCGCATTTCTATTTTCCGGCATATTCGCCCATTTTGCATAAAACGCTTCTTTTACAGAAAGGATCAGAGAATCGCCTTTTATCTCTGCAGAAAATACCATGCGGAAAAATCCTGCAAACGCCTCATTTCTTTCTGTTATCCTGCTGCAGAAATCATTCCATTTGTCACCTAATTCTGCAAATTTAAATTCTTTGGAAATCGTTTGTTCTTCCTGATTCTCTGGAAGACTGATCATTCCTGCAAATCCGGATTCTTCCGACAGATTCTGAAGTCCCCACAGAATGACATTCCGATCCAGCCGGTCATCGCCGATGCATACGGCACATCCGTTTTTGCAGCGGCAGCCGGAAACCATACGGACAGCCTGCTCCACTACTTTAGGGATCAGATCATAGATTTTTTCCGCAAATCCAAGACCGCCTACATAGCAGTCATAAAAATAAAGGTAAACCTCTTCCTCTGTGCTTCCTGCAAGTTCCAGCGCATTAGAAGAAACGGCAACCCCAAGATCTGCACTTTCCGTCATCGTCACCATCAATGCTGCATTCTTTAATGCAAACATCAATCCCTCAAAATGATTATTTCGCACATAATATCCCTGTTTATCCGGCTGCAGCAGATTTCGGTACATGGTTACTACATTTTCAGGAAGTTTGATCCATGCTGCTTCCGTATCATAATTTTTCGTCAACGGTTTCCGAAGCTGCTCAAATCCCAGATTCTGGTGATTATGGAACTGCATTTTTTTGTACATGTATACAAAATCCGCAATATTTACGTCTCCGAAAGACAGTTCCGTCCTTTTCCATTCCTGCTTTTTCTGTCTGTGGATAATGCGGATATTTGTCTCACATCCCGGAACCGTGTAATAATTCCCATGAAAAGGAACTGCCTCCACAATCTTGCTTTCCAGATTCATATGTACTACCTGGTAAAACTCACCGTCATGCATATAGACAGCACCTTCATGGATCTCATGGAAAGCCTGTTCCTCATCCATTTCTGTGATATTTTTCCCCGTTTCTTTGTTCAGAAGCTGATATTTATTCTGGTCGATATTCCGCATAGAAAACTCTCCTGCCGGATACAGTCCTCCGGACCACACGAAACGTCCTCCAAGACTTCTGACTTCTTCTACTCTCAGAAGAACCGGGATTGTCTCTCCCAAATCTGGAAAAAGTGCCCCATCATCCAAAGACAATGGGAGTTCTGCTGCGGCAGCACGGATATGTGCCAGCTCGATCAGCAGATTGTCCGGATCTACAATGGCATTCTCGCTGCTGCTGTCAAAAAGCCATTCCGGTTCCAGGGCAATGTACTGATCCATAGGAAGATTTGCCAGGATCAGATAATTGGTGCATTTTCCTTTTCCTCTTCCGGCGCGTCCGGTCTGCTGCCAGAAGGATGCTCTGGTTCCGGGATATCCCACAAGTACTGTAGTGTTGATCTTTCCGATATCAATTCCAAGTTCCAGGGCATTGGTTGATACAAGCCCTGTCAGTTCTCCGGAGATCATGCGTTTTTCTATATCTTTTCTTTCTTTTGGTGTGTACCCGCCTCTGTACCCGGATATTTCTTCTTTCCTTGCACTTCCCAGAAAGCCGCTGTTCTCCAGGTGATCTCTGGTTTCTTTTACAAGGATCTCTACGTTTTTTCTGGATTTTGCAAACGCCAGAAAGCTCTCTTTTTCTTCCATCAGCTGTGGAAGCAGATCCGCCGCAACGCTTATTACGGATTCTTTTCCATAAGGATTTCCGTCTCTGTCCAGTTTTTCGGGCGGCTGGATCAGACAATAGGTTCGCTCTGCCATGCCTGCCCCGCTTTTACTGATACAGGTAAATGTTTTTCCACAGATTTTTTCGGCAAGCTCTACCGGATTGGCGATCGTCGCTGAACTGCACAGGAAGTGTGGATCAGAATGGTAATACCTGCAAAGTCTGGATAACCGCCGGAATACATTTGCAAGGTGTGAGCCAAATGCCCCTCTGTATACATGCAATTCATCCAGTACGATATATTTCAGATTGGCAAAAATAAAATCAAAACCATATTTGCTGTGGTTTGGAAGCATGGAACCATTCAGCATATCCGGATTTGTAAGAATAATATTGGCACGCTCCCGGATCCGTTTTCTCTCATCCGGAGGGGTATCTCCGTCGTAAACTCCCGCTGACAATCTGTATTCACCAAAATATTCTATCCAAGGCTTCAAAGCACGGTACTGGTCTGCTGCCAGAGCCTTGGTCGGATAGACAAAAATCGCCCGTGTGACAGGATTCTGCAAAATCTCCTGGATCACCGGCAGATAAAAGCACAGAGACTTACCACTGGCTGTCGGCGTCGTGATCACGATATTTTTCCCATTGACCGCCTCGCAAAAAGTCTCTGCCTGGTGTATATAAAGGGACTGGATATTCTGCTTCACCAGAAAACTCTGGATATCTGGATGCAGATTTGATGGAAATTCCGCATAGATGGGGGCTTTTTCCGGTATGATTTTTTTATAAATGATATTTCCCTTCATAAGTAGTATAGATGCTCCTTTATTGTTTGTTTCACGTCAGATATGATAAATACAGGATATCATAAACAAACGTTCGAGGCAAGATATGGCTTATTTTATTATATATTTCGTTCCTCTGCCGTTACCTTCAACAGTTATGATACCTTTTTTACCCATATTTTTCAGTAATTGTGTTGTCTTGGATTTTCCAAAGGGAACATAGGGTGCAATTTCACTGATTGACTTTAGCATAATCTTGCTTAAAGTTTTATATACAACCCTTTCATCTTCCGTCAGATCCAGGTCTTTTTCAAAAATCGGAAGTACTGTTTTGATCGTATTCTCTGATACTTCAAAATCCGGTTTACTTAATTCTTCTTTATAAAGCTGTTTAATTCTTGTGATTCCTGTTCCAAATATCTCAACAAATCCGAGTCTGTAAAATACATTTGCAAGAATCCTGTTTCTTAAAACAGATAATTTTCCGGCTAAATATTCATCTTCTGTTATTCCAGAAGGCAATCCACCAGGTGAGACAATTTCTATTCTGTCATCAAACATTGAGATTCTGATTTCAGACTCCATATCCCATGTTCTGTGAATCAACGCATTTGCAACTGCTTCCCTGAATGCAGCCTCCGGTATTTTTTCCACTGTTTTTCTGTCACTTCCCTGTATCTCTTCATATTGATAGTAATCTCTGAATACATCAATTGTTTTATCGTATACCTCAAGAATTGACATGTTTTCGAAGGTTGACTGCGAAATTCCAGGAGACAAAGCATAACGCTGAAGCACCCAGGCCAAGAAAAATAATGTTAAACAGATACATTGGATTTACAAAACGCCCCAGTTCCAGCTTAGCTCCGTTAAAGCTGATCAGAAAGATTCCTACCATTGCAACTGCAAATCCAACAAAGAACTTTGCCCGTAATCGTCCTTCTTCTTTCAGAAACAGATGGCTCAAAATGGCCGTAAAAAATGGAGCGACTGAAATTTTCTATCGGTCGAAAATCCACCAGTAAAATCTTTGTCGATATAAAAGTAGTTCCCCAGATCATGATCGTAAGCAGTGCACATAAATGCCCTGTTTTGTTCTTATTTTCCATGTTTTTTGTCCTCCGAATTTTCCTTCGTTAAAAAGATTTCCCTGTAAACGCCTGGTGCCAGTCCGATATAACGATTAAAGTAATTTGTAAAATGGCTCTGGTCAGAAAATCCTGTCCGCAATGCCGCTTCCACAAGCGGCAGTCCCTGTTCCAGTAATTTCTTCGCTTCTCCGATGCGGATATTTCGGAAATAACTATATGGAGTTACGCCTTTGGACTTCGTAAATGCCCACAGCAAAGTTGATTTACTGAGCCCCGCCAGATGACATATCTGATCCAGATAAATATGCTCAGAAAAATGCTGTTCCATAAACCGATAGACCTCTTCTATCTCATCCCGGCATTCAGGAATGCACTGTTCAAAAGGCTGTCCATATCTTTGTATCAGTAGAGATATCAGCAGGAGCAGATTTTCTTCTTTTCCAAGATCATCGAAACCTTTCATGATCATTTCATGCAGCGGACGCAGGTAACAGGTCACTTCTTCATCAAAGATCACGTTTTCCGAAAATCCCGGAAGTTCTCGTTTCCCAGTCACTTCTTCGATCAGATTCAGCATACTCTCTCTGGAAATATTAAGCGCACGATAATCCAGAGTTCCATCATCACCCTGTACACAGGCATGATTATCTCCGGGATTAAAAAGAACAATATTTCCTCTTTGAAGGGTGTATTCTTTATTCTTACAGGACAGACAGCGTTTTCCATTTTCCACAGATCCGTTCACATAATACTCATGGAAATGATTTTGGAAAGGCTGCATGATCCCCTCAAAACGATATGCTTCCAGCCGCAGTTCGTCATCATAGATGACTGTTCGCACTTCTTTCTTCATGATCTTTGTCTCCTCTCAGAGTACATTTTAACATCCGCATAATGAAAAATGCTTGTAAAATATCTTCATTATTTGTTAATTTGAACGCCAAAAAGGAGTGCCGACAGCCATCTGCCAGCACTCCTCTCTTTCGATTATTTAATTTATTCTTCAAATTTCCCCGCTTCAATATCCTTTGCCAGACCAAGACGATTCGTCTTGAAGTGGAAAAACGGTCGTTCCGGGAGGGCGATGATCTGAACCGGCTGCATGTAGTCGTCGAGACTTGCCGCTATCTGATCACGGATATCATCTACCGTATAACCGTCCTCAAGTACAACAAACAGGTATGGCAGGAAGCACCATTCATGATCCGGGTCCGGAAGGATCACGAAGAATTCATCGTCAATTCCAGGGATCTGTGCATCTGCCAGCTTATTTTCCATCGGCAGTGTTGCGAGATCGCCGCCACCGTAACGTGGGGCTTTTCCTCTGGTCAGTGTATAGACCGTTCCATCTTCTGTCATATAGCCGATGTCGCCTGTGTGGAGCCATTTTTTGCCATCGGAATGGATCTTGATCGTCTTTGCAGTAGCTGCCGGGGTATCATAACCGATCATGGTTCCCGGTCCGCACTGACAAATTTCTCCCCAGGTATTATAAGTAAGTTCTTCATCCGTTCCCGGCTTAAATACAGAAAGGATCGTCAGCGGCATTGGAATGCCAACATTTCCATTTCCGATCGGATGTTTTGTAATCGGAAGTGTCATATTGGAGCCTGCCTCGCTGCATCCATAGCCCGTCGTAAAACGTGCCTTACAGTTATGACTGTCCAGAAATTTCTGTGCCCTCTTTAACTGATTGTTGTTGTAAGCCTCACATCCTGCCCCTGCAGAAAACAGGTGAGACATGTCATAATCCGCCGGTACACGGCCATTTCTCATAACGATCTCAATAAACATCGGGATCAGCGGCCAGCAGTTCGGACGGTAACGCATCATTTCCAGATCCACATCTTCCGGAGCCACAAATGGGCAGAGGATCAGAAGCTTGTCCGAAGCCAGCGGCATCAGGACCATGGCTACCACTACTGCGACAAGGGAAGGCGGAAGCTGTGTCACCATCCAGGTCGGACGAAATTCGTTGGACGCACCATAAAAATTCATCTGATGCATATTTCCGATCATAGTATGTGCAGAATGGATCACCTGTTTGGACGGTCCTGTCGATCCACTTGTATAAGCACGGAACAGCGGACGATCAATGTCTCTTGGTGCATCCACCGTTCCTTCAAACTCATCACCCAGTTTCAAGAATTCATCCCATGACAGTGTGCAGGGACCATAAGCCGGATAATCTGTATAATGAGAATCAATATATTTCCAACTGTAGTCGGGAATCTCCGTCCTGTTTGCACTGCGAATCGGACTGAGCAGGATCGCACCACGGATCCCGGCTTTTTTCCGATAAGTATTCAGTTCTTCATGTGAAAGAAAATCATGTGCAATGATCATTTTGGCTCCGGATTTCCTCACTGCCTCACAGTTTTCTTTTAAGGTATTGTCACGACAGAGGATTGATGCACCAATTTTTTCCGCTGCGAGAAGAAGATAGATAAATTCCGGCACTGTACGCAGAAATACAGGAATCTCATCTCCTTCTCCAAATCCTGTTGCTCTCAATGCGCGTGCAACACGGTCTGTCTCTTCGTATACAGTTTTCCATGTGATCTCATTTCCGTAGTAATGGATCGCAACAACGTCTTCGCCCGGACATCTTTCTTTCAGGTATTCATAGATCGTGCTGTCTGGAATTGCAAGTCCCTCGATAAGCTGCGGTGGATAATACTGCATCCATGGACGGTCAATGCTTGGTTTTCCTGTCATTGTATTTTTCATAGTCTTATGGTCTCCTTCCCTGTATTGAAATATAACACTGACAGTCTACCATGGAAAAAGTTGAATAAACTGGAATCAACTGGATAAAACATGAGCCAAAATTGAATTCAGATTCCCGATATAACATTAAGCCTTTGAATCATGTTGCAGATAAATGAATTTATTTCTTCTGGGTTAGAAAGAACACTGGCTTCTTTTTCATCCCACAAGCCACTGAAAAAACGGGTAAAAATCATCTGCATATCCGGATGGTTCAAAACGACCAGATTATTGTCCTGATTTTCCGTATTCAGCCGCACGTATGAAATCCGATCAGACAGAAATACGCATTGCGTTACATGATAATGAAAATCCGAAGTCAGCTTTCCATAGATCACTTTTATCCGAAGATTTTTTCTTTCTGTACAAAGCTGCAGGAGATTTTTTATGTAGCTTTCCCTCTGCTGAACATTCAAGTGCATTTTATGATCAAAAAAGTCCAATTCACTGTCGATCGCAAAATTTGAAAATGCCGCACTGTAGATCAGAATGTCAAATCGCGTCTCCTCCAGTGCTTTTTTTGTCAGAGCATGCAGATATCGTATTCTGGTTTCATCCATATGAAAATTTTGCTGCTTTCCAAGCTGTCCCAGAAGCTCTTCAAAAAGCTCGTCTGACAGAAAATGTTCTGTCATATGCCCCAGGATCCATTTCTGATTTAAAGACAGAACGGAATGGATATAATTATTTTCTGTGATCATCTGCTTCATGGTCGTCTCGCGGTACAAAAGGTTTTCTCTCGTACACAGATCACGGATATTGTAATACATAACATTGCAGTTGGAGGGTTCTGTACTGGTCGTAACTGACATACAGCGGTTTGCATCCATAAGCATACCACTGATCATAAACTCATCTTTTACCGAAAAGATCATTCTGCCTGCTGCCTGTTTTCCTTTATACAAATGAAAATCTACCCTTGACATATCTGACATCATATTTAAAAGAAAGACCGGATCATACACAGGATCCGTTTTTTCCGGACAAAGATCGAGGGCCAGAGAAAAATGGACATCCGGATAAGCACGATAAGCTTCTCTTCTCATATCACCCTGAATGATCTGCAGGCGGTATTCATGAAGCAAGGATAACAGATCCATCTCTGCCATGACATCCAGAAGTTTCACTCTTCTCAAAACCGGATGATGCATCCTGGCAATATACTCCGCAGGGCTTAGCTCAATAAAAAAATTGGTTTTTGGAGCGATTGAGCTTCCATATGTTTTCTGAAGTTCCGTCACATAATCATATTCCGCTTCAAGATGATCATAGATCACCGTTTCGAGCTCTTCCGGTTCTATAACCTGATAATTTGCACAAAGGTTTTCCATGCCGGTCCGCGTACTCTGTCTCACAAGCTCATGGCTAATCCCTGTGAGCACTTTTCGCTTCGTCTTCTCGGTCGGCAATATCCGTCCATTGATCCATTTGCTGATATAACTTGCATCATACTGAAGTGCTTTTGCAAGAGATGTATTCTTGACCTCTGACATAAGGATCAGTTGTTCCAGCAGTTGGCTGAAACGGTTTTTTTCTGTTGTTGACATACGTTTCCTCCCCTTGGGGACGGGAAATCGAAACTTTTGTTACCTTTTGGATCCCGTCCCTGTAACCTTCTTTTATCCAGACACTATTGCTCTTTATTATAATACAATTCCAGCACCAGAACAAATGTTGTTTATTGTTTCCAGACACAAAGATATTCATTCCCTGTAGCCAAAATATGACGTTTTTTGTGCTATTTTATAATCAACTTTGACACTCCCCACAGCTAAAGCAGGGGGATTCTTGCTTCTACCACTACTGCATT
>OLOR01002489.1_pt1 | contig 14187 bp, 10 predicted proteins | sample 1672521 | NCBI WGS metagenome assembly OLOR01 (sample SAMEA3136695, study PRJEB25190) | human gut metagenome | biome: human gut; feature: human-associated habitat; material: faeces | place: Austria | collected 2013
TGCAATCTGTCCCGGATGCCCAGCCGGCTGCGGCCCCTTCGACCCCAGTGCGTCCGGCCCAGCCCGTGCAGCCTGTGCAAAATGTGCAGCCTGCCCGGCCGGTGCAGCAATCCTCCCCCACCGAGGGCAGCACCCAGGACACCACCCGCACCGGCATCATCAAGGACTTTCTGCGCAAGATGGCCCCGGAGGGGGATGTTTCCAACACCACCGCGCTGAACGAGGGCAAAGCGGATTTCCAGCGCTTCTTCGCCGATTCCGTCGCCGTCGTGCCAGATGAAAAGGGCCGTTTCCACGACACCGGCAAGAAAAAGCGCTGGCCTTTCGGCCTGAAACCCGCCGACGACACCGACCATTTCGAGCCGATCAACGTCTCGCTGGGCGGCGGCCACACCGATGCCCCCGCGCAAAGTTCCTACCAGACCGAGGATGAATATTTCCCGGATGAAGCCGAGGCCGAGCAGGCCCCGCCGCCGAAGCCTGCCCGCAAGCACGGCTTCTTGAACAGCCTGTTTGGCGGTGGCAGCAGCGCCGATACCGACGCCACCGACGAGCTGATGATCCCCGAGGAGCGGCAGGACGAGCCGACGATGGCTCCGCTGCGCCCGGCCATCCAGCCGGAGCCGGAGACCAGCACCAACGTCTGGCGCAGCAAATACACCCAGCCCCAAAGCGAATCTTCCGGCAGCACGCTGGTCGGTGCTACCCTGACAGGCGACACACTGCAAATGCTGCGAGGCGTCGTCAACGAGCAAAAAAACAGCCGCACCCCTGCCCGCGACCCGGGCGCTACCAGCACGATCTACCGTAAAAAGCGCAGCACCGTGGAATTCACCCCAGGTCAAAAGCGCAGCACGCCGCCCCCGGCTCAGCCCACGCCGCTGCAGGGACCGGTAGGCGAGCCGCTGGACCTGCCCGGCCTGGAGAGCGCCCAGGCCATCCAGCCCGGCCAGACCACCACCGGCTTTACGATGCAGCTCGGTTCAGTCGCGCCAACGCCGTCGGACAGCACCCAGCAGTTCATGAGCGCCTACAACGCCGTGCGTCCCCATACGGCCCAGCCGCAGCCTGCCCAACCCGCGGCGCCGCAGCCCGCACCCCAGGTCGATACCGTACCGCAGCCCGATACGGCTGCCTGCTGTGGACGAGCCGACCCTGATGGCCGACAGCTATCATCACACCCGCGATGCCGTGGACGATCTGGTGGATACCCTGACCGGGCGCATCCGCCTAACGCCGGTCACGCCCGATGCCGCCCAGCCTGCCCAGACGCAGCCGTTCCGGCAGGCCCCGCAGGCACAGCCCGCCCATACCGGCTTCACGCAGGATCTGGGCAGCTACGCAGTTCCTGCCGCACCGGCCCATACCGGCTTTACCCAAAACCTGGGCCAGGCTCCCGCCGAGCCTGCCACCGGCTCCTTTGTGGATAACATCGCCAACGCCATCAACACCGGCGCGATCTCCGACGAGACCACTCGCTACGACGAGATGGCCGCCCGGCTCACCTCCAATCTGGAGGAGGAAGCAGGGGAGAGCACCGCTCACACCGGCCTGCTGGACAAGTTCCGCCTGGGCGGGTTCCATCTGGGCGGCAAGGCCGACGATGAAACGGCGGATTCCGCTGCCCAGCCCTTTGACACTGCCGAGATCCCCGTGTCCCGCCGCCGCGATTACGAGAGCGCCGAGGACGCCCCCGCCGTGCGCAAGGAGCTGGACGAGAACCTGCTGCATCTGACTACCGCCTGCATCGTAAGCGGCGCGGCGGCTCTGGTGCTGCTGGTGCTGGCGTTCATTGCCGCCGCCCTGCCCGCCATGCCCGGCGTTCTGGCCGGGGAAACTGTCTACCCGGCCGTAGCCCTGGTGCTGCTGGCCGCGGCCGCCGGTATCAACTGGAAAACACTGCTGAACGGTTTGCAGGGTCTGGCCAAAAAACCGACCCCCGACAGTCTGACCGCTTTGGCCGTAGTGGGTGCGCTGCTGCAGGCGCTCATCGTGCTGGTCACAAAAGGCTACACGAACGAGGTCACCCTGCTGGCCGGGCCTGCCGCGCTGGTGCTCTGCGTCAACACCGTAGGCAAGCGGATGAACGCCGCCACCGTGCGGGATAACTTCCAGCTCGTCAGCAAAAATGTAGACCACGCCGTAGCCTACCGGCTGAAAGACGCCGGCGCGCTGCGGGCGGCCTCTCAGGGGTTGGCCCAGCCGCACCCGTCGGTGCTGGTCAGCCGCCCGACGCAGATCTTCCGTGGTTTCCTGGCCAGCAGCGCCGCTGCCGGTACCAGCGATAAAAACCAGCAGCAGTTTGCCTGGGCCGCAGGCGGCTGCGCGCTGCTGGGCTTCTTGATCACTGTCATCCGCACCCACAACCTGACCAGCGCTGTCACCATTTTGGCCAGCATTTTGTGCTTGGCCGCGCCGCTGGCGGGCACGCTGTTGGCCGCCATGCCCGCACGCCTGATGCAGCGCAGCGCCGCCCAAGTGGGCGCGGTCGTGCCGGGCTGGCGTGACATCCGCCAGCTGGGCCGCATCAACGTCATCCAGGTCACCGCGCGGGATCTCTTCCCCCAGGGGTGCGTCACACTGGCGGGCATCAAGCCCATCAAAAACGCCCCCATCGACCTGGCCATCGTCTATGCCGCCTCCATCATGGCTGAGGCCTGCCCCACGCTGCGGGATGTCTTCTTGAATATGCTGGGCGACCGCAGCATGATTGCCAAGGTGGATGACCGCGAGGCCGTCTACGGCAAGGGCTACATCGGCTGGGTCAACAAGCGCCGCGTGCTGGTAGGCAACCGCAGCCTGATGCAGGATTACGGTGTCAAGCTGCCCAGCCTGGAGTACGAGCAGCACCATACCGTCAACCAGCGACGCATGATCTACCTGGCCGTCTCCGGCAAACTGTTTGCCATGTTCCAGGTGGCCTACCAGCGTGACCCGGACACTGCCGCCGTGCTGGACAGCCTGCGCCATTCCGGCCTATCGCTGATCGTCGACTGCGACGATTTCAACTGCGATACCGCCCTGCTGGAGGCTGCCTACAGCCTGCCCGCCGGGGCCGTGAAGGTGCTGAACACCGCCGAGCATGAGCTGATGAACCCGGCCACCGCCTGGCTGCCGGAAAGCGACGGCAACATGCTGCATCTGGGCAGCTTTGCCAGCTTTGTGGGCGGCCTGGAAGCGGCCGCCGGTGCTGCCGAGGGCGAGCGCAAGTCCGCCGTCGTCGTCACTGCCTCGGTGCTTATCAGCTGCGTTTTGGGCGTACTGCTGACCCTGACCGGCGGCCTGGCCACCCTGCCGCTGCCCGCACTGGTATTGTACCAGGCCGCATGGTGCGTGCTGGCTATGATCTTCCCGCTGTTCCAGCGGTATTAAATTTCCGTATTGTTGTAGAGAGGGGTTACGCCTGTGTACCGTGCCAAAGAAAAGCAGATGTCGATTTATGACTATCTGCCGCCGTACCATGGAGAACTGCGCGATAAAAACCGCTGGGTCCGCCTGGCCGAAGCCATCGATTGGGACCGTTTTGAGCAGGGCTATAGTGAACTGTTTGCCCCCAGCGGCAAAGCGGCCATCTCGGCCCGCATCGCGCTGGGCTGCCGTGTTATCCAGCTGCATTACGAGGTCTCGGACCGCGAGGTGGTGCAGCTGGTGCGGGAAAGCCCCTACCTGCAGTATTTTTTGGGCATGGAAACTTTCAGCGATGAGATGCCATTTTCTGCCCGCACGGTAGCGCGGTTCCGCGCCCGTATCCCCGATAAAGTGGTGCGCCCGGCCGTAAGGCTGCTGCGCAGCTTTGTATAAAGCTGTAGTTTGCACAAACAATACTACGGCACCGCAAATCCCATAAAAAGTATATAGTGAGGTCTGAATGGAAATTTTTCTTGATGCACTGTTGGATGCGCTGATCGACGGCGTAAAAATGCTGCCCTTTTTGTATCTGGCGTATCTGCTGATCGAATGGCTGGAGCGCCACCACGGCGAGAACATTGAAAACGCCCTCGCCGGCGGCGGTCGCTGGGGCTTTTTGCCCGGCGCACTGCTGGGCTGTGTGCCCCAGTGTGGTTTCAGCGCGGTCGCATCCAACTTTTACGCCAGCCGGGTCATCACCCCCGGCACACTGTTGGCCGTATTTATCGCCACCAGCGACGAGGCCATTCCGCTGCTGGCCGCTGAGCCGAACCAGTGGACAACCCTGGTCTTGCTGATCGTCTGCAAGATCATTTTTGCCATCGTAGGCGGCGCGCTGCTGGACTTCCCGCTGCGCAAGGTGCTGCCCCACTCGCTGTACGGCGGGTACGAGGGCCACGCCGATGAGGTGGACTGCCACGAGGAGCACGAGGAGACCAGCAGCATCTTCCTGGCCGCTCTGCGCCACACGCTGGAAATTTTCGTGTTCATTCTGCTCTTCAGCTTCCTGATCGGGCTTATTTTTGAGTCCGTGGGCGAGGACGCCATCACCGGTATCTTAGGCGGCATGGGCATCTTCCAGCCGATGCTGACCGCGCTGGTCGGCCTTGTGCCCAACTGCGCCGCCAGTGTGCTGCTGGCCCAGCTGTATATGGAGGGGGTCATCACCTTTGGCAGCCTGTTTGCCGGGCTGACCGCCGGCGCAGGCGTGGGCCTGGCCGTGTTGTGGCGTGTGAACCCCAGCTGGAAGCAAAACCTGTTTATGACCGGGCTGCTGTGGGCCGTTGGCGCCGCGGCAGGCATGGTGCTGCAACTGATTTTCTAAGGCCATACCGCACAATTCCCGCCCCGCGGGGCTGTGCGGTTTTATAGTAAAACCGTAAAAATTTCGGCAGGAGGTACTTATCCTATGCGGTACTCGATCGAAAATGATACCCTGCGTCTGACCGTCGACACCCACGGTGCCGAGGCTGTCAGCGTCATCCACAAGCCCACCGGAGCCGAGCTGCTCTGGTCCGGCGATCCCTCCGTCTGGGGCCGCCACGCGCCCATTCTGTTCCCTTACACCGGCAAGCTGACCGGCGGCAAGATGATTGCCAAGGGCGTGGAATACGCCGGCGGCCAGCACGGCTTTGCCCGCGATGTGGAACACGCCATGACCCGTCACACCGCCGACACGCTGGAGTTTGAGCTGCACGCCAACCCCGAAACGCTGCCCAAATGGCCCTACGCCTTTGTGCTGCGCTCCACTTTTGTTCTGGACGGCGAGACCATCCACCACACCCTGACTGTGGAGAACCCCGTGGAGGAGCAGCTGCGCTTTGGCATCGGCTATCACCCCGCCTTTGCGCTGCCCTTTGATGACCGCCATACCACCGAGGATTACGAGATCCGCTTTGACGGGCTGGAGTCCCCGCTGTGCGTCAGCGCCATTCCCAGCGGCCTGCTGAATGGCCAGAGTTACTATCTGGCCCGCAACACCGAGACCATCCCCCTGACCGACGACCTGTTCGACAGTGACAGCCATTGCATGGTCAACCTGAAGACCGCCCATGTCTCCGTTGTGGAGAAGGACACCGGCCGCAGCGTGATTTGCAACGTGGAGGGCTACCCCTACGTGCTGATCTGGTCCGCCGCCAAAAAGCCGCTGCACTTTATTTGCATCGAGCCCTGGCACAGCCTGCCCGGCGAGGAGAACGGCCCCCTGGAGTGGGAGCAGCGCCCCTGCGCCGCCAGCCTGAAGAAGGGCGAAAGCTGGTCCACCACCCTTTCCACCACCTTTGTGCGCTAAGCGGGGGACCGTATGACAAAGACAAAGGCATTTTTTCAAAAACATCGCTGGAGTCTGACCGGCGCCCTGCTTGGGGCGCTGGTTTTTCTCGTACTATACGGCGTGCGGGTGCTGGATCCTGTCTGTGTGGACTGGATCTTGAACAATCCCAGCCCGGACCCGTCCCAGCATTATCTGGGCTGGGTGTTTTACCGCCGCAGCGGTTGGCACCTGCCGTATCTGGGCGCAAACTACAGTGCCATTTACCCCTACCGCACCAGCATTTTGTACACCGATTCCATCCCGCTGCTGGCCGTGGTCTGCAAGCTGCTGGGCGGGGTGCTGCCCGCGCGTTTCCAGTACTTAGGGCTGTGGGGGCTGTTCTGCTATGCCATGCAGGGCGGTCTGGCCCAGGCGCTCATTGCCCGCATCGGCGGCGTGCGCCCGCAGGATACCGCAAAAAACTGGGCCAGCGTACTGGGTGCCGGGGTGCTGGTGCTGTTCCCGGCGCTGAACATCCGCATGTTTGCCCACACGGCGCTGGCCGCCAACTGGCTGGTGCTGCTGGCCCTGTGGGTGTGGCTGTGTGCCGAGCAATCCGAAAATAGGCCGTCCACCGGAAAACTCTGCCTGTGGTGGGGTGTGTTGGGGCTGCTGTGTGCGGGCATCCATCTGTATTATCTGCCCATGGTGGGTATGGTGCTGGTGGCCACCTGTGTGCAGCGCGGGCTGGAAAAGCGCGGCCCCGCCGCCGTTGTGCTGCCCATCGTCAGCTTTTGCGCCGTGGCGCTGGCCGAACTGTTTGTGCTGGGAGCCTTTGCCGCCAACTTTGCGGGCTACTCCAACGGCTATTTGAGCGGTGCCGACCTAGCCAACCTGTTTGTGCCGGGTCTGGGTGCCAGCTGGGAACAGGAAGTGTACGCGGGCCTGGGCACCACCGCGGCCGTCGTGCTGGCACTGGCCGGTTTGTTGGTACAACACAAAAAAGCGGCAGAGTTCTTCCGCCGCCATACCCATATTGTGGTTGCCGCTGTTGTGCTGCTGGTACTGGACGCCGTCGCCTCGATGGGCAACACCGTCACCTTCGGGGGCCGCACGCTGTTTACCGTGCCCATCCCGCAGGTGCTGATGGATTTCTGGGCCATGTTCTCCAGCTGCGCCCGTCTGGCCTGGCTGGCCGGCATGCTGCTGGCTGTGGCGGCCTGCGGGCTGGTGCTGCGGTTCTGGAACGGTGCCGCGGCCGCTGTGCTGCTGGCTGTCTGCGCCGCCGCCCAGGGCTTTGGCCTGCGTACCGAGCTTACCAAGCGTTACACCACCTACCACGATGCCGCTTATTACGAGGACACCACCCAACTGACAGACCCGGCCTGGGAGCAGCTGGCTGCCAGCGGGCAGTTCAGCCGCCTGGCCTTTGCCAGCTTCGACTTTGAACACGACGACTTCTGGGACCTCGTCGCCTTTGCCGCCGACCACGGCTGGACCTCCAACAGCTTCTATATGGGCCACATGGACGGCAACCTGGCGGCGGTGACGCTGGCAGGGGAGATGAACACCCTCGCGCCGGACACGCTCTACGCCTTTATCGATGAGGACGAGCTGGCCCGCAGCGACTACGCGCTGCACTATTACCGGCTGGACGGCATCCTGCTGGGCAGCGTGGAGCCGATCCATGGCCTGACCGAGGAGCCTGCTGTTGACATCCCCGCCCACACGATGGCGCTGCAAAAATCCAGCGTCATCAACGGCACGGCGGACGCCGACACCGTGACCCTGAACGAGGGCGGCGAACTGCTGACCGAAGCCTGGATGCTCTTCCCCGGCAGCTACCGCGTCACCCTGACGGGCAGTGGGTTTGACCACAGTTATATCTATGCCCGCCACGGGCTTATCAACCAGGAGACCTACAAGATGGAGGTCAACTTTACCGGCATTGCCCCGGATGAGATGGTGTTTGAGTTTTCCACCGGCGAGCCGCTCTACTACTGGCGCGCCGCCGTCCACGCGCTGGACGATACGCCCATCGCCGTTACGGTTATCAAGGTAGAAAAGATTGGCTAATCGTCTGTTCTATCGCCGCCCTGCCGATAAGCGGTGGGGGACACCCCATACTGCCGGGTGAACGCCCGCGTAAAGTAGGATGCATTGCTGAACCCGCACCGTGCGGCGATCTCCAGCACGGTGTACCGGCTGCCCCGCAGCAGGGTAGCGGCCTTTTCCAGCCGAAAGTGGATGAGGTACTGCGCAAAGCTGGTGCCGGTCAGGTCGTGGAACCGCTTCATAAAGTGGCTGCTGCTGTAGCCGCACTGGGCGCTGATGGCCGCCACCGTGATTTTCTCCGCATAGTGACGGTCCACGTACTGCACGGTCTGGCGCAGAAAGCGGGTGTCACGGTGCTCGGCCCCGGCCGGGTGCCTGGCGGGCGTGGCAGCTTTGCACAGCGCATCCATCACGCCGTACAGGCAGGCTTTTATGCGCAGTGCCGTGTTTTCTTTGCGGTTTTCAATCAGCATTTTTACGTTTACAGGCAGCTCCCTGCCCAGGGGGCTGTCTTTTTGTATATAGGCAGGCACTTCCATGCGGCCGTCCGCCAGCGGGGCCAAAAAGCGGCGGTAGGTCTCGCTGTCCGGCGGCTCCAGCAGCGAGAAGCGGAACAGAATGTTGTAATAGCGGAACGTCCCGGCCCCCGCCGCCGCGATGGCGTGGATTTGCCCGGGCAAAATCACTGCCACATCGCCGGTGTGCAGGGTAACCGTTGCCCGGTCAATGGTGATGCTGCCGCTGCCAGTTTCGCAGTAAATCAGCTCCATTTCCTCGTGGTAGTGCAGGGGATAGGCCGGGATAAACGTGGGGATGATACCGCAGTAGACGGCAAAAGGGAAGGCTTCGCTGCCGTGGACTTTTACCTCCTGCCCATCGGGCAGAATGGCAGGGTTTGGGGGCAGATAGGACATAGGCGGCACCTCGTTTGCAAAAACATAGGATTCTGTTATAAGTATAAGACTTTTATGGATGAAATGCAAGGAAAATCATAGTATAATGACAGCGTAGTAATTTGTAAGAGGTGTCTGTATGGGTTTTCGTTCTTCTTCTGTTTCCGGGGGCGGGATTACCGGCTTTTTTGGCGACCGCGCCTTTGCCCGCAGCCTGATGCACATTGCTTTGCCGGTCACGCTGCAAAGCATGCTACGGGCCTCCTTCAGCATCATTGACCAGGTCATGATCGGCCAGCTGGGCAGCGCCAGCATTTCGGGCATCGGGCTGGGCGGCAAGTTTGCATCTATTCATAATGTGGTGCTCAGCGCCGTCACGGCGGCGGGCGCCATCCTCATTTCCCAATATCTGGGGCAGGGCAGCCGTAAAAACGCGGCCCGCAGCTACAGCGTCAACCTGCTGGTGTCGCTGGCCATTGCGGCGGTGTTTACGCTGGTCTCCACCCGGTTTGCCGAGCCGATTCTGGGCCTCTACACCCAGGACGATGCCACCCGCGCGCTGGGGCAGACGTATTTGCAGACTTACGCCTGGTCGTTCTTCCCGGCGGCGCTGTCCGGCATGGCGGAGACGCTGCTCTGCTGCATGGAGGCCGCCGTCTTCCCGCTCATTGCCAGCATGACCTCGCTGTGCATCAACACGGGGCTGAACTACCTGCTTATCTTCGGCCACGGCGGGCTGCCCGCACTGGGGGTGCAGGGCGCGGCAGTAGCCAGCGTGGCTGCGCAGGTGGTGTCCTGCTTACTTGTCTACCTGTTTTTGGCCGTGCGGCTGCGGAAAAAGCAGTGGCGGCTGCGGTTCACGCTGGGCTTCACCCGGCCGGAACTGCTTACCTACGCCAAAATTCTTCTGCCACTGCTGGCCAGTGAATTTTTGTGGAGCCTGGGCGAGAACGTCTACTCCGCCATCTACGGCAACATCGGCACCCAGGCCTGCGCCGCTATGACGATGACCACGCCCATCCAATGCCTGATGGTGGGCGCACTGTCGGGTCTGTCCAAGGCGGCGGCCATCCTTATTGGCAAGTCGCTGGGCACGCAGGAGTACGACCGTGCCTACCGCGACGCCCAGCGGTTGATGCGCTGCGGGCTGGCGGCCTCGCTGGTGTTGTCGGCGCTGCTGTTGGTGTTCGGGCGGCTGTACACCACGATTTACCGTGTCGAGCCGGAGGTGCGAGCCACGGCCTACTTATTGCTGGTAGTGTTCGCCGTCATCTCGCCGGTCAAGGTGCAGAACATGATCCTGGGCGGCGGCATTTTAAAAAGCGGCGGCAAGACCAACTACACCCTGGCCATCGACCTCATTGGTACCTGGGGCTTCGGTGTGCCGCTGGGGTTCCTGGCGGCCTTTGTGCTGAAACTGCCCGTCGCGCCGGTGTACTTTTTGCTCTCGCTGGAAGAATGTGTCCGCCTGGCGCTCTCGCTGCGGCTGTTCAAAAAACGCAGCTGGATGCAGCAGTTGTAACAGAGGTGCAGCATGGATACATTACAGGTAAACGGGCAACCCTATACGGTAACGCGGCTGCTTGGCAAGGGGAAAGGCGGTTACTCCTATCTGGCGCAGGGGAACGAGGGGCCTGTAGTGGTCAAACAGATCCACCATGAGCCGTGCAGCTACTACCAGTTTGGGGATAAGCTGCAAAGCGAGCTGCGGGATTACCGCACATTGTCAGCCCTGGGCATCCCGATGCCGCGCCTGCTGGCGGTGGACGAAGCACAGGAACGGCTGGTGAAGCAGTACATCCCCGGCCCAACGGTGCTGGAACAGCTGCAAACGGGCACGCTGCCGCCGCAAGCCGAAGAGCAGATGCGGGCGCTGTGCCGCCTTTTGTACCCTGCCGGGCTGAATATCGATTACTTCCCCACCAATTTTATCCTGTGGGGCGGCGTGCTTTACTATGTGGATTACGAGTGCAATCCTTACGATGCACAGTGGGATTTTTCCCATTGGGGCAGCCGCTACTGGGCCGATACCCCTGAACTGCGCGCCTGGCTGCAGGAGCATGGGCAAAACTAAAGGCAAACTTTTTGCACAAATTTTAAAAATAGCCCCTTGCAAAATGGCGGTGTTTGCGCTATGATGTACGTATTCCGTTGAAACACAGATGTTTTCCCGGAAAATGCCGTGCCGTAAGGCGATTGAGAGGATCATACGATGTCTTTACTGAAAAAGCTGGTTGGACTGACGATTGGCGCTGCCGCTGTGGGCGCCGCGGCTTACTTTTTGAACCGTAACGAGCATACCGAGGAGTACGAGCATATTTGGGGCCCGGAGGATGAAGCAGATGCCGAGGATGGCACTGCCGAGACCGCCGAGCCCGCTGACGATGCGTCTGCCGAGGCCGAAGAAGCCCCCGCTGCACCTGAAGAAACCGCTGCCGCTCCCGTAGAAGAAGCTCCCGAAGCGGAGGCCGCCCCTGTGCAGGCCCCCGCTGGAGATGACACCCCCAACGCCAACCCCGTTGAGCTGGGTGCCGTGGAAGTCCCCAAGACCGAGGACGGCAAGCTGGACGTTACCAAGATTGCCGACCCGGCTGATTTTGGTGATTGGGACGAACAGGGCTGCAAGGGCTGATAAGAAACCGCAAGGCGCATCTTTGGTTGCAAAGGTGCGCCTTTTTGCTATTTTATTGCCGTTTTCGCCAAGCAACCGCACCCAAATTTGTACAGATTTCTTGTTTAACGCTTTACATCTTTACTGCGCTAAAGTATAATGTTGTTATGGAAAAGAGAGGTAGGAGACGTATTATGGAGCTGACTTTACAAAATTTCACCCCCGCCGAGCAGGCCACCTTCCGCCTGCGTGCCCTGTACGAGCAGGGCGGCTATCGCAAATACCGCGCCTCCCGGTTTGAGGAGTATGCCCTGTATCAGGAGTACCAGCGCTTTCTGCCGGACCCGCAAGTCATCACCTTTACCGACCTGGACGGCAAACTGCGGGCCATCAAGCCGGACGTGACGCTGTCCATCGCCAAGACGGCCCAGCCCGCCCCCGGCGAGTGCAAACGCTTTTATTATAATGAGGAAGTCTGCCGTGCCAGCCGCGAGAGCCACACCTTCCAGACCATCCACCAGATGGGTCTGGAGTGCATGGGCGAGGTGGACGAAGCCGCCCAGGCTGAGGTACTGCGCCTGGCACTGGCCAGCCTGGCCGCGCTGGATGTTCCCACCGTACTGGAAGTCAGCCACATGGGCTTTGTGACCGGCCTGCTGGATGTGCTGGATGTGCCTGCCACGGCCCACGCCCGGCTGGTGGAACTGCTGTGCGCCAAAAACGAACACGAGCTGCGCAAGGCTGCGTTGCAGGCCGGTGCTGATGAAGCCGGAGCCGATGCCCTTTGCGGTTTGCTTACCCTGCACGGGCCGTTCGGGGCCACCCTTACCGCCGCCAAGGCAGCCGCCATCAGCCCCGCGCAGAAAGCCGCACTGGCCGAACTGCTGGCCCTGCAAAACGCCCTGGGCGAAGCCGGCCGCGGCCTGCAGCTGGATCTGAGCATGGCCGATGAAGCCGAGTATTACAACGGCATCGTTTTTACCGGCTACGCGGCGGGCATCCCCCGCGCGGTGCTCAAAGGCGGCCAGTACGACTACCTGATGCAGCGCTTTACCCCCGGCGCTAAGGCCATCGGCTTTGCGATGTACTTAGACGAGCTGGAACGTCTGGCCGCACCGTTGCCGCCAGTACAGCAGCAGGGCGGGGAAAAGACCTGGCTGAACATTGCCCTGCCCAAGGGGCGCCTGGGCGACAAAGCCTACGCTTTGCTGGCCGGGGCAGGTTACAGCGCCAACGAGGACTACAACGACACCCGCAAACTGGTGGTGGAGAACCCTGAAGCCGGGGTGCGGTACTTCTTGGTCAAACCCAGCGACGTAGCCATCTACGTCGAACATGGCGCGGCCGACATCGGCATCGTGGGCAAGGATATTTTGACCGAGTCCGGCGCGGACGTCTACGAGCTGCTGGACACCGGCATGGGCAAGTGCCGCATGTGCGTGGCCGGCCCCAGGAATTTTGTGGACGACGAAAGCCGCGCCCTGCGGGTAGCTACCAAGTTCGTCAACATTGCCCGCGACCACTACGAGCGCCGGGGCCGCGATATCGACATTGTCAAGCTCAACGGCTCCATCGAGCTTGCGCCGATTTTAGGGCTCTCCGACGTCATCGTCGATATTGTCGAGACGGGCACCACCTTAAAGGAAAACGACCTGACCGTGATTGAAGAATTCATGCCTATCTCGGCCCGGTTTATCGCCAACAAAGCCAGCTACAAGTTCAAATACGCCCAGCTTACTGAGCTGCTTACCAAAATGAAGGAGGCCCTTGCACAATGATTCGCCTGTATGATTTTGATGAAGTAAAGCCCGAAGAAATTTTGAACCGTGACATCCGCGCCGAAGCCGACGTGGAGGCCACCGTAGACGCCATCATTGCCGATGTGCGCGCCCGCGGCGATGCCGCCCTGCTGGATTACGCCGCCAAGTTTGACCACGCCCAGCTAACCAGCGTACAGGTCACCCAGGCCGAAATCGACGAGGCCTTTTCCGAACTGGAAGCCAGCGACCCGGAATTTATTACCACGCTGAAAATGGCCGCTTCCAACATCCGCCACTTCCACGAGCAGCAGCTGCACAAGAACTTTGTACTGAACGACCGCCCCGGCATGGTGCTGGGCCAGAAGTACACCCCCATCCAGCGCGCGGGCGTTTACGTGCCCGGCGGCACGGCAGCCTACCCCTCTACCGTGCTGATGGACGTCATCCCCGCCAAGGTCGCGGGCGTGCAGCAGATCGTCATGACCACCCCCGCCGGCAAGGACGGCAAGGTCAACGCCGGTATCCTGGCAGCGGCGGTGATTGCCGGCATCGACTGCATCTTTAAGACCGGCGGTGCCCAGGCCGTGGCCGCCCTGGCCTACGGCACCGAGAGCGTGCCCGCTGTGGATAAAATCGTCGGCCCCGGCAACATTTACGTGGCCACCGCCAAGCGCAAGGTTTTTGGTAAAGTCGGCATCGATATGATCGCCGGCCCGTCGGAAATCCTGGTTCTGGCCGACGGCACCTGCAGCCCCGCCTGGGTCGCCGCCGACCTGCTGAGCCAGGCCGAGCACGACAAGCTGGCCACGCCGGTGCTGGTCACCGACAGCTGGGACCTGGCCAAGGCCGTGCAGGCCGAGCTGGAAGTGCAGATCCCGCAGCTGCCCCGCGCCGCCATTGCCCGCGCCAGCGTGGACACCAACGGTAAGATCATCGTCACCGATGACATGAAGAAGGCCATCGACGCCGTGAACATTATTGCGCCGGAGCATCTGGAGATCTGCGTGGACGACCCGTTTGCCGTTTTGAACGACATCCAGAACGCGGGCAGCATTTTCCTGGGCAAGAACGTGCCCGAGGCCCTGGGCGATTACTTTGCCGGCCCCAACCATACCCTGCCCACCAGCGGCACCGCGCGGTTCAGCAGCCCCCTGGGCGTGGATGATTTCGTCAAGAAGTCCAGCTTCATCTACTACACCCGCGAAGCCC
>OLOR01002494.1_pt1 | contig 14174 bp, 8 predicted proteins | sample 1672521 | NCBI WGS metagenome assembly OLOR01 (sample SAMEA3136695, study PRJEB25190) | human gut metagenome | biome: human gut; feature: human-associated habitat; material: faeces | place: Austria | collected 2013
CAAACCGGCCGCACTCGTCCAGCACGACAACGGCAGGGTCGGTGGCTTTGCTCTTGCAGTGGGGCGCAATGGCCCGCACGGCGATGCCAACAGCCCCCACAAAAATCAGGGCGTCCGCTTGTGCAAACTGCGTACTAGTCCACTCCGCCAGCCGGACGCCGCCCGCGCCGCAGCGGGAAACGCTGCCGGGCAGTGCCCGGGCCAACCGGTGGGCCAGAGCCATGCCTTTTTCTGTAAAGGCCAGATAGGCGCGGCTCATTGCTTTGGCTCCGTGGCGGGGCGGTACTCGGTGGCAAAGGCGGGGTCGTAGAGCTTGCTGCGCTCGTACCGGGTGCCCAGGAAATCGCCTACCACGATGAGGGCCGTTTTGGTGATGCCCGCCGCCTTGGTGCTCTCGGCCAGAGAACCCACGGTGCACCGCACCACCCTCTGCTCCGGCCAGGTGGCCTTATAGACCACTGCCGCCGGGGTATCTGCCGTGTAGGCCCCGCCGGCCAGCAGAGCCTCCTGTACCTTTGCCACCAGACCGATGGACAGGAAGATGACCATGGTGGCCCCGTGGGCGGCAAGGGATTGCAGCTTTTCTTTTTCCGGCACTGGGGTGCGGCCCTCCATCCGGGTGATGATGACGGTCTGGCTGACGGTGGGCAGGGTGTACTCCGCACAGAGGGCCGCCGCCGCGCCGCAGAAGCTGGACACACCGGGGGTATCATCGTAGGGGATGCCGTCGGTGTCCAGTGCATCCATCTGCTCCCGGATGGCCCCGTAAAGGCAGGGGTCGCCGGTGTGGAGGCGGACGGTGGTCTTGCCCGCCGCTTCCATCCGGCGCATGGTGTCCAGCACCTGTTCCAGTGTCATCTCGGCGCTGTTGTAGATGGCACAGCCGGGCTTTGCCAGCCCCAGCAGGGCCGGGTTGACCAGGCTGCCCGCGTAGATGATGCAGTCGGCCCCCTGCAGCAGGGCCGCGCCCCGCTGGGTGATCAGATCGGGCGCGCCGGGGCCCGCCCCCACAAAATGAACCATGGCGTTACTCCTTTACCAGAATGGTTGCAAAATATCCGGCATCCTGTGCCGGGTCATAATCCGTCAGTGCTGAGAAAACGGCCTCGTCCGGCAGACCGCAGTTGCAGACCGTTGCGCTATTTGCCAGAAGCCCACGCTGACACCGTGGAGGGTGCCTTTTTTCACATTGTCCATGCTTGCAGCAGCTCCTTTGCAGTCTGGGTCTGGCCCAACGGGCCATGCTGGTTGGAAAAGAGGATGGCTCCCACGCGGAACGCCCCGGCCGCGCGGCGGTCGAGGTGGGTCTGGATGGCATCCACCAGCCCGGCCAGCACCGGGGCCCGGAGGCCTGCTTTGTCCAGGATCTCAATGCAGGCGTCCGTGGTGGCCGCGTGGAGGAGAGCCGCGCAGACCTCCTGCCCCGCCCCGCTGAGGGCGGCGTAGGTGCAGAAGAGCTCGGTGCGGCAGTCCGCCGTGTGGGAGTGGGTGTTCATGATGCCGCCCGCCAGCTTGCACAGCTTGCCCACATGGCCGATGAGCAGCACTTCCTCAAACCCGGCGGCGGCCGCCATATCCAGCGTGTCGCCAATGAAGTTGGAGCACTTGACCACCGGGATCTTTTCCAGCTGGGGCAGGGTGCCGTGGAGGTAATCCAGCCCATAGTTGCCCGGGGCCAGGATCAGCCGCTGGGGCATACCCGGGTGGGGGCGGAGGCGAGCCTGATTCATTTCCAGCTGGATGGTGTCCAGCAGGGCCTGCTCACTCATGGGCTCCACGATGCCGCTGGTGCCCAGCACGCTGAGGCCGCCCTCCACCCCGATATGAGGGTTGAACGTCCGCTTGGCCACCTCGGCACCGCCTTCAATGGAAACCGTCACGGCAAAACCGCCCGCATAACCGGCGGATTCGGCTTCTTTTTGCAGGGCCTCCGCGATCATCTCCCGGGGGACATGATTGATGGCGGCTTCGCCCACCGGCTGGTCAAGGCCCGGCTTTGTCACCAGGCCAACCCCCGGCCCGCCGAAGATCCGCACATCCGCGCGTTCCGGTTTCAGAACCACTTCCGCCGCAACGGGCAGGCCGGTGGTCACATCGGCATCGTCACCGCCGTCCTTTTCAATCACGCAGACAGCACCGTCTTCCGTTGGATGGCAGGCCAGCGGGGCCACCTCCACCACAATGCCTTTTGGGGTGCGGAGAGCGACCGTTTCCGGCGTGCGTCCGGTCAGCAGGAGCCGGGCGGCTCCTGCCGCGCCCAGTGCCGCACAGGTGCCGGTGGTATAACCGCAGCGGAGCAGTTTCTGCCCGCTGCGGACATAGTGCTCGAATTTGGGTCTTGGCTTTTTGGGGGCCTCTGCCTGCGGGGCAGGCGTCTGCACCGCGGCGTCCGGGCCATAGAGAAACGTGTATTCCTCCGCTGTCAGGTGGTAGATGCGGCAGATATTTTCTTTGGTGAACGCTTCTTCGGGCGTCAGCACACCGGAAACAGCCTCGGGCGAGACGCAGACCACTTTGTCCGAAATTTTGCGGGCGAGATCCAGCTCATGCAGACTGAGCAGAACGGCCATGTTCTGCTCCCGGGCCAGCTGTTTCAGGATGCCCAGCAGTTCCACTTTGCCCTTGATATCCAAAAAAGACGTAGGCTCATCCAGCAGAATGATCTCTGGCTGCTGGCAGATGGCCCGGGCCAGCAGCACCCGCTGGCGCTGGCCATCGCTGATCTTGTTGAAATCCCGGTCGGCGAGGGCCTCCGCGCCCACCAATCTGAGGGCGGCGCGCACCTGCGCTCTGTCCTCTGCCGAGAGGACGCCCAGCCGCCCGGTGTAGGGGTAGCGGCCCGCCGCCGCCAGCGTGAAGCAGGTGGTGAGCTCCGTGCGGCGGGTGTGGGGCAGCATCAGGGCCATTTTGCGGGCCCGGGCGTTGCCGGACAGCGTGGAAAGCTCCGCGCCGTCCAGCAGCACCGCACCGCCCTGCGGGGCCAGCTGGCCCGCCAGCGTTTTGAGCAGGGTGGATTTGCCCGCGCCGTTGGGGCCCACGAGGGTCAGGATCTGGCCCCGCTCCACCCCCAGCGCGATCTTTTGTAAAAGGGCTTTGGTGTAGCCCACAGCCAGGTCTCTTGTCTCGCAGTAATAATTCATCGTTTCCCCTCCTGTGTCTGGCGGCGGATCAGCAGCCAGATGACCACCGGTGCGCCGAACACGGCCGTGACCGAGCTGATGGACAGCTCGGTAGGGGCAAACAGGCTGCGGGCGATGAGGTCACAGAGCAGGCAGAACGCCGCCCCGCCCAGCGCGCAACCCGGCAGGACGTGCAAGGGTTTGGCGCTGCCCAGTGCTCCCTTGACGAGGTGGGGCACCGCGATGCCCACAAAGGAAATCGGCCCGGCAAAGGCCGTGACGCAGGCCGCCAGCAGGCTGGAAAGAAGCACCAGCGCCATGCTGAATGGCCGCACCGCCACGCCCACGCTTTTGGCGTAACTTTCCCCCAGCTGGTAAGCCGCCATGGGCTTGGAGAGGCAGAACGAGGCTGCCAGCGCGGGCAGCACCACGCAGGCCGCCACCTGCACATTGCCCCAGGTAACGCCCGAAAAGCTGCCCATGGACCAGTTGTGGAGGTTGACGATGTTGGAGTCCTGCGCAAAAGTGACCACGATGTCCGTGATGGCAGAGCAGATATAGCCGATCATGACGCCGCAGATGACCAGAATGCTCATCCGCTGCACCCGCCGGGCCACAGCCAGCACAAAGGCCATCGCCGCCATGGCACCCGCAAAGGCGGCAATGATGAGCGCCGCCGAGCTGGTGAAGCGCCCCTGATTGAGGAACATCACCATGGTGAGGGCCACAGCCAGCTTGGCACCGCTGGAAATGCCCATGACAAACGGGCCCGCAATGGGGTTGGCAAAAAAGGTCTGGAGCAGATAGCCTGCTACCGAGAGCGCCGCCCCCAGCAGGATCACCATGACCGCCCGGGGGAGCCGCAGCTGCAGGATGATGCCCATGGAGAGCGCGTCCTGCCCTTTGCCCAGCAGGGCCGCCAGCACGGCCTGCGGGGTCAGCGAAACGCTGCCCCACAGCAGATTCATGCCAAACAGCACCAAAAGCCCCGCCGTGAGGGCGAGGTAGGTCCATGTGAGGCGTTTGGGGGTGGTCATGGGGTACTCCTTTTCACATCCGGTCAGGAAATTTTCTGTAAGAGGGTCAGCTTCTCCGGGGCGGGGTCGCCCTCGGTGAAGACACGGTTCATATCCACAATGAGGTCCGGCAGGGCCATGCTCTGCTGGAAAAAGCTCTTGGAGGTGCACCAGCAGTCACCGGACTGGACGGCTTTGAAATCGGCCAGCATGGCGCATTTTTTCACCAGCTGCTCCCGGGTATCCACCACGCCCTCGATGGTGCTGTTGTAAATGAGTACATCGGCGTCTCTGGCCTGGGCGTAGAATGTTTCCTGCGGGAGATTCATGGTGGAAAGGCTGTTGCCATTGTCCGTGAGGTCGGCAAAGACATAGCTGCCGCCGGCCATCCCGATCATCTGGGCCACATAATCCCCGCCCTTGCGGACGGTGATGAGGTGATTTCCCGTGACGGAGAAGAACGCCACCGTCTTGCCCGTGGGCTCCTGCTGCAAAACGGGCTCGATCCGCGCGATCTTCTCGCTGAAAACGCGCTCGGCCTCTTCGGCTCTGCCCAGCAGCAGCCCAATGAACTTGATCCACTCCATCCGGGCAAGGGGGCCGCTCTCATAACTGGAGCGCTCCACCAGCACCGGCACCCCGAAGTGTTCCAGCTGCTCCTTGACCTCCGGGGTGTGGTAGATCATGGTGTTTTCAATGGCAAGGCTGCAGTGGGCAGCCAGGATGCACTCGTAGTCCGGCGCACTGTACTTGCCCGCATAGGTGATCTCGCCCGCCTCCATGGCGGCTTTGGCCTCGTCGAGATACCAGCCATCGGCCCGGGTGCCGGAAAGAGCGATGGAATCCAGCGCGTCCAGGTGGATGAAGTAATCCATAATGGAGCTGGACACGAGGTAAATATTTTCCAGCGGCTGGCGCAGCTCCACGGTTCCCTCCGGGAGGACGGAAAGCTCCGCCGCTCCCTCGGGCCGGACAAGGAACTTGTCCCCAGATTCCGCGATCGTGAGCAGAACGGAGCCGTCGGTATAAACATCCGCCGTGAATTGCCGGGCATAATCCAGCGGGTAAGCGTGGTCCAGCACAAGGGCATCCGTGGTGGCCGGGGCCTCCTGCTGCCCGCTGCCGCAGGCCGTCAGGGCCAGGGCAGCCGCCGGGAGGGCTTTGAGGAATTGACGTCGGTTGATCTTCATGGCATCAGTTCTCGCTCGGGGCGCTGAACGTCAGGGTGTACTCGATCTCATGGGGAGTGCTCATGGCGACGGTATCCGCCACAACAGAGAGCGGAACGCCAAGGGCAGAGACCGGGATCTCAAACGTGGAATTGCCCTCGGTGTTGGTGGGCAGGTACTTCTCGCCGTCCACGATCATATAGTCATAGTTGGGGCTGGACCAGACGATGGTGGCGGTCATTTTGCCGTCGGCCACAGTCAGGGCAGCGGGGCTGTCCACGGTGGCACGGCCGGAGCCGCCCTCCAGCGTCACCTCGCAGGTGTAGCTGCCGTCCGCGGGAGTCTCCACAGTCTCCGCGGCCTGTGCCTCGACATTGCGGACGCTGACGGTGTGGTCATACCACTTGCCCTTGGTGCCCAGGATGGCCAGCTGGAAATCGGTGTCCAGTGTTTCCACCGGGACGTCAAAGCCGTAGACTTCCTCGGAGGTTCCGTCGGAGTAGGTCACGATGTCGGTGGTGGGCTGGAGCCAGTCGGCCTCATGGTCCGGGGCATCCGCCGCCATACCGACATAGAGGTTGACGATCTTCTTGGACTGCAGGCTGATGTGCAGGGTCATCTGGCCGTCTTCCACGGTCAGCGTGCCCTTGCCGTCGCTGGCCTCATTGACATGGAACATGCTGCTGTCGGTATCAAACTCCGCCGTATAGGTGCCGTCTTCCAGCGCCCGTGCAGAAGAAGCAGCGGCACTCTCGGAAGCGGCCCCGGAGACAGCGGATTCCGCCACGGAAGACACCGTCTCCGAGGAAGCGGAAGAAGCCACGCTGGAAGCAGAGCTGCCGCAGCCAGCCAGAGAAGCAGCCAGCAGGGCGGACACTGCCAGCAGAGAAACAAAACGCGTATATTTCATTGCATTACACCTCAAAAACAAGATTACTGGAATAGTATAGCACGCAACTGGGGGAACAGAAAAGGGGGACACAAACAAAATTGCCCGAAAAGGTCTCCCTTTTCGGGCAACGCGGGTCTATTTTAGCCGTTCAGGGAGTCGATAGCAGCCTTGGTGTGGGCAATGTAGAGCTGCTCGACGTCAGCAACCCCGCCCAGGCCTGCGATCTGGCAATCGACAGAGTCGAATGCACCGGAAGCCTCAAACTGGCTCAGCCAGGAGTCCTCGTCCGCACCGGCCATATCGTTGTTGGCGTGGTCACCGGCAACGACCATCAGCGGGCGGAGCACGACCTTGGTGTAACCGGCAGCCTTGACAGCCTCGATGACATTCTCGCAGGAGGTGGACTCAGGCTCGCCCTCAACCGTGCCGATGAAGACATTGTCATAGCCCAGGGTCTGCATGGCGGTCTGCATCTGGCTGTAGCTGACTTTCGCGGTGTGAGAAGTGCCGTGGCCCATGAAGACGAATGCAGTGCCATCCTTGGCAGCAGCCTCTACGCTGTCGTAACCAGCAGTGGCAACAGCCTCGGCAGTGACAGCCTTGGCAACCGCTTCCTTATCCTCGTTGATCACGGTAGCGTCAGCGCCGACCTCACCCAGCAGGGGCTCAGCCACAGCGACGGACTCGAACTTGTCGCGGTAGTCGTCGATCATCTCCATCATCTCGTCGTACTCAGCACCGTGCATCAGGTGAGTGGGCTGGACGACCAGATTCTTGACGCCGTTGGCAACGGCACGGTCCATGGCCTGCTGCATGTTGTCGATCTTCTCGCCGTCACGAGCCTGGACATGGTTGATGATGATCTGAGCGGTGAATGCACGGCGGACAGACCAATCGGGGTAAGCGGCCTGCAGAGCATCCTCGATGCCCTTGATGTCTTTCACGCGGCTGTCGTTGAACGAGGTGCCGAAGCTGACCACCAGCAGCTCGTTGTCGCCGATGTTGTCCTCATTGCGGGGGTCATCCTTGGAAGCATCGCCGGTGTCGCGGCCAAAGTAATCGGGATCAGCCTCTTTCCCCTCGACCAGCTCTTTCTGGGCGTCGGTCAGAGCGTCCCAGGCGTCCTTGGCAGCCTTGCACTGCTCATCGGTGTTCTCGTTGCGCTCCTGCACATAGATGGCGTCGATCAGGTCTGCCACGTTCTTTGCGGCCATTTCGTCAGCCTCCTCGCTGCTCACCTCGCTGGCGGCAGTGCTGGATGCTGCCTCGCTGGAAGCGGCGGTGCTGCTGGAAGCGCTGCTGCCGCAGCCTGCCAGGGTGCCGACGCAGAGCGCCAGAGCGGCGGAGACTGCCACGGTCTTTTTCCAATTGAGTTTACGCATGGTTCTAGTTCGTTCCTTTCCTGTTTTTGCTTGTGTGCGGATCTTCTGACAGAAAGGGTACAGGCGGTACGCCCGGACACAAAAAGGGCCCTTTTGCCGCGCGGAGTGCACAACAAAAAGACCCCTGTTATTTCTGGGCTTTTCGGTACAACCAATTCCTCGTGATCTGGAGCATCTGCTCCCGTACCAACAGCAGGCAGGTTTCCTGGCTGAAAGGGACGGGCAGAACTGCCCGCGCCCGCGGCTGCCTTCCCGGAGGTTTCCCCAGTGACCGGCGCAAAACGCGCCAACGCCGCAAAGCTCCCTTATCACAGTGACGAGATCGTGCGGGAATCCCACCCGCTTCTCTTTTACCCTTTCCGCCGCCCGAAAGCGGCAAAAGGCACCTGCTGTTTTCTATTCAGACGGGGTTAGTATAGCACAGGCCCGCCAAAAATGCAATTGGTTTTCAGCCCTCTGCCGGTGTCCAGACCATGCCCAGGGCGCTGAGGTTTGCCACCCGCTCCGGGGTCAGTCGGGCGTCATGGGCTGCATAGCTCTCCCGCATCCGGCGGATCCAGTCGCCCAGGCAGAAGCCATCCTCCGTTTTATAATTGACGGGTACGGTCAGATCCCCGTGGGCGGCACGGTACTCCCCGGCCCGGCGGAGGGCGCACTGCCACTTGGCCTCCCGGGCGTCCCACTGCATCCCGATCTCGTCCAGCATCGCGATATGCTCCGGCGTGACCTGGAACGAGTCAGGCCGCGTCTTGCGGGCGGCCCGCAGGTTGGAGATCCAGACGCCAAGGCGGAACCCCGTTTCATCCACATAGCTGGCAGGGACCAGCAGATCTCCCCGGCGCTTGGCGTAGGCCTTGGCATGGCGGTAGTTGTTGAGCCAGTTCCGCTCCCGCACGCTGCAGCGGGCACGGGTGTGGACAGCCCCGCTCCGGCGCTCCAGCTCTCCCCGGAAGAGCTCTTTCAGGGCTTTGACCCGCTCACCGCGCAGGCTCTTATCCCCTTTCTGGAGCAGCTGCTTCTGGCGGCTGAGCCAGCTGCCCAGCCAGATTCCTTCTTCCGTGCGGTACTGGGCCGGGAGCTCCAGGCTGCCGTGGGCGGCCTTGTAGGCAGCGGCCAGCTCATAGCGGTGCTGCCAGGAATCCGGCTTCTGCCACACCATGCCCAGCTGGTCCAGCAGGGCCTTGCGCTCCGGGGTAAGGCGCGCGCTGCTGCGGTCCGGATTCTGCCAGGCGTAACGCTGGCGGCTGACCCACTTGCCCAGCAGCACGCCGTCCGGGTCGATGTACTCCGAGGGGACGTTCAGGTCGCCATGGGCCCGATAATACCGCGCGGCGGCATCATAAGCGGCCTGCCACTTGCGGTCGTTGCGGTTGGTCCAGTCCACGTCCAGCGCCTCCAGCCAGGCTTTCTGCACCGGCTTGATGGTGCCCGCCTTGTAGGCGGCCCGCTGGCTGCCCAGCCAGACGCCCAGAGCCACGCCCTCCGGGGTGGTGTACTTGACCGGCACTTCCAGCGTACCGTGGTCGAGCCAATACTGGACAGCCGCGCAGTAGCTCTGCTCCCAGATGTCCTGCACGGTGTCCCACACCATGCCCAGGGCTTCCAGCCGCTCGACACGGTCGGTGGACAGATTGTTGCCGAGGAACCGCTGACGGTTGTAAACGATCCACTCGCCCAGGGCAAAGCCGTTTTTATCCCGGTAGCGGACCGGCACCATCAGGTTCCCGTATTCTCCGCGGTACTCCCGGGCTGCGGCATAGCCCCGCTCCCAGGCCTGCTCCATCCGCTGTTTCCAGGCGATGCCCAGCTTTTCCAGCCGGGCGGCCTGCTCGGCGGTCAGGCGGCCGGGCTTTTCCCCGGCCTGGATCTGTCGCTGCAGCTCCAGCCAGCGGCCCAGCCCAAAGCCGGCTTCCGTGGTAAAGCCGCGGGGCAGCTCATTGATATCCCCTTTTGCGGCGGCCTCTTTGGCGGCTGCAAAGGCCTGCTCCCACTGAGCGTCCAGTTGGCGCTGCAGTTGGCAGGCCGGACGGATGCAGGCCTGGTACGGCTCCTCCAGCGGGAACCCGGTGCCGCCGGCCTGTTCCGTCCCCTGCACCAGATCCTCTGCATTGCGCAGACCCGCAAACGAGACGTTGAGCTCCACCAGCGGGGCGGAGTCCCCGCAGAGCGCCAGTGCCCGGGCCAGCATCCGGCGGTGGTTCTGTTCCAGCCCGGTGGAGCGGACCAGCACGGCACCCGCCATTCCGGCCAGCCGCACCAGCCCGCCGGGGGTGCTGACGGTGACCAGCACCTGCGCGCCCCGTGCCGGGGAAGCCGCAAACCGCACGGCCATCTCCTGATCCCAGCCGTCTTTCAGGATGGTGGCTTCTGTGTCCGGGCCGAAGAGGGCTTCCAGATTTTCCGTCACCCGCCGCATGGCAGCGGCGTCCTCACACAGGACCAGCTGCTTGCCCTTGGGCAGAGCCTCCCGCAGCCGGGGCAGCGCCGGGCCGCATTTTTCCACCGCGCGGCGAAGATTGGTGAAAACTTTTTCGCCCACGCCCGGGACGCCCGCGGCGTTCCACTGCTTCATCTGGATGCGTAATTCTTCCAGCGCCGTCTCGGCGGGCCAGAGGAGCACGGTATCCGCGGCAGGCGGCGTGACAAGGCCCCGGGCCAGCGCTTCCGCCAGCGAAATGGAGAACGTGCCCGCCCCCTGAAACATGGCTTCCGCCAGGCAGCAGCTGACAGGCTGGTCGGTGTCGATGAGGCCCAGCAGCTTCGCCTGCGGGCTGAACCGCTGCAGCCAGCGGACACGCTCTCCACACGGAAACGCCGTAAACTCCCGCGAGCCATCCAGGATGATGCAGGCCGGGCGGATCTTGGCCAGCTCCAGACAGCGCTGCGGTGTATTGTCCTCACAGTGGATCAGCTGCACCCGCGGCGGGATCTCCTGGCCGATCCGTTTGGCTTCTTCCAGCCGCATCCCGCGCCGGGTCTCCCCGGGCACCACCCAGATCACGGCCGCGTCCGGGTGAGCGTTGATCCACGCCCAGACGATCCGCCCGCTGCCGCTTCCAACGGGATAGAACAGCACGGCTTTCCCTTTCTGCTCCAGTTGGGTGTCAATGGCCTCCGCCATCCGCTTATAATATTCCTGCAAATTTTCTGCCATAGTTTCCGCCTTTTTCCTGTTGTTGGTGTTTTTATCCCAGAAAAAAGAAGACCCGGCACAGCTCCCATTGCGTGAACTGCCTCCGGTTCCTTTTCAAATAGAATTTCATTTTTATTTTATTACAAAAGTTTATTTCTTGTCAAGCAAATTTTCCGTGCTTTTCCCATCGGCAATTAAAAACTGCATCAAACCGGTCCGTTGACGCAAAAAATCACTATTCAGCTGTCAATTCAGGGTTGCTTGCAGGGTGGTTTGTTGTATTCAAGCTTGTTTTTAGGCAAAAGTTTGTTTCACATGAAAAAGGCGGAGCCCCCGCGCGTGGTGCACAGAGGCTCTGCCTTTCTTCAACCTGTCCGTCATCCTCGCTTGCGCTCGGTGCCTGAGAGGTTATTTTACGATTCGCTGATAGGTGCGGAGCACTTTCCAGCGGGAAACGTGCTTGCCGGGCTTGAAATTGCCGTCCTCACGAGGCTGGAAGAAGCCTGCTTCCATGCACCACTGGGCCGCTTTGGCCGTGTCGGGGTCTGTCACGTCCGCAAAGGCGGGCAGTGCGGCAGGCTCCGGGCGGCCTGCAGTGTTCCAGAGCAGGAGGGCCAGCTGGGCGCGGTCCTGCGGCACGGAGGTGCCTGCCGGCAGCAGCTGGTTCAGGGCCACCTCGGTGCCCACGAGGTAGGCCGTGGCACCCACGACGCCCACGACAGCGGTTGCAGCCGCGATGGTGCCGAAGTCGGCACTGGAATCCTCCTCTTCCAGCATGGAGAACTTGGCCAGAACGCCAATGTCCTCCTGCATGGTAAAGGTGGCAGTGGTGCCGTCCTCCATCAGGTCTTCCGGGCGGGGATCATCAAACACCCAGCAGGAGAACTTCATTCCCTCCGGGATGGCCTTTTCATCCAGCGTGATCGTCACCTTTGCGCCCTTTGGCAGCTGCTGACTTTGTTTGACACCGGTAGCATCAAAGTGCAGGGTGGTGCCGTCCGGTTTCTCGACGTCCACAGAGCAGTCCTCAAACTGGAGGAAGACGTCTTTGTCGTCGGGGTCGCCCGGGTCAGGCTGTTCCGGCTGGTCCGGGTCAGGCTGCACAGGATCAACGTTGTCATCGCTGCACCGCACCGTGATACCGTCCAGATTCACATCCTCTTTTTCAATGGCTTCCCACTGGGCGCGGGTACCTTTGAAAATGATGGTCTTCAGGTTGGGGCAGTTGAAAATAAAGCAATCCGCCACCGAGTGGAAATTCATTCCGGTCACGCTGGCCGGGATGGTGATGGTCTCAAGGTTTTCGCATCCATAGAACAGCGGGAGGCCACTCATCTCTTTGAGAGTGTCCGGGAACGTGATGCTGCGGATGACCGCATTTGCAGCAAAAACAGGTCTTGCAGAGTTGCCGATCTCCGTGACGTCCCGGCCACCCAGCGTTGCGGGCACGACCACGTCAGCCTCGCTGCCATCGTAAGCAAGGATGCGGACATTGCCGTCCGTAGTGATCTCGTAGGTGTAATCGCCCTCGACTTTGTAAGGAGATGCGTGTTCAATGACCACTTTGGGGCATTCCGTATTGAGCGCGCCCTCCGTCACTTCCAAATCATCGTGCAGGATGACCGCGGGATCATCCACCTGAACGGGAACGTGATTTTCATCGTCCACGGCAGCAGTGATCTTACTATTAGAGCCCCGGGCTTCCATGCTGTCCGCATTCATTGCACAATCCTGTGCTCCCAGTGTCAGGACACTGTTCGATACTTCCAGTTTGCCGCCCAGCCAGAGACCGTATTGGTAATAATAGCCCTCATCTCCAGAATCCATCGCCGTGATCGTGCTGTTTTCGACAATCAGATCGCCGTCTTCCGTGATCAACGCCCGCATACCGCCCTCGTCGTTGTACTCGTCCAGGCCGGTGATTGTAAGGGTGGAGTTCTCGATGCGGGCTGTGCTGCCGACCTTGATTGCGTCGTCCACAGTGTCCAGCTCCAGTTGAGCGTTGGAAATTTCCAGCGCTCCTCCCGCTTCGATGCATCTTCCTCCGCTTTTAACAGTCAGCCTCGTCTGGTTCTCGATCGTCAGAGAGCCCACGGGCAGATCAATGCCGCCCGCATCCGCTGTGATCTCCAGCACTGCGCCCGAAAGGGTCAGCTTTCCGGTCTCTGCGGTAACACCAGCTGCCTGAATTCCGATAGGAGCATCATCGGAATCCCCGCCGTCCCATTCCAGAGCCGCATTGCCCGTGATGGTCAGTGCATCCTCCGTTTTGATGATGGCACCGGTCTTTTGGGTATCCGCCGCGGCAGCCTTGATGGTACCGTTCAGGGTCAGGGTCTTGCTGGCCGGGTCATACACTGCCCGGGGCGTTGTCCCCGCCGGGTCTTCCAGAATGTTCTCGCAATTCGCGCTGGTAACGGCCTTGCCGCAGACCGTAAGAGAATAATTTTTCACATTGGGGTCGCTTCCGCCGCCAATGGTACCGTCCGTGCAGACGATGCTCACACCAACCGGCAGGTAATGGGGATTGATCGACAACGCATTCCACTGTGCCTGCGTCCCCTTAAACTCGATCTTTTTCAGATTTGTGCACCCAAATACAAAGGTCGAATCCAGAGTTGTCACACTGGCAGGAATGGTGATGCTTTCAAGATTCAGGCATCCAAAAAAAGCCAAAGATTCTATGCTCGTCGCTTTATCCGGAATCACCACACTGGTCAGGCCATTGCAAGAGTAGAATGAATTTGGCCCGATGGTTGTGAGATTTGGAGAGAATTCCACCTGCTCAAGGCCCGTACAGCCTGCAAATGCACTGTCGCCGATCCATGTCATGCTTTCCGGCATCGAAACACTTTTCAGGCTGGTGCATTCTATAAATGCCTGCATCTGAATGCCCGTCACTGGATATCCACCCAGCGTGGCGGGGATCTCTACCGTTCCGCCAGCGCCTTTGTATTTCCTGATGATCGCCCTGCCGTTACTCGCGCCATATTCAAAATCGCTCTCCGGAGCCGGTGCCGCAAACGCTGCCGCGGGCAGCAGGGTCAACAGCATGGCCACCGCCAGAAACGCGCTCAGGATGCGCAGTTTGGGCGGGGTTCGGGTGGTTTGTTCTTTCATTTTACACGCCTCCTTCTGGTGCAGGAAAATCCAAAGAAAAAAGCCCTGTGGTTTGATTTTACTCTACCACAGAGCCCACAAAATTCCTATTAACCTTTGGTTAGTATTTTGTGCCAAAAAGGGCAGCCAGCTGGGTGCGCTTGTTTCGCACGGCCCCGCCGATGTCCAGCTTGGCGTACAGCTGGTTGATGTACTGCTTGACCGTTCCCTCCGAGAGGTGGAGTGTTTCGGCGATCTCCTTGTTGGTGCGGCGCTGGGCCACCAGCCGGGCAAGGGCCAGCTCTTTCTCGGTCAGTGCGGCGGCAATGGCCGGGCGGTCGGCCGAGCCGTTGAGCTGGGCGCG
>OLOR01002495.1_pt1 | contig 14173 bp, 13 predicted proteins | sample 1672521 | NCBI WGS metagenome assembly OLOR01 (sample SAMEA3136695, study PRJEB25190) | human gut metagenome | biome: human gut; feature: human-associated habitat; material: faeces | place: Austria | collected 2013
TTTGAAGATGTGATATACTTTATTTCGTTAATCTGAACTTAACTGAATGACATTGTAATTATAGTATAGACCGGTCGAAGTTACAACAATCTATCAGGAAAACAAGGAGAACGAAACTATGGATTTTTTAGAACTTGCCACAAAAAGATACTCCGTAAGGAATTATACAGAACAGAAAGTAGAACCTGAAAAACTTAATAAAATTCTGGAAGCTGCACACGTTGCACCAACAGCTGCCAATCTGCAGCCAGTAAGACTGCTGGTTGTTCAAACAGAAGACAACCTGAAAAAGCTTGAAAAAAGCGCCAATATCTATCACGCTCCACTGGCAGTTATTGCATGCTCTGACACATCTGTTGCATGGACCCGTCCTTATGATGGCAAACAGACCGCTGATATTGATGCAGCAATTATGACCGATCACATGATACTGGAAGCAACGGATCTTGGACTGGGTTCTGTGTGGATTGGAATTTTTAAGCCAGATGTGATCAAGAAAGAATTCCATCTGCCAGAACATCTGGAACCGATCAGTATTATTGCAATTGGATATGCCGAGACTGTTCCTTCTGATTTCAGAGGACACCTTAAAAACCGAATCCCTATAACTGAACTGGTGTTAAATACAGAGCAGGCGTAACCTGCCGTTATGTTAAAAGGCCATCTTCCCTATATCCTGGGATAGATGGCCTCCAGTCCATCAAGGTCTTTTACAATTACTTCGCCGCCAGTTTCCACTGTGCAGACTCTGTCTGGAGTTTCACAAGTCTTGCGTATAAGCCGTTTTTCTTCATCACTTCATCGTGATTTCCGCTCTCAGCTACGATTCCGCCATCAAGGACGATGATCTGGTCGGCATTCTCGACTGTTCTCATTCTGTGTGCGATCACGAGGACGGTCTTGCCTTTGACCAGTCTGGAAATCGCTTTCTGAATTTCCGTTTCATTATCTACATCCAAAGATGCCGTTGCTTCGTCCATAAGGATCACCGGCGCGTCTTTGAGAAGTGCACGGGCAATGGACAGGCGCTGGCATTCGCCGCCGGAAAGGGTGGAACCATTTTCTCCGATCACGGTCTGATAACCTTCTGGTAATTTCATGATAAACTCATGACATCGTGCCGCTTTTGCAGCTTCGATCACTTCTTTATCCGTGGCATTCTTTCGTCCCACTCGGATGTTTTCCATGACCGTGTTATTGAACAGTACCACATTTTGGAATACCACAGAAAAGTCTTTCATCATCGCAACAGAATCGATCGGTGTGATATCTGTTCCGCCCAAAGTGATCTTGCCGCTATCCACATCATAAAAACCTGCTGCCAGATTCGCCACTGTACTCTTACCACCGCCGGATGGTCCGACAAGTGCTGTCACCTGTCCCTGCTTTGCAGTAAAGGAAACATCCCGAAGGACCGGTTTTCCTGGTTCATAAGCAAATCTTACATGTTCAAATGTAATGTCATATCCATTCGTCTGATACTCTTTCTGCTTCTCCTCTTCCCTATAATTCTGGATAGCTTTCAGCCGATTCACCTGCAGATCTACTGCAAACAGTTCTGCCATATTCGCCATTGCACCAGAAAGCGGATCATACAGTCTGGATGCCGCGATCAGAAAAAGGATATACGAAAACAATGTCGTCTGACCATTCAACATCAGCTGGTTTCCCACCACGATAACAGTGGCAAGTCCCAGCCGCAGAAACATCTGTCCTGTCGTGATCAGACTCGCACTCACCATTTCCGAGGAAATCTGTGCTTTCTCTGCACTGTCCATTTTTTCGTCCAGTTTCTTAAGATAGCCTTCTTCCAGATTGCAGGCCTTGATGTCCTGAACCGTTTCCAGACATTCCTGGATTCCGTCTGCCAGGGCCAGTTTTGCATCGATATGTTTCTGTCCCATTTTGCCCTGTAGTTTCCGTGACAAAAGAACAATTGCAAATGCTGCCGGAGCCACCCAGAGCAAAGCCAGCCCCATCCGCCAGTCATAGACCAGAAGTGCGATACATACGATCGCAGTTGATATAATGGAACCCCAGAACTGCGGGACTGTATGGGAAAACGCATGCTCAAAGCCGGAGCAGTCTCCCATGATCGTGTTTGTCAGATCTGAAAGATCATGTTCCTGAAAGAAATGTAACGGCATTGTTCTTAATTTTTCTGCCAGCGTGATCCTGCGGCGTTCACTTTCTTCGTAAGTCCCCATATAGGTAATGGTGTACTGTTTATAGTATATCAAAAAGATCACTGCCAGGATCACGATCCCAAGCACTGTATACAGAAAGGCATTCACTCCCTGCTCTCCATCTCCGAGAAGCGGGGCAAGCAGTGCGTTCAATACGCAGGCAAGAAGTGTAACCGGAAGCATCAGGCTTATGTACGCCAGCACAGAATACAGAATTCCTTTGAACAGATCCTTCGCACCCTGTTCGCTCAGTGCATATTTTTGCTGAAGATATTTCATCATCATTCTGCCTCCTTTCCGACTTTCCACTGGATCGAAGTCTGGTAATCCTTCCACATGGACGCATATTTTCCGTTTTCGGCAAGCAATGTGTCGTGTGTGCCTCTTTCGATGATCTTTCCTTCCTCAAATACCAGGATCAGATCTGCATTCTGGATCATAGACAGGCGGTGTGCGATCATGAGAACGGTCTTTCCTTTTGTCAGTTCCTCAAAAGCAAGCTGAATCTGATGTTCATTTTCCGCATCTGCAAAAGCTGTCGCCTCGTCCAGAATGATGATCGGCGCATCCTTAAGGATCGCTCTCGCCAGAGCAATACGCTGATTTTCTCCACCAGACAGATAAGTGCCGCCATTTCCGACAACAGAGTCCAGGCCGTCTGGCAGACGGTCGATGATCTCTCTGCACTGTGCTGTTTCCACTGCACGCATAACTTCTTCCCGTGTCGCTCCCGGTTTTGCTGCCCGGATATTTTCAAGAAGCGTGTCTTTGAACAGTTTTGTATTCTGGAACACAAATGCGATCTGATCCATCAGCGTCTGTTTGTCGATTTTTCTTACATCAACGCCGCCTGCCAAAACGCTTCCCTCTGTAACATCATAAAAACGCGGGAGCAGCTTGACAGCAGTTGATTTTCCACTTCCGGATGCTCCGACAAGGGCCACTGTTTTTCCCTGTGGAACCTCAAACGAAATATGCTCCAGTGCTTTTGTTTCTGTTCCCGGATAGCAGAAAGATACATCCTTAAATGCTATGGAAGCGTCTTTTGGCTGCTGTGAATTTGCGGTTTCCGGCAGAGACTGTTCTTTCAGCACTTCTTCAATACGTGTCACTGCACTTTTTGCCGCCATCAGCTGCTCACCCGCAAACATGACACGGTTCATCATCGTTGTACAGATCGGAGTGAACAGACTGTAAAAAAGGAAATCAAGCAGCACATCCTGATAAGAAGCCTGTCCGCTCACGCCTGCTAGGATCATGCATGCCACCGGGATCAGCAGGATAAAAGTACCGTTCAGTGCTACATTAAATCCAGTCAGCGGAATGCGACATTTCAGCGCATATCCCGAAGCGTATTTTTCATATTCTTCGATCGCTGCGTGGAAGTTTTTAAAAGAATACACAGTCTGCTGAAAAACTTTTACTACCGGGATCCCGCGGATATATTCGACTGCTTCTTTGTTCATCGTTTCCAGTGCAGTCATATATCCTTCCATGAAATTTGCGTTATCGCCGCCCATCATCTGCTTCATGCAGCGCACACTGATCACAAGCGGAAGCAGACAGCAGATTCCAAGTCTCCAGTCAAACACAAAGATCAGCACGATCACCGCGATCGGCATGACGACTGCTCCTGTCAGGTCAGGAAGCTGATGTGCCAGGAAGTTTTCGGTCAGCCCTGCATTGTCATCGATCACTTTTCGCAGGCGTCCGCTCGCATTCTGGCTGAAATAGCCAAGCGGCAGTTTCACAATGTGGTGCATGGCTGCTTTTTTCATATTTGTCGCTGTGCGGAATGTTGCCAGATGTGAACAGCAGAGTGCAATAAAATATAACAGAATGGAAAATCCGGCTGCCCACCATGCATACACGCTGCTGTGCGCCGCAAGACGGATATCTCCTGCCGTCAGCGCATTCAGCATATCGCGGACGACAAACCAGATACAGACGAACGGAACCATTGACAGTACCGTGCTGAGTCCTGCAAGGATCATGCCGAGAACGGTAAGCCAGTGACGGTTTCCTGCATACTGGAACATTCTGGATATTTCAGAGTCCTTTTTCATAAAAAATATCCTCCTGTCATCATAATCGGCAGAAATCAGATACTTCTCCAATTCCTGCCGGACTTTTTTGTGTATAGAACTGTTTTTTTTACTGCTCTGACAGGTTCTCTGTGCAGAAAAGCCTGATACAGTTTTCAACCATTTCCTGGTCATGATCTGTAGAAATGCCGGAGCCAAGCCAGTAAGCATAAGCACCTGCATCATACTGACCAAGTGCGTCCAGATCACTGCCGTATCGTAATTCAATATGATAGGTTGTATCATTGGTGTCCGGTGCAATACAGAAATATGTAAATTCTCCGGAGTCTGTATCATCACTCTCAAATTCATACAGACCACGGATCTCTTCCATGCCTACATAATGATAAGTATGGGAAAACAGCTCTTTCTTGTCTGCATCATATTCTTTGATCGTGGAAGTATCACCGTCAAACTCCAGGGTATCCACATCCTGTGTAAACTCACAATCATACACGCCGTTACCGTCTGCATATTCTTTTACTGCTTCTTCTCCGTAGATCTTACCGGAAACCATGGAAGCCAGTTTCTCGTATGCTCCTTCTGCATTTTCCTCTCCGACCAGTTCCTTGCAGTCGTCAAGCCAGAGCTGTTTGTACTGGTCATCAAGAATCACCGGCCAGAGTTCCTGGTAGGTTCCTGTCAGATCTTTCATAAGCTGTTCGGCATCTGCCTCATTATCGGCAGTCTCGTCTGTTGTTTCTGCAGTGCTGTCTGCCGCCTCTGTAGCTGTGGCATCATCCGATGCAAAAGTTGTTACATTTCCATATCCTGCCAGCATGGAAACTGCAAGGGCAGATGCAAATAATGTACTGAGAAATTTTTTCCGTTTCATCATAAATCCTCCTGAAATAAAAAGTGCTGCAGTTAGTATTTTCTAACCGCAACACGCATTCTAAAGGATAAAATATGAAATTACAATTACCGAACAGGCTTTTTTCTATCCATTCGGACGCGAATGTTTTTACTGAGAAAAAAATATCAGAACAGTCAGGATCACACCTGACTGTTCTGACATTTTTCTGATTCATTTACTGCGCCGGAACAACGGATATTTTAATCTCTTTCTCATTTTCACTGAGATCAAAGGTACCTCCATCCTGTACCAGAACATGGACTTCATACAGGACATCTTCTGACAGGCTATCCGGAATCTCACCACTCTCCGTCTGGATATGCCACAGATCTTTTGGCACTTCCTTGAGAGTTCCGTCAGCATCATAACCATAAAGTTTCAGTGCATCTGCACTTCCTGACAGGTCCTTCATTCGCAAAGCCACTGTCGTATTAGGATGTACATTTTCCACAGTTACGGTACTCAGCCAGCCGCTCACACTGCCCTGACCTCCGTCTGCCTCAAATTTTTCCTGACTGAGCACGTTTCGCATTGCCTGATCCAGATCTACTTTGCGGTAAGGCATTTCCGGCAGGTAAACGAATCTGTCCTGAAGTCGTAACAGCTCCAGATATCCGGTTGGGCAATAGAGCGCGTTTCCGCTGTTTCCCGCATACATGCCGATTGCCATATTATTGTATCCCGGCTTGCTGGAGACATCCATTGCAAACACGGTTTCTCCTGTCTCGAAATCCAGCATGATGTACTGCCACATTCCTGTTTCCAGATTCTGAACATAACCATAAATATAGCCTGTAGCTGTAGAAAGTTTCATCATGGATGTATCTGACAGATCACTTCGACACCAGATACTCTTCATCTCATAACCATTGTCTGTCTTTATGGTATCTACTCGCTCCACACCAGGCATGATCATTTTGTTTCCCTGACTCAGCCAGTTTACATCGTAAATATTTGCGTAGCTCTGAATGGAAGAATCACTGTCCTCTTTTCCAAGATCTGCGCTTCCCGCACCAAACCAGTTGCATACGATAGTGCTGACAGTTCCTTCTCCGTTGTCGTACACGATTGCAGAATTTTCCACAGATATCTGGGTATCCTCCGGAAGTTCATCGATCACCGGAAGACTTGCAACAGTTTCTCCTGTCTTCATATCAACCGCAAGAAGATTCACCGGATTCTGGTTGTCTGTAAACATGACCAGATCATCTGTCAGCGACGGAGAACAGCCGCTGCCCCATGCAAGACCACCCCCTGTAGTGGCATCCCCTTCCTTGCTCTCCTTGGCACCAACGCTCTCATAAGGAGTTTCCCAGACTTTCTGTACTCCATTGTCGGCCCTGAACAGATAGCAGTTCAGATTCGTCAGGATCACCGCGCCGTCTTTAGAGGATGCAATGCCATTTTCTGCGCCTTCTCCCGGAGTCAGTTCATATACGAACACAGAATCTGTCAGATCTGCTTCCTCTCCGTTGAGGATCGCATCAATGACATTGCGGGAAATATAACCGACTGCGCCCTGCTGCTTCCGGTCAGGATAAATACGAAATCCTCCGGTAGCAAACCATAAGTTTCCATCATAGTCAAACACTACAGACAGAAGATTCTGATCCAGTGTTTTTCCAAGGACTTTTTCTGCAGCTGCTTTAATGTCAATATCCAGGACTTTTTCAAATTCCGGCAGTACATTTCCGTTTTCATCGGTCGTCTTGAGCATCAGCACATGATTGTTGCTGGTAGGGCACACGATCCGATTGCTCTCATCCACAAAGGAATAGGAACTCTGGATCACATAGCCGCCTCCATCATGCTCTTTTGGAGAAAAATATCCCTCTGTCTGAGTCTCATCTGCATTGATATCGCGTATCGCAAGACCGCCAAGAAGCGGAACCACCGCATGTCCATAAGAATCAAAAAAGATTGCCGGGGATGCATTTGCGTTTACTTTCTCATACGAAACATTGATCTCTGAATAAATATCAACCGGCAGTACCTCGTCAGTGCTGTCTGTGTTGTAGCAGTCATGATGGATATTAGCATCGCTTTTTGCCATATAAGGATTCTCAGCAACCACCTTAGGGGAAAGTGCTTTTATCGGAAGCTGAGATGTTTCTTCTGTTTCAGCCGCTGTCCGGATTTCTTCCGTCTGCATTTCTTCTGCGTGAAGAATGTTTACTGTAAAGTCAGAAGTAACCATAAGCATAGCTGCAAGCATCGCAAGTATTATCGTTCTTTTTTTCATTCTCATTGTCCTCCTGGTAAAAAACTTGTTGACTTCATTATAAAAAAATCCTGTTGCTTTACAATACAGTTGGCACAAAACGGGGAAAAATAGCACGAATTGTCAATTCATCAATGCATATCGTATATTATGTGCTATACTGTTTTCAGACAGACAGGAGGAAACACTTATGAGAATTGCGATTGTAGATGATATTGCCAGTGAGCGGACGCTTCTGCATGCCCGGCTGCAACAGCAGCTTGTGAAACGTGGTGTCCATGCTGACCTGGCAGAATTTGAAAATGGAGAATTCTTTCTGAAAGCCGCAAAAGAACGGTCTTTTGCAGTCTTGTTTCTGGATATTTACATGGACGGGGCAAACGGTGTCGAGATTGCCAGAGAACTTCGGAAATCTGATCCGGACTGTCTTCTGATCTTTACCACCACATCCACAGACCACGCAGTAGAGGGCTTCAAGGTCCGTGCCCTGCATTATCTTGTAAAACCTTATAGTGAAAAAGAGATTTCCGATCTGATCGATGAGATTCTTTCCCGCATTCCATCTTCCGGAAAGTATATAGATATAAAAGTAAACGGAAGCAATATACAGGTTCCTTTCCGCAGCATCGTATACGCGGAACATTTTTCCCATATGATCCATGTTCACACGTCAAAAGCCAGAGAACTTGTTACCAGACAGTCCTTTGAAGCTTTTAACGCTCTTCTCAAAATGGATCCGCGGTTTTATCAGTGTAACAGGGGAATTGTGATAAACCTGGAGCATGCTGTTGATTTTGACGGGACGGTGTTTGTGATGGATAATGGAAATCAGATTCCAGTCAGCCAGAAACTGGTCAAGAACGCCAGAGAGACTTTTATGGAGTTTCTTTTTCAGAAAGGACACTGAGAATGGACATGATATTGAGACCGATTCTTGAACTTACGGTGATCATCCCAGGCATACTTCTTGCATATCTGCCTGTAAAAACTTATCTGAGACAGCAGCCGGGCAGACTGACGGCATGGCTGCTTCCTCTGCTTGCAGGGATCTGTATTCTTGGAGGCGTGTTGTGTTATACCCTGCGTATTTCTACGCTTCCGGTTCTGTTTGTCCTGCTGCCTTTTGTTATGATGATCTACCACAAAACACTTCGCATCACCATCTGGAAATCGAGCAGTATTTTCCTGGCAGTATGTGCAGTATTTGCGTGCGCCAACAGTCTGTCAAGAGCTGTGAATGCTATTCTTACAGCAAGGCTTAACCTCACGGAAAATGAATTATGGTTTCAGGTCGGAGCTGGAGTTTTTTATAATGGGATCTGCCTGTTTTTCCTTCTGGCAGCCTGGTATCCGGCGTCCCATGCTGCGCGGGCCATGGTGACAGATGAAAATTTCGCACAGACCTGGTACATCTTCTGGATCCTGCCTCTGATCTTCATTGCTCTGAATCTGTTCATGGTTCCAACCTATCGAAATACGCTGTATACCGGTCGGATTCTGCAGGGGTATATCGTGATCAGCCTGGTATTGTTGTTGATCCTGATTCTTTTTTATACCATGTTCCTGATGATGGCAGACAGCCTGAACAAAAATGCACGGCTTGTGCAAGAGAATTATTTCCTCTCTCTTCAGCGGACAAGATACGAAAACCTCTGCACTGCTATTGAAGAGGCACGACAGGCACGGCACGATATGCGCCACCATTTTGTCCAGCTGTCTTCTCTTGCAGGAAATGGTGATCTCGAAAAAATAAAAACCTATCTTTCCAGAGCCGCTGGCAAAATACCGGACCAGAGTCTGCATTTTTGTGAAAATCCGGCGGCTGACAGCGTGCTCGGCTATTATTCTGCACTTGCAAAGCGGGAAAATATTCCTTTCCAGGTCAGAGCAGACCTGCCTGCACATATTGCCATAGACGAGATCGACATGTGTCTTGTTCTCTCCAACCTCCTGGAAAATGCCATCCAGGCAAGCCAGAAAACAGAGGCTTCCAGAAGAGAGATCAACGTGACCGCTTATCTTCACTATAACCGTCTTCTTCTGATCCAGATAGAAAATACTTTTGACGGTAAAATAGAGAAGAAAAATGATATTTTTCAATCTTCCAAACGACCAGGCAATGGGATCGGAATCCAGTCGGTACGTCACATTGCCGAGAAAACTGGTGGCACTGGCAGTTTCTCCTTCGAAAATGGAGTCTTTACGGCAAAGGTCATGCTGCGTTTGAACGAGTGTGGCAAAAATGCCGGTTAAATCCGGTTTTTGCCTTCTTTCCCATCAGGTATGGTCTTTTTTCGCCAGGCGGTCGGAGACATGCCATACTCCGCACAAAAAGCTGAAGTAAATTTATTCGGGTTGAGATAGCCGACCTGTGTGGCAATCTCTCCAACGTTAAGCTGACTTTCTTTGAGAAGCCGCTCAACCACCTGCAGTCTGTAGAGTTTCATATAGGAATAGACAGAATCGCCGTATACGCCCCTGAAACATTTCTTCATAACAGTCGGTGAGATTTCAAACCGCTCTGCCAGATAATCAATTGTATAATGTTCATTAAAATGCTCCACAAGAAATGTATGGATCTGCTTGATCACCGCGATCTGCGCTTCTGAAAAGTGCACCCGGTCTGCCTTATTTTCCTCAGGGTTCAGACCGGTCAGCACAAGCAGGATTTCCAACACTTTGACCCGGATATAACCGTAGCGCAGTTTCTCCGGGACGTGGTAGAGCTCCGAAAAGGTAAGTACCTCCATAAATTTATTTGTTACTGTGCACGGTTATATTCATTTCTCCGTGATCTTCCATTCCGCAACTGCATTTCTCACGCGGCGGTCAATGTCCATACGTGCCCTGCGGCATTCTTTTGGATATTTTTTTGCTGACTGGAATGCCAGTTTCATAAAGATCCCGGAACCTATCGGCAGCATCGTCTTTAACATGCTCTCTGGAAAAACGAAATGCGTTCCATATTTGTAAATTACAGACTCCAGTCTGCATGTATGCGGACGTTCCTTGATACGCTGCTTCATGCGACGGATATATTTTGCGGTGTCCCACAGCACATCATCCTCAGCTCCGATCAGAAGCAGTTCCCCATGGATCTTCTCAATCTTGATCATTTCTTCTTCCGTGATCGGGTGCGCGGCTTCGGAATCATCAAACAGTTTTCTTGAATTGAGCATATCTCCTGTGCGCTTTGTTTCCTTGTCTACCACATGCCAGTAGTCCGGATGTTTATAGCAAAACGGCATATACGGAAGCGGCTCTCCTCTGTAAGAAAAAAGCGATTCTCCCTCGATCGGCCATTCCTTGCAGCCATCTTTTTTGCCCTGCATAAATCCCTGCCAGATAAAATCACTCGGTGTAAGGCCGATCGTCAGTGTGATATTCTCAAAATAAGAAGCTGCGGTCAGGGCAAGCGTTCCTGTCGTGGATGCCCCAACAATTCCAATCTTCTGGTTATCGTGTGCTTTCAGCCATTCGATTGCCTTTTCGATACGTTCCAGTGGATAATTATGATGTCCATAATCTTTCTTCGCCGGTGACATCGTCATCACATTCACACCAAGTTTGTGAAGCCATTTTACCGATGTACGCGCCAGATAATCCTCCGGATCATCCCCGATCATGGCGATCATTGCACAGTCTGAGTCTGTTTTGCATTTCCAGTATGCACCATAAAATCCATCTGTGTCCACATCAAAATGAATTTTTTTCATCCTGCATCCCTCCCATTTTCACGCAATTGCTGTGTTAGTTTCTTTTAACAAAATTATAGTATTTCTCTGTAGAAAATCCAGTCTTTTTTCTATTTTTATGGGGGTTTTATTTTACCTGATCTGCAGGTCTTTCCTGCATAAAATACGCTCGTATCTTATCCAGCCCTTCCGCATCCATCTCATACTGATCTGCGATAGAACCATTTTCAAAATGAATGATATCGGCACAGCAGTCCAGTATCAGCTCCAGGTCATGCGTGATCACATAAACCGTGATTCCGGCATCCCGCACCTGTCGTAAGACTTCCGCAACTTCTCTCATATGCTTACGATCAAGCCCGCTGGTCGGCTCATCAAAAAACAGCACTGAACGTCTGGAAGCAATCGCAGATGCAATGGCCACCCGCTGCTTCTGCCCGCCGGAAAGATGAAAGATATTACGTCCGATCAGTTTTTCCAGGCGCAGATCCTAAATCGTTTCCTGCAGTCGGTCTTTGATCTCCTGCTTTGGCATTCCAAGATTTTCACACCCAAAAGTAATCTCACTTGTCGTGTCTACATTAAAAAACTGTGATCTCGGATTCTGAAAAACACTTCCAACGATCTTCGCCGTATCGTACAGCGGCTGCTCGGAAACTTTCACTCCGTTTACCCAGGTTTCACCGCTCATTTTTCCCTCATAATAATGCGGGATCAGACCGTTGATCAGTCGTGTGAGCGTTGTTTTGCCACAGCCACTCTCCCCGCAGAGCACGACAACCTGGCCATCTTCTATGGTCAGATCAATGTCCTGAATTCCCGCAGAATGTTCATTATTTTCCCCGTAGGTAAATGTCACATGATCCATTTTTATCATACTATCTGCCTCCTAGAAAACAATATATTTCTGCAGAAAAAATACCACAAAACATGCCAAACAAAGCACGATCGCAATGATATCCTGCACATGGAATCCAATCTCACAGACATTGGTCTGTCTGACCGGTGCGCCAAGTCCCCTTGTCAGCGCTGCCGCAGAAAGTTCATCGCCAATCTTTACAACAGAAACCATCAGTGGTATCAGCCGATATTCGATCATCAGGAACGGATTTTCGCCGTTCCAGGCATCTGGAAAAGAAATGACCAGGGAATCATGCTCCCTGGTCTGCTGTTAGATCCCATATTTCTTCAGATCGACTTTGCCATTGATCACCTCTACCCCGTCTTCTTCAAGAAGCTTCGCCTGTGTCCTTTCTCCGCCAAATGCAAATGCTCCTGCCAGTTCTCCCTTCGCATTTACTACGCGAAAACACGGGATATGCTCCGGATCCGGATTTTTGTGCAGGGCATTTCCAACTGCTCTTGACATCTTCGCATTGCCTGCCATCTCTGCCACTTTTCCGTACGTTGCCACATGCCCCTTGGGGATTCTCTTGACCGCCTCGTAGATTCGTTTTGTCGGGCTGTCTGTGATGATATCATAGCTTTCGGCGATCATTCTTCTGATGTCTTTATCCGGTATGCTGCCATCCAGAATGATCGTGTTCCAGTGCTCTTTGTTCTGATGATAACCTGCGATCACGGCATCATACGCAGACCGCCAGAAGTCACGCCACTCCGGATTTGCCTTTACATTGAGATTGATATATCCGTCTTTTTCATAGATCCAGAGGAAGGCTTTCTTACTTCCCTTCACCCTCACCAGCTGCCAGTTTGGATCTTTGAACGGGCGTTCTTCATATACATTTTTAAAGGATAGTCCAAATTTCAATGCCTCTTCGCGTGTTTTCATAGATGCTCCTTCTCTACTCTGCTTTCGTTTTTACTCTGCTGCATTACCCAGGCAAACGCCCTTGCAGTTCTCGTCATCGGTTCTTTAAAATGCCCGCCCTGGTTCCATTCAAGCGTGCAGTTTATTCCTTCTGCTTTTAGCCATGCATACCCTTCTCTGATGCAGTCTCCTACTTTTGCCATAACAGGATTTCGGCTCTTTTCTTCTTTATTTCCAAGGCTTAAATATACATTTTGACTCTTTATCCCTCGCTCATTCATATAATCTGTAAATCCCGGAAACCAGACAGACGGTGATGCTGCCGCGACACCAGAAAATATGGCCGTCTGGCAGACCGCCCATAATGAAAACAGCCCTGAAAGGGAATATCCGCCAATATAATAAGTCTTACTTTTATCTGAACATAATCGTAAAACTTCTTCCAAAGTCTGCGCCGCTCCATCACCAAAATCTTCATTTCCAAACGCAGCAGATGCCTTCCATGGGGACAAATCTTTATTCCAATCATCCACTTTCACTGCCAGCAGCTGAAAGTCCATAGAAGTCAGTTTCCTGATTTCGACAGTCTCATCCTCAATTTCAGATATATCATGATCTCCAACCAGTTGAATCAAAACAATGTCTGCTTCCGCATTTCCATATCTGTAAACGTGCATTATAACGACCTTTCTATCCCCGTAAATGATTTCTTATTATATCATTTTATCCCCAGGAATCCAATTCCTTCTACAGCAATATAGCGCAAAAAAATGAAACTTCTCCTGCTCATCAGAAGTCGTTCCACTTTTTGAAATTCTTATTATTCTGTTTTCTCATTCACCGCGATCCAGATCTCGCACTGGTAATTCGGATCTGAGACATCCTGTGATGAGTAAACCTCAAACTCCACATTCTCCGCATATTCATACTGTGCGCTTTGCGGGAAAAATTCTGTGACGATCTTATGATAAGTCTCGATAAAAGCATCCGGCATCTTTCCTTTGCTTGTAAAGACCGCATAAGTATTCGCCGGGATCGTCACGATCTCCAGGTCGTCGTCAACTTTTCTTCCATCATACTCGACACCGATCCCATAAGGAAACTGCTTCGCATTAAGCTCAGAGGAAAAACAAATCCCAAGCAAGCCTTTCATCACCGGATTCTCCGGCATGCAGGCGATCAGCCTTCCCATTGTTCCGTCCGCACCGTACTCCTGCCACATTGCGGTAATGTCAGGCGTGGCATTTGCCGACTGCGGTTTATCAACTCTTTTTCTCTTGCAGACAACCTGAAATGCATCTCTTTTGTGAATCAACAACTCTATCCTCACACGACTGAAGTCGCGTGCTTCCGGACGCTT
>OLOR01002500.1_pt1 | contig 14170 bp, 18 predicted proteins | sample 1672521 | NCBI WGS metagenome assembly OLOR01 (sample SAMEA3136695, study PRJEB25190) | human gut metagenome | biome: human gut; feature: human-associated habitat; material: faeces | place: Austria | collected 2013
AGAAGCAATCAAATATCTAAAAAGAGGGATGAAAGTTGCGCGTAAAGGCTGGAATGGCAAGAAACAGTATATTCAGCTTGCGACCAGTATTTCTTACAAGACAGCGAATGGTGAAGTTGTGAATTGCGAACATGATGCTATCGGCAATATGGCGATTGCTTTCGTTGGAACATCTGGTGTACAGATGGGTTGGCTTGCTTCCCAGGCAGATATGCTTGCGGAAGACTGGATTTTTGCGGAGGAGTAGAGAATGAAAAACGAAGAATTTTTAAGGCTTTGTAAGGCGAAAGTAGCTGAATATACAAACTCCCATATGGATAAGACCGATGGAAAACAGATCACAGTACAGGATGTGTACGTGGTATGGAGTTGTAAGACATTACAGAACAGTAAAGCACTTCTGAGCACGACTGTGCCGGATGGAATGTATTATGAGCTGACATATAACGGAGATAAGCACGAGTTATACCTTGATGCTTATAAGAAGTTTCAGAATATGTGCTTTAAACTGTAATTGCACCGGTGCAACGGAGGGGAGGTGAGATTGATGAAAATCAGAGTTATCCATGATTTTTATGACAAAGAAAATGATCTGGAGCTCCGGAAAGTCGGAGAGGAATACGAGGTATCAAAAGAAAGAGGAAAGTACCTTGTATCTTACAGAGTAGCAAAAGAGATCACAAACCAGAAAGGCGGTGATCCGAAATCTCCCGTTGAGGCGTAGGGTGAAACGCCTTATTTTTATGTCCGAAGACAGAAAACTACACGGAGACACCGGGATAACAACTGTTATTGTGAGACACACATAAAACTGTAAGTGCAGACAGCACAGAAAAAACTGTAAAGGAGCATAAAGACATGTATAAGAAATTTAGGTGCAGGATCCCTATGAACATTCAGTTATTTGCTGAAGGAGGCGCAGGAGAAGGCACTACAGGCGGAACCGGAGGCGCTGGTACCGGCGGAAGTGCCGGCAGTGAGGGTGGACAGCAGTCCTTCCAGTTCGACTATGACCGTCTGGCAACTATCGTAGCCGGAAAGCAGAGCGCTACGGAAGACACTGTACTGAAAGGGTATTTCAAGCAGCAGGGCCTTACTAAAGAACAGGCGGAACAGGCCATTGCAGATTACAAACAGCAGCAGGCAGCCAACCAGCCGGATGTAGAGGGAATGCAGACACAGCTCGCACAGGCACAGCAGGCAACACAGAAAGCGCAGCTTAATAATGCAGCCATGTTACAGGCAGTAAAACTCGGAATCAATCCGGAAAAGATCCCGTTCGTGCTGAAACTGGCAGACATGTCAGAAGTAATGGACAAAGACGGGAAGATTAGTGAGGAAAACTTAAAAACAGCTCTGGATAACGTGCTGAAAGTTCTTCCAGAACTGAAACCACAGACACAGCAGCAGTCAGGTTTCCAGATCGGAGCGCCTGGAAGCAATCAGCAGCAGACAAACCAGAATGACCAGCTTGCGGCCATTTTTGGAAATAAAAAATAGAAAAGAGGTAAAAAGGAATGTCAACATTTGAATATGCAGAACTTTTTATGAGAGAACTTGCACAGAAATACTCAAGAGAGATGGTATCCAATGACCTGACTCTCTCCAATCAGGGAATCAAATTCCTGAACGCGCAGACAATTAAGATCCCAAGACTGACTGTATCCGGATACAAGGATCACAACAGAAACACCATGGGATTCAACGCTGGCACCATTTCTAATGACTGGGAGCCAAAGAAACTGGAACACGACAGAGATATTGAGATTGCCATTGATCCGATGGATATTGACGAGACTAACCTTGTCACTGAGATTGCAAATATCCAGAATGTCTTTGAAGAGGAACAGGCAATTCCGGAGAAAGACAGCTATCGTTTTTCTAAACTGGCAAAAGAGGCAGAAACATATAAATCCAAAGGCGCAGTGGTAGATACTACAGCACTTACAACACAGAATATCCTTGAGTATTTTGATCAGTGGATGGCAGACATGGATGATGCTTCTGTACCGCAGGAAGGACGTATCCTGTATCTTACGTCCGCCGTACAGAAACTTCTGAAGGAAGCAGATGGCATCACAAGAACCATGTCAGTCGGAGCAGCAGGAGTGATCGACCGCAGGGTGCATGGCCTGGACGATGTAATGATCAAAACAGTTCCGTCTGCAAGATTCAAGGATAAATACGATTTCACAACGGGGTGTGTGCCTGCGATCGGTGCGAAGCAGATCAACATGATCCTGGTACATCCGTCCTGCGTGATCAGCCGCGATAAATACGCATACATGAAACTGTTTACCCCGGGCAGCGATTCTCGTACAGCAGATAAGTATGTATACCAGAACCGGTATTATACAGATACTTTCCTGATCGAGAATAAGTCCTGCGGTATTGCAGTCAACAAGGTGGGTGAATGATATGACGGCAGAAAAAGGGAATAAAGTCTATACGATCACAGAATCAGAGAAAGACAATTACCGGTCCCAGGGATATGATATCTTCGAGGACGGGATGATGATTGCCTGCGGAAAAGGAAAGATGGTGCCATACGAAGATTATCTGAAACTTCAGGAAGAAAACAGGGAGTTAAAGGAAAAACTCTCAGCTTTGACAGAAGAAAAGGCACCCGAAAAGGCATCGTCTGCAAGAGCGAAGAAATAAGAGGTGCAGGATGACTTATAAATCATACGCATCAGAAGATTATTACAAAACCCAATACAAAGGAACACTGATTTCGGAAGACGATCAGGAAAAAGCCCTTATCCAGGCAAGCAGGCACGTGGATTCCCTGACCTTTAACCGTATCGTAGGAAGAGGCTTTGATAATCTCACGGAGTATCAGCAGGAGATCATCCTGGAAGTGGTGTGTCAGCAGGCAGACTTTGAAACCGAAAACGCAGATATGATCGCAAGTGTCCTGTCATCGTACAGCATCAACGGTGTGTCCATGCAGTTCGGCAGTGCCTGGAATGTTTTTGCTGATAAGGGCGTAGCCATGCGGCGGGATACATATTCCATGCTGCAACAGACAGGCCTGTGCTGCCGGTTAGCGAGGTGAGCTTATGAGATATCCGTGTTTAGTGCCAAAACGGCTGTGTCAGACTGATATCACAGTCAGCATAGCCAGAGAAGGCGTGAGTAAATATGGAGAGCCCCTGGAGCCGGTGACATATACCGGCAAGTGCAATTATCAGGATAAGGCAAAGACGATATTCACAGAGGAAAAGAAGCTGGTCCAGATCACCGGATCCGCGCTTTTCCCCGGGGATATCTGTCCGGAGCTTCCGACAATATCCGGCGGTACAGCGATCGTGTTCGGAGTGCAGCGCCGGATCCAGGAAGCCCGGAAGAACCGGAATCCGGATGGGACTGTGAATTATACGGAGGTGATGCTGCTGTGATAAAGGTCAATTCAACGATAAAGATGAACTTTCCGAAGATCCGGCAGCTCACCGATGCACAGGCACAGGCTCTTGAGCTGACTGCGGAGGCACTGCATACAGAAGTGGTGCAGGCGCAGGTATTCCCACGTGATACAGGAAATCTGCAGAATGAAAGCACGTTTGTTGATCACTCACAGTCCGGCCAGGGAAAAGTCAGCATAGTGTCAACAACACCATATGCCCGCCGCTTATATTTCCATCCGGAATATCACTTTCAGACAAAGGAGAATCCGCATGCAAAGGGCAAATGGTACGAGGACTGGATCCCGCCGAATGGACCTGCATCAGACTTTGCCCCGGAAGCATTTAAGAAATTCTATAAGAGGTTGACAGGCGTATGATCACATTGGGAAGTGTTAGAGAATATATCTCTTCTCTTGGCATCACAGAGGATGAACATGTGTACATGGGAACCCTGGATACAAAAAAGGAAAAGTCCCTGGGAGTGTATAACAGTAAGCATCAGTACAGCTCCCATAGAGCTCTTGGAGGCCCGGATCTGGAAGGCTATGGCGAGAAATACGTCACGATTTTAGTTCACTGGAATAAGTCTCCACGTGATGCGGAAAAGGTCGCTATGGGCTTATATGAGACGCTCAGAAGGGCAAGAGATATTCAGACAGAAGAAGGAACCATAAAATTTTTTCAGCTGCTTTATGACCCACAGGATATCGGCAAAGATGATGTCGGTATCTGTGAATGGGTTATAGAAGCAGCTGTTATTTTTGAGAAAAAGAAAGAAGGCGAATGATATGAAAATGAACCTGCAGAAATTTGCTGGAAAAACGAACGTTTTCCCAGTGCTGGACAATAAATTTAAAGTCGGAGCATCCAAAGAAGCTGCTACAGTGATCGCAGACGTGGAAACATTCACTCCTGAGTTTACCAACGGCGTCGAGACATGGACACCGATGGATACAGAAGGATGGCAGAGAGGTTTGATGACTGCGAAAGGCATCAAGATCACTCTTTCCGGAAAAAGGAACATCGGTGATACCGGCAATGACTATGTAGCGGGAAAAGTGTTTAAGATCGGACACGATGCAGAAGGCTACTTTGAATGGATGCATCCGGATGGAACCACGATCTCCTGGGACAATGCAATCTTTGATGTGAAGAACATCGGAGGTGGAGATTCCACCAACGTAGGTGCTCTGGAAGTTGAGATCAACGGTAACGGCAAACCGACCATTACACCTGCAGTGTGATTTGCAGGGAGAAAAGGAGAAAACTATGGCAAAAGTAGTAAATATCACAGAGAAACTTGAGTTCGATACAGATCCGACACTTGTAATCGGGAATTTGAAGGTAAGAGTAAGAGCTGACGCTGAGACAATGCTGAAGCTGATGGGTGTACTCAGCAAGGGCGAAAGTCTGAGTACGATCAAGGAGGCTCTGGGACTTCTTCTCAGTGAAAGAGATCTTTCGGCGATCTGCAAGTACAAGAAGGATGGAAAAAAACTGTCTGCAAAATCCCTGATGCTGATTGTAAACACAGCGATCGAGCTTGTAACAGGAGAAGACGAGGGGGAGCAGTGACCCGTGCTATGACTTGCTTGACGACTTCGATCTGATCGTCAGCAGCTTTCAGTCACAGTACGGGCTGCGCTTATCCCATGAACTGCCGGCAGGAATGAAGTGGACGGAGTTTGCCAGCCTGCTATCCGGCCTTGGCCCAGATACGGCCTTGGGGCGGATCGTAGCTATCCGAACAGAGGAAGATAAGAATGTTCTGGAGAACTTTACACCTGAACAGCATCGTATCCGGAATGAATGGAAACGCCGGCGGGCAAAACAGATCGCAGCCACAGCAGACAGGGCACAGGTTGAAGCACAGCTGGATGCGATGAAGATGGGATTCTTAAGTTGGGAAGGCCTGGGCCCGAGAGAGGGGTGAGCAGAAATTGAGAAAAAGAAAATAAGATGTCCATACTGCGGACATGAACAAAAAGTACAGTATGCCCCGGATGCAAGATGCCGAGGTGTTTTTATTAAGTGCCAGGCCCGGCACTGCAAGAAAGTTTTTGAAATTACTCTAGGCAAGTAGTGCCATTGTGCCGATGCCTCAAAAAGGCAGGTGGTACATATGGCAACAAGCATCGGCCAGATCGGCCTGGATCTGGTTGTTAACGAAGGTTCATTCCGGACACAGATGTCAGGGATGCAGAATCTTGCAAAAAAAGCTGGTGCAGCCCTGGCAGGGGCGTTCGCTGTAAAGAAACTGGTGGACTTCGGGAAGTCCTTCCTGGATCTTGGAAGTGATCTGTCAGAGGTACAGAACGTAGTTGATGTTACTTTCCCGAATATGTCAGCACAGGTTGACAAGTTTGCCCAGTCTGCACTGAAGGCATCAGGCCTCAGTGAGACTATGGCAAAAAAGTACACAGGTACGTTTGGAGCAATGGCAAAAGCCTTTGGCTTCAATGAGCAGCAGGCATACGACATGGGCACTGCTCTCACGTCCCTGACTGCGGATGTAGCGTCATTCTACAACCTTAGTCAAGACGAAGCATATACAAAGCTGAAGTCTGTGTTTACAGGCGAGACGGAGTCCCTCAAGGACCTGGGCGTCGTCATGACCCAAACAGCTCTGGATAGCTATGCCCTTGCGAACGGGTATGGAAAGACCACGGCGCAGATGACAGAGGCCGAAAAAGTCTCTTTGCGGTATGCGTTCGTACAGCAGCAGTTATCTGCAGCATCCGGAGACTTCGCCAGGACATCCGGCTCCTGGGCGAACCAGGTCAGGGTGTTGAAGTTACAGATTGATTCCCTGAAAGCATCGATCGGCCAGGGACTGATCAATTTGTTCACGCCGATCATACAGGCAGTGAACAACCTTCTGGGAAAACTGGTCACTCTTGCGAATGCATTTAAAGCTTTCACGGAGCTGATCACCGGGAACAAGAACTCCGGATCATCCGGGGGAGGAAGTGCCCAGATTGCGGCGGCCGGAACAGCGGCAACAGATGCCAGCACAGGATTGCAGAATGCGGCAGATGCGGCGAATGATACAACATCCGCTGTAAAGAAGACCGGAAACGCAGCGCAGAAAGCAGCAAAACAGATGCGGTCCCTGATGGGATTCGACAAGATCACGAAGCTCTCCGAACCATCGGAATCCTCATCCGGAGGCACAGGAGATTCCGGCAGCACTCCGAAAGGCTCTGGTGTATCTGGCGGAAGCCTGGGAAGTCCTGTAGATTTCGGTTCTCTATCAACTGGCGAAGATGCAGTATCTAAACTGGGGAAGAAATGGAAGAAAGTCTTCGAGGATATGAAGAAGGCCATCGAGCCGACAACGAAAGCCCTCAAGAATCTCTGGAACAATGGCCTTGCACGACTTGGTAAGTTTGGCTGGACAGCTCTGAAAGACTTCTGGCAGCACTTCCTTGTTCCTGTTGGAAAGTGGACCATGGGAACCGGTCTTCCACGCTTCATCAATGCTCTGAATGATGGACTGATGAAAGTAAACTTTGGAAAGATCAACAAGGCTCTTGCAAAGCTTTGGGATTCCCTGGCGAAGTTTACGGTCAATGTAGGAGATGGCCTCCTGTGGATCTGGGAGAATATTCTGGTTCCGCTGGGTACTTGGACCGCAAATGAAGTTGTTCCGAGATTCCTGGATACACTGAGACTTGCTATTGATGCAGTAAACAGTGTTCTTACAGCGTTGAAGCCATTATTTAACTGGTTTTGGGATAGTGTTTTAGAGCCAGTAGCAAAGTGGACTGGTAGTGCATTTTTAAAGGCATGGGACGGAATTAACGAGGCCCTGAAAGCTTTTTCTGATTGGTGCACAACATATCCCGGCGATATACAGTTTATAGCTACGATGGTTGCTGGATTTTTTGCAGCTTGGAAAGTTACGGAGCTGCTTTCATTTATCCAGCAGTCAGGTGGCGTCATAGGAGCATTGAAAGCAATTCGGACAGCGCTTCTGGGGAATATAGCCGCAAAGCTCACGGACAAAGCAGAAACGATGTACTTAACTGCTCTGTACGCAAAAGATTTTGTGATAAGCGCAGGGCAGAGCGTTGCAGCACTTGGAAAACAGGCGTTTAGTATTGCGACAGCCACAGCGGCAAAGATAGCGGATACAGCGGCACAGATGGCCATGACGGCAGCCACGACTGCCTGGAATGCGATATGCGGAATTGCCACGGCACTCACTACCGCATTTGGAGCAGCAGTTACTTTCCTGACAAGTCCTTTTGGACTTCTGGTGATTGCGATTACAGCAGCGATCGCAGCAGGAGTCCTGCTGTATAAGAACTGGGATACGATCTGCAAATGGGCTACAAAACTTAAGGACTGGGTTGTTGATAAAACATGTGGCCTGAGAGATGGAGCGGTAAATGCGTTCAACACATTAACCACAAACTGCTCAAATGCGATACATGCTCTGTATACCAGCGTTACTTCAAAATGGAATGCAATCAAAGAGAAATTCAACACATTCAGGAACTGGCTTGCATCTGTATTCCAGACAGCCTGGTCGAAGAGATTTGGTGTGCTCGGAAATGTTTTAAACATATTTCTGGCGGGCATTCGGACAAAGATCAACAGCATCAAGAAGATTTTTAATGGCTTGCTGACATTTATCCAGGGAGTGTTCTCGGGGAACTGGAGGCAGGCATGGGATGGAATCAAACAGACATTTGTAGGTGTATTCGAAGGACTTACAGGACTTGCAAGAACGCCAGTCAATGCAATCATATCAGGCTTTAATGCAGTGATCGGAACGGTTAACGGACTGATCAACCGGATTAACAGCATCAATTTCAAGATCACGGTGCCTTCATGGATTCCGGGAATTGGTGGAAATGGATGGAGCTTCGGTGGCTTTGGCATTCCTTCGATTGGTACAATTCCGTTTTTGGCACAAGGTGGTTATGTAAAACCGAACACTCCACAGCTGGCCATGATTGGTGATAACCGGCACCAGGGTGAAGTTGTGGCTCCGGAGGGAAAGCTACTGGAAATGGCAAGGGCAGCAGCAGAACTGTCAGGCGGCGATTCTGCAAAAACAGAGAAGCTACTGCAGGAACTGATAGAACTGATTAAGAATCTGCCGGTTGTAGAACTGGATCCGGAAGCAATCCGAAAATATTTCATCAGAAAGACAAACCAGAACACAAAAGCAACCGGGAAACCGGAGCTGCTTTACTAAGGGAGGCGTGATACATGGCTAAGAAAATATTGTGGTCAGGAAGTGTCACGCTTCCGGCACCAGTAGAAATAAGTGTAAATGATGAGATCATATGGTCCTCCAATACAGGCCGTCTGGCGTCAGGAGAAATGGCCGGAGATGTCATTGCTGAGAAAAAGGATGTCTCAATAAAATGGGGGATCCTTGAAGAAACGGAGTTAAAGCTGATCAAACAGGTCATGATCGCAGGCTTTTTCCCGATCTCATTCCGTGATGATGGAATCGATCTGACGATTATATCATACAGAGGAACCCTGACAAAGGAACAGCTTGGCTGGCTTGGAGGGACTTTTTTCTACAAGAGCGCATCTGTAAGCATAGTACAGAAATAAGGAGGAAACGAACATGTTAAAAGGTACAAAATCAATGAATCTCAGTTACAACTCCATCATCAATGGAAAAAATGTGGTATACATGTCTGCACAGGTTCCGGAAACCGGAAAGAGCAACTGCACAAAGACCATTCAGGACCAGGAGATGTATGAGGCGAACAAAGCAGAATGTAGAAAAGACATGGCTGCATTTGACGAGCTCCTGTGGAAACTGGAGGATCAGGGAACAGTAGATACTGCCAAAAATACTGATACGGAGGAACAGGGAGCATGAAGATGAAGAACAGTGAGATTGTAGCATTCCTTAACACCTGTGCAGGCTTAAGAGAGAAACATTTGCCAGTTCGTCTGGCGTATGCGATCAAGAAGAACATGGCAGCAGTCCAGGAAGCGGCAACTGCATACATGGAAGAAAGAGAAGAGCTTATTGCCAGATATGCGAAAAAGGACAAAAAGGGAGAATATCTTGTCAAGGATAGCTGCTATGTGTTCGAAAACAAAGATGAGTTTGAGAAGGATATGAGTGAACTTTTAGCGATTGAAACTGCAGTGAAAATCCACACGGTATCAATTGATATTGTCGAAAAATGCGATGACGATCAAAAGTATGATTCACTGACCATGGAAGAACTGGATGTCATTGAGTTTATGATTACAGAGTAAGGAGGTGGTCCTGTGTATCAGTCAACAGCAGAATTCGGAAACCTGGTACAGCAGGATTCCCGAACATTTAAGTGTCTGCTTACTTATGACAAGGTATCGATCACAAAGGTTAAGAGCATCAAGCTCACCGGAGGATCTGAGGCAGAAGATGATTTTTCCCTAGGATCGACCATGTCCCAGTATATCGAGGTAACGATTCCGGATGGCAACCTCCTGATCGAGGGAAAAGAAATCCTCCTGCAGATCGGGATGGACGTGAACGGTCTGACAGAATACATCCCGATGGGATACTTTACCGTAGGGAAGCCAAAGAAAGCGGACGATCAGATCACATTCACAGCTTACGACCGTATGATGAACACAGAGCGGACGTTTTCCATGGATGGCACAACCACAAATACAGTGGCCGCACTGAAGAAGATTGCGGATATCACAGGTGTTCCTGTAGTGACAACCGGATTAACGGCGATATCCATGAAAGTGCCGAAAGGATATAGCTGCAGGGAAGTCCTTTCTTATGTGGCACAGCTTCATGGCGCGTTTGCTGTATGTAATCGTAGAGGTCAGATCGAGCTGCATACCTATGTGGATTCAGATTATAAGGTAAAACCAAATCGGTACTGGGGAAATTTTGAACACAATGATTATTCCTTTGATGTTTTAAAATTTGTTTGCTACACAGGCCAGGACAAAAATGGAAAAAGCATATCAATATCTTCAGGATCCGGAGCAAGGTCCGTGTCGTTTTCCAATCCGTTCATGACACAAACAGTCCTCAATAATATCCTGGCATTGTTCAAGAGTTTTTCCTACATGCCTGGCATTCTGAAAATGATGGGAGATCCCCGCCTGGATCCCTGGGATATCCTGACGGTAGCAGATCTGTCTGGAAACACATATAAGGTCCCTATCATGAAACTGGATTGGGAGTATGATGGAGGTCTTACTTATTCAGTTGAGGCAGTTGGCCTGTCAGAAGAAGAAACTAATGCAGATTATAAAGGCCCACAGACAAAAGAAATGGAACGGTATTACGCACAGTTGGTAATGATTGACCAGGCGATGATCAACAAACTGGATGTAGATACCGCAAACATAACATACGCTACGATTAAGAATCTGGACGTAGTGAAAGAAAATGTCCAGGAGATTAACGGCGAACTGGGAAATTTCAAGGATTTGACAGCAAATAATTTTACGGCTGCAAATGCAAAAATCGGTATCCTGGATAATGAATTCGGAAATATCAAGATACTTTTATCAGGCGGTGCTGGTATTGGTGAAATACAGAACATCCACCTGACCTCACAGAATGCGGTCATTGATTCGGCGCTGATCCGATCGGCAGTGATGCAGACGGTATCCGTAGCAGATCTTCTTGCCGGTACGATCAGCACAAACAAATTCCTGATAGCTTCCGACGACGGAGGCATCCGTATCCAGGGAGCAACGCAGCAGTGGTCCGATGAGGATGGCACAGTCCGGATGCAGGCCGGACGGGATGCGAAAGGAGATTTCACCTTCTCCCTGTTTGATAAGACCGGAAAAGGTATCCTGATCGATGCAACAGGTGTTAAACCTGATGCGATAGCCGACGGTCTGATTGTCAACAAGATGGTTTCCGACAACGCCGCTATAGCCGGTTCAAAGCTGGATATCCCTTCGGTAGTGTCGGCTATTAACGACAGTTCGCAGAGTATCAAGAGTAGTCGTATCTGGTTCGATGACCAGAATCAATCTCTGAATCAGACATACAGTCAGCTGAACCAGAATGTATCAGAAATCCGTTCAACAGCCTCATCAGCGGCAAGTAAAGCGGACGCGGCAAATGAGACAGCAGGAGCTGCTTCGAAGACCGCACAGCAGGCGTTATCTGTTTTATCCGGAATATCCACACTGGATGCCATCGGAGCTGCGCTGAATAATGACGCACATGTGGTTCACACACACACAGATGGTTCTGGTGGGGATTATAGCGACTGCTTCTCGAAGATGACTGTATATCTCGGAGATACTGACGTATCTGACGATAGTATATTTACAGTAACAGTATCTGCAGGCGTGACCGGACACTGGGATGAAACGAGCAGGACATACTATGTTACAGCCATGAGCACTGACAATGGATATGTTGACATTGATGCGCTGTACGGTACAGGAGACCGGTACCTGACTACAAGGAAGGGCCTGCGGCTCACAACCAGATCTGGAAAATATATCCTTGTACAGTCCGGCGGAGCGCACATCCGAAAACGTTTCAGCATCAGCAAGGCAAAAGACGGAAAAATCGGCCTGTCTTATGATCTTCATTGCTCCACGCTTGCAGTCCGAAAACAGAAAGACAGAAAGACACTGATACCAGCATCTATCACGTTTTCGGCGACACAGAATGATAACGGCTTGGTCAGAAGCTATTCCGGAAGGGACAGCATCCAGGAAACAGAAGATGGGACAAACTACACGCTCAAATATGTTTCCGTAGCTGATGAAATCCAGAAGATTTACACGCCTTCGGGTGCAGGAGTAAAAGCAGTCAGATGTACTCTTTTATCTGCAGGAGGGGTGTCCGAGTTGGACACACAGACAGTGATTATCCTTGCTGACGCAGAGGGCCTGACAGACGACATCAAAAAAGCTCAAGGAACTGCAGATCAGGCAAAAGAAGCTATTGTGGTAACAAATCAGAACGTAGCGAATGTAGAGTCAAGTATAGCAGGCTTCCGGGCGGAGCTAACTGAGACCACAACAGATCTCCACGGCTTGACGGATAACACACTGTTATACAACGTGAAATATCACGACAACAATGACGGCACGACCACCCTGAATGCAGTCGTATACAAGAACGGAACGGATGTCACAAAAGCATACCCGGCCAGATGGTTCACCTGGAGCAGAAAAACAGAATCCGGAGAAACCTATCTCAACTACGGCTATAGCGTCAAGGTCAACAACTCAGACTATGAGTTCGGCGGCGTATGCGTGGGAACATTCGCTACATATGACACTTTGAACCTTACGACAAGATCTGGAAAACAGCTTACAACCAGATCTGGCAACCACATAACAATCTGGAAGGAGAAATAAAAAATGGCAGATCAGAATATAACAGCGTTACCAGTTGCTGCATCACCAGCATCTTCGGACCAGCTCCTCTTGGTCGGAGCGACTGAAGAGAAGTTAATTGACTATGATAAGTTGGCAGATGCAATTCTCACAAAATTGACATCTAAGCAGTATACATTAGACCAGGGAACCAAGACACTTCCAGCCGCACTTAATGAATTAAATAGTAAGCGGTTCAAGGCCGATAGTTATATTATACATAGTGATGGCTCTACCAAAACAGTAAGCGTAAAGTGGAATAGTGTAAACAATCATATGACTTCGTTTCTACTAATTGATAACAACTGCATTACCTCTTTATACATAACAGGAAAGCAGACGGGAGCGACAGAAATATCAAAAAAATCTGAATACGCAGCACCACCCGTACTTGATACTTCTTCGGCAACATTGAAAGTGACACTTATTCCCTGGAGCGCAGCACTTTTAATCTGCTTTGATCCTGTGACTATAAGTTAAATAGTAACCCTCTGAGCATATTAGCCAAAAGCGCCATTTTACTTGAACAGGCGTTTGATTATAATGAATTAAAAACCACTGGAGTGTATTATTTAACAGGCGCTGAAGTTTCGGCATCTGCTAACCGACCAAATGACAACTGCACAAACTGTTTTTTATTAATTCTTGCGCCTATGAATATGGGAAGAAGAGTTACACAAATTGTTTTCCCCGGAAACCATCCTTATATTTTGTACAGATCTTTAAGTACAGATTCAAACACATGGCTCGAATGGAAAACGATAAAATAGTAAGCCCTTGACAGGTGAATTACATGGCGTAGATATCGATGATTATCTAAGCAAGCTTGGGAGTACCAGTTATGGTTTGTTATATTTTACCTACGATAATAAAAACGTTCCTGTTATTGACGGAATTGAGTGGAAATTTTTTTCGTTGATAATAATACGTAACCGTATCATTGCTTTTTCTCCAGCTAGCGCCCCTAATGCTATAATAACCAGGCAATTTGTTAATACCGCTTGGACTAACTGGATTTCAATAAAATAGTAAGGCATCAACAGTATTTTTTGCACATGTCGAAACAGGTACTTATAACAAATTCAAAATTATTGCTAAAGTATTTACTCCCATTTTTATGATTGGTGTATCGGGAGGAAATGAACATTACGCAGGTACTATATTTATTGCTAACAACGGCTGTTCCTCCGCTACAATTATCGGTAGTAATGTAGAAGTAACGTATGTTTCAAATGGTGTTGTAATTGTGTCTTGCGAAAAGTATGCTAATCTAATTGTTTTAAGTGGTTCACCGTGCACGATAGAAAATGTTAATTAAAAATATGGCTGATTATCCAACCATAAATAAAATAGTAAGGCGTCCAAAACTGCATTCAATGGAAATATAAGCCGGATAACTTTCCGTTCAGGTTCGG
>OLOR01002509.1_pt1 | contig 14148 bp, 10 predicted proteins | sample 1672521 | NCBI WGS metagenome assembly OLOR01 (sample SAMEA3136695, study PRJEB25190) | human gut metagenome | biome: human gut; feature: human-associated habitat; material: faeces | place: Austria | collected 2013
AGGCCACAAATATAGGTTATTTCTCTTTCTGCGGGCTGTTTGTTGGCTGTAGAAGTAAAATCAGAATTAATCTTAGCGGATTTGGGGATTCACCAATAGGTCGTGGCTTTCCGGGCAATAAAATATTAAAGATTGACGCGTAAGATATTGTTATAATATCATAACCATTTTACGATAAGAACCTGAATTACAAGTGGATAAAAATCTGCCTTTTTCCGGTTGATTCAAGGGGATTAGCATATTATTTTAGGTGTCAATCTCTTTGAAAAGTAATTTGCCAGAATTCCTATTTCTCCTATCCCCTTCTCCAAATCTTCTTCAACTGATTTGTAGGATTTGGAATAGTCAGCCGCTGTAAATTTTCTGTCGGATTGCTCAAATAATACGAGGAAGAACCCCTAAAAAATTTATTGAATTTTGTGACTTTGTGCTGTGGAATTTTGACCATAGAAACTTCGGACTGCTTTCTCCGAAGTTTCTGTACTATTGGGCAAAATGGAGCGTTTAGCACAACGGAACAAATCAATAAATTTTTTAGGGGTTCTTTTCAATTATTCTTCGGGCAATCTGGCTTTCACTTTTCTTATAGCGGCGGGTTCGTCTGTTTCACAGCCTCACAAATCAGAAGCTATTTCATTTTGATTTTTACGGTCTTCTTCTTTCCGCTTCCATCTGTCGCCATTGCAGTAATTTTTACCGTTTTTCCTTTGGCTGATTTCTTCGTTGTTACAATTCCCTTAGCATTTACCGTGGCATATTTGGTATTGCCTGATATCCAGAGAAGTTTTTTATTTGCTTTCTTTGTGGCAGTTACTTTGGCTTTTAGTTTTAGTTTCTTGCCTGCTTTTACTGGCTTACTTCCTGTTATCTTAATTTTCTTTACAATGCCTTTCATAGATGTAATCTTCCATGAAGCATATTTTTTACTGCCATCCGTTGCTGTTGCCGTAATCGTTACTTTCTTACCGCCAGTTTTCTTTTTCAGTGTAACAACTCCACCTTGCGTTACGGTTGCAACTTTTGTATTGCTGGATTTCCAGAGTAGCTTTTTATTCGAAGCAGTCTTTGGTAAAACAGCCGCTTTTAGAGTAAGCTTTTTGCCTGCGGCAATCTGTTTGGAGAGACCGGAAAGACGGATTGAGGTTACCTTTACTTTCTTTGACGGTTTTTTACCAGTATCCGGTTTTGGTGTATTTGGCTTCGCATTTTCTACCGTAATTGGCATAACAACTTTTCGTCCGATTCCAACTTCTTCATAAAGAATTTCCAGTTGCTTTTTGCCTGTTTTAGACATATCGATATTTTTCACATTTGTTGTATAACCTGTTACTTTTGCCTTACTTCCATCGGTATATACTGCAGTCACTTCCAAATCATTCAGATTTAACTTCTCACCTTTAGTATAAGTAACCTTTGTCTTTGTTGCGGTGAGATAATCCAGTGTTTTTAATTCTTCTGTTCCTACATATACAAATGCTGTATTATCAGACTTTATGCTTTCTTCTGTATCTCCGCTAACTTCCATGTAAACCGTATCACTTCCGAGTTTTTTCAATTCTTCTTTTGTAAATGTTTTTTCTACCATACCATAGGATTCCACATTTCCAAGATTTATTGTTTTTAATACTTTACCAGAAGCATCCCCAGCTTTTAAAGTAAGTGCTGCTGTCGTATCAAAGGCACTGTTATTATCTATTGCTACTGTAATATCATCATCTTCTTGTTTAACAGAAAGCTCAAGTTCACTTCCGGCCGACTGAATATTTTTTGTAGAATCTGCTGTTGTATTTTTATCAGAGATTGCTTCTACTTTTAATGTTTCTTTCGCTGCCGCATCCTCTGGTACAGTAAGGTCTACCGTAACGTTTTGTGTCTCTCCTGATGTTATTCCAGCCTCCAAGTCTGCCTGTCCAATGACGTTGCCATTATAGACAATCTGAACCTTTCCCTCACCACAGTTTGTTAATCCATTATTTTTCACTGGTATGGTGATAGAAGTATCCTCGTCCGGCATCAATTTCTCCTGCGTGTAATCAATATCCCCGATGACAAGTTTGCTTTGTGGCACTACAGAAGTGATACATAAATCCGTATTTTCTGTTACAGTATTCTCTGTAATATCTACATCGGTTCTTGTAAATAAATATTCATACGCCGTCCCATTCCAGATACCACTCGGCACTGCTGCATAACCTTCTAAATCTGTTAAAGTAACTGGTTCGTAAACTTCTCCATCTCTTATTACATAGGCATATAGATTTCTTCCAGCTTCTTCTGCATTTTCTTTCTCCGATGAACAGATGAGAAGCTGGCTATCCCCACCATCTACTACCGTATAGTCTGCTGAAATAACCGCATCGTCTTCTATATAGCTTTCTACCGCTCCATCTATAGCATCAATATAGTTTAAGGAACTGCCTTCCGCATCCTGTGCATACCATAAAAGAACGGAACTTCCATCTATTTTTGCAAAAGAAGGAGAAAGATTCTGGCCATTTGCTGCAATGGTTGTTCGTCCTTTTGCATTAACCGTCGTCAGTTGTACCTGCGGATTTTCCTCGGTACCAGAATTCAATGTATAAGCTGTCACTACATCATTATCCAAATTGCCAATAGCAACAGACTGTACCGGCTTATTCTCTTCCGATAACTTCTTTGTTGTAAATGCATTTCCATTTAAAGATGCAAGGTAAACTGTATTTGTTCCGGTTCCCTTTAAAATATCATTCGCACTATTGCTGTTCCATGCAATATATGGCACATGATTTTTTACTGTAATAGACGGATGCAAATCCGCAATGGCATTATCCGTAATAGCCGGATACTTTGTCACTGTTCCTGTATTTCCATTTAATGCGATTTTTGTTGCCTGAACTTCGGTCTCGGCTGCAAGCTTTGTCATAAAATCTTCAGCCTCTGCTTCTTCTGGTGTAAAAGTCCGCTTTGCATTAATCCATGTAACGTATACATTCTCTCCATCTACTGCTGCTACTGCATCAAAATCTGCCGTTCCATCATCATCAATCAGCTTAGGTATACTCCACCCACGTTCATTATAAATAGAATATACCACTGCTGTATGATTCCCTGTTGTTCTGTCGCCCATGTCCGTTGTAAAAATAAGGAGTTTCTTTCCACTTGCCGTCTGCAAAAGCTGCGGCTTTGCACTGGCATACACATCAGACAGCAATGTTGTCACTCTTCCAGATATATTTTTTGCAGAAGCAGCACGCTTTATCGAACGTGGCTTCGCTGTTTGTTCTGCAACGGCAGAACCATCCCACGAAGAAGAATCTACTCTTTGTATTTCATAATCTTTCGCCTCCGGTTCTAACTTTGGCAATGCTCTGGCATACATTCTGGCTTTTGACTTCTTCTTTGTGGACAAATAATCGAACGAACCATTCAAAAGCTCTTTTTCATAAGAAAAGCATAATGCCTTTGCACTAACTCCCAGCGCTCCCTCTAAAGAGGCTGTTATATCATTATCCTTCCCGTCTGATTCTACTGTAACAAGGTTCTTTGCTTCTCCATAAACAGAAATATCTGCGATATAAGAAACACCGATACCTCCCGTAAGACGTACACTCGGAAGAGTAAGCTCTACTTCCCCTTTGGTATACACTTTACTCTTATTAAAATCAAATCCTACAGAGAAATCCGCTTTAGTACCAGCCGTTCCCTTTACCTTAATCACTACCGGAACAACCACCACAACCGTCTGCCATTCCTGCTTTGCCGTTCCTTTTATTTCAACAACCAGCTTCCCTCCCGCAGATTCGACTCCATTTGCCTTTGTAATTGTTCCTTCCACATAGCCATAAGCCTTCATTTCCGGTTCTACACTCATTCCCATAGACGCGATTCCAGACTTAGTAGCCAAAAGAGAGTTGATTCCTTTTCTATAGGATTCTTTTTGCGTTTCCACAAACTTTTTAAACGTTGTCCAGTCCTTCTTATTCATATCCTGAACACCGATTCCAATCCGGTATGTATTATCCTCCCTCTTAAAAGTAATCGGAATCTTTCCATAATCAAGAGAAACATCCCCACCGCCAAGAATTGGAACATTATCCGGAATCGTAAATTCTACATCTCAATATCTACATTGCTCTCCTCTGTTCTGGTTCCTGTGGCTGTTCCCGGTTTGTCGGGATGGGCGGGCTGATTTGGAGTATCTGATTCATCGGGTTCACTTGGTTTTACTGGATTATCTGTTCCGCTCTCCCCAGATTTCATCGCATCTGAGCATACCGTTCCGGCGTAGGAATAGAGATTAGAGGATGAGAGATTCAAATGCAAAGCGGGCCGCACACCGACATTCCAATAGTGGACATAACTACCACACTTATCGACCCAGCCATAATAGTCCACTTCGGCCGCATTATAACTATAATGGCCCGGCGAACGGAGCCACCACCAAATATTCCCATTGTACTTTGTATACTCTGCATCCGTATTATAATCTCTGTATGTCCCCATCGCATACGCATAGGTACTGCATCGGCTTCTTCTCGCTTCATCATATGTACTGTAGTCTTTTCCAAATCCATAGCCTGCTGCCGTGTCTGTATTATAGACTTCTGATTCTGAGAGAAGGAATACTTTATCCGAGGTATTATTTCCACCGGCTGTTCCGTCATTAATATTATCGTTATTTACGACATTTGTTGTCTTAATAGCATTTCTTTGCGTGGACGTAAAGGCAGAATTGATAAAATTCTTTCTGCTGTAATCTGTCTTTGGCTGATTTACAGATGCCCCGTAACCGTTCAGCCAGCTTCGCATACTGCTTGTTTCCCATGTTATATCTTCATAATTTGTGTTACACTTCTGGTCATCTAAAGCGATATCTGCAAGAAGAAGTGCGTCATTTCCACTTCTATTTAAAACACGCCATTTGATTGGTTCATACTTAAAATAATGGTAGGTTTTATAGTTATCATTCCAGTCATAATTATAAGGTGAATTACTACTGGTAGCATGTGTCGCATCTTCCCCCTTTAATCTACGGTACTTTGTTCCCCCAATCGTAATATCATTATTTTCATCCCAGCCTGTCGCATTTTTCAATGTATTATAAATACTGCCATCTTTGGATGTTATCTCACTCTGAGGATATTTTCCGAAGTACACACAGTCCCAGGTGACTTTCTGTCCGGCATCCATGGAGGAATCTTTTACGATTCTTGGATTGCTTATATTCTCTGCCGCATTTACCTTTGGCAGTGTTATCGGGATATCCGCAAGGCTGACTCCCTGTGGACAGAATCCTGCCAGCATTGCTACAGATAAGATGAATGCTGTTATACGGGATAGGTTGATGTGTTTCCGTTGTTTTTTCATAGTTTTTCCTCACTTTCCCCTTGAGCGTGTTTGAAAAATGCTTTCTGTAAGATTCCGTTACAATTTGTAGAAGATTTTGCCTAAATGATGACAGCGTAGCGGGCTACGTCAACCGAATGAAGGCAAATTCAAGAATGCAAATTGAGGCGTGCAGATTTCAAGAATGATTTTTCAAACATGCTCTAAAATATAGATTTTGCTATTTTAAAAATAGCGTATCATTTTCTTCACCAAAATTCAATAGGATGTGTCTAAATGGTTGATTTTATGACACTTTTGGTAGAGGAATTCTAATTTGCCGCAGGCAAGGGAGACGCCTCCGAAGAGAAGCTATCCTCTATATTTGTGACTTTAGTCGCGGCGGTTTGAATGTTCGTCTAAATGCTCGCATCCAAACCTTGCTCCGAGGCCACAAATATAGAGGATAGCTTCTCTTCGGGGGCTAACTTTGGCTACTGGAGTATATCCAGAATTCATATCGAAGAAATTTGATGAATTCTCCAGAAGATTATCGTTTTTCAACAAATCAAATTTAAAATCTGATGCTACAGTTCTACAAATTCGTTAAGTATATTTAAAAAAGGATATTATCAGAAATTTCATTAGGCTTCTATATTTAAATCTGGCGCAAAGAACATTAATAAATATTAACAGTAAAATCAGACTTCATAGAACATCTTTACAGAAAAAGATATATTTGTAGATAATAATAGAAAAAATAAAAACTCTAATTTTGCTCCTATAGCCAAAGAACAGCACCCAAAGAGAACAGATATCCTATATTTGGGCGCGTCTACCTTGTCTGCGGCAATTCAGAATCTTACTTCAAATATTCATTGACTTTTCTGTCAAATTATGTATATAATAGTCGTATAGTAACCATTGATATATCATAACGGAGGTAGCGTAAATGACGGATTCCACAATCTTACAGCCAGAAGGCTTAGAACAACGCTACGAAAGATATAAAGAAAAGATAAAACACTTTACGATAATGAATGACATCTTTATGCGAAATGTTTTAAAGGAAATCTCATGTACGGAATATATTCTTCAGGTTATCATGAATAGAACAGGTCTAAAAGTAATCGACCAGACTTTACAGAAAGATTATAAAAATCTCCAGGGACGTTCCGCCATTTTAGACTGCGTGGCAAAGGATGCAGAAAACAATCACTTTAACGTGGAGATTCAAGGTGAAAATGATGGTGCTTCTCCAAAAAGAGCCCGATACCACTGCGGTCTACTGGATATGAATCTACTGAATCCAGGCGATCTATTCGACAGTCTGCCGGAAACGTATGTCATTTTTATCACTAAAAACGATGTCCTTGGATATAACCTGCCAATCAATCACATAAGAAGACGAAGCAACGAAACCGGAGAAATATTTCAAGATGGTCAACATATTCTATATGTAAACTCGAAAAAACAGGACGATACCGAATTAGGCCGCTTAATGCATGACTTACATTGCAAAGAAGCGGATAAGATGTATAGTAATATTCTTGCAACCAGAGTACATCAACTAAAGGAAACTGCGGAAGGAGTGAATCAAATGTGTCAGGAATTAGAAGAGATTTATAATGAAGGCGTTGAAAGGGGCGAACAATCTGGATTTCTTCGAGGGGAGCAGTCTGGAGAATTGAAAAAAGCAAGAGAAACTACTCTTGCCCTTCTCGAAATGGGAATGTCTGTGAAACAGATTGCAAAAGCAGTAAACCTCTCGGTAGAGACTATTCAGAATTGGATATCAGAAGCATAATTTTAATTAGCGAAGATAAACAGACCAACAAAGAATATATGGCTGTCAGAGAAACCTATATCTCAAGGATACTTTCCGCGCTTAGCGATGGTGTAGCGAAAGTTGATGAAAAGATTAAGGAAGTCATAAGTATCTGGATATGCATAGATGCCAGAAAAAATGAAGATTCCATTATAGAATACCAACTTAGACCGGAAGTAAAATTTGGTGAAAATATTCACCCCGAAGAGATAAATCTGTTAAAAGGGATTCTCATAAAGATACGAGGTGGGAAAAACATGACACAGTCTAAAAATAAATTAATCGAAATGTTGGAATATGTAATTGCAGACCATTCAGCAGAAGAAAAAAGAATTATTTAAAAAATGAATGCGGTGTAGAGATGACCAAAGAATTAGAAAGGAAGGTGGAAGCGATGGGAGAAAGTATGGGTCGCGCAATATTACAGGGAATGCTAGAAGATGCCTGGGATAAGGGAGTAGAACAAGAACGCAGAAATACGGAAAAGGAACGAGAACACGCAATTGTTGCATTCATTTCTTTTGGAATACCAAAAGAAAAAATATTAGAAAAAGGATATACTGAAGAAGAATATACGAAAGTGAAGAAAAAGTTGCTTTCTTAATATTTATGTTGAGATTTTCTACAGGCAAGTTGGCAAAACTGACACTACTAGAGCAAACTTCAAAATTTATAATGCTAAAGATAAATATCTCATCAGTGCCAATTTCTCATTCAATAAGTATGCTTATGCGTCGGCACAATCTGGCATAAAATTTTGAAAGCAAAATATACTTGAAATATCTGATTCGGTATGATATATTGAAATCAGAAAAGAATATGCTGTACAGTATGTACACAAACACAAATCCCCTCAGTACCGCGAATACTGAGGGGATTTTTTTGTGGGGTTTGGTTACCGCATGATTTTACTTCTTCTTCCGGCCAAACCACTTGCGAAGTATAGTCATGATTAGTTCAACAATGATGCCAGATGCTACACCTGCCAATACCGACAGAAGAAAAGAATATGCTGACAATATGTACACCCCCTTTCTGTTGCCAGAATGGGGCGGCAACGAGGGGATTATATCATATTTTTCCAGAAAAATCCATGTAAATCTTTAATATTTCATGTAAATTCAATAGAAGAAATAACTGCATCTAATGATGATTTTTACGGAGTTTGGATTACTTTTATTTACTATTGCCAAATATCTGTAAATATTATATAATTTTACTTCAACAACCTAAAACAGCCCCGAAAGAGAGAAGAGGCCCTATATCTGTGGCCTTAGAACGAGGATTGAATGCGAGCCATTACGCGAGCATTCAACCCACAGTAATAGAGTCGCAGATATAGGACCTCTTCTCTCTTTCGGTACGTCTGTTTTGTTTCATAAATCAGATAATTATCCCCTCGCAATGATCCACCTCATGCTGTATAATCTGCGCTACCCAGCCTTTATACTTCTGATGCTGTTTTTTAAAATGAATATCTTCATACTCTACTTCTATCTCCTGATAGCGAGTCGTTTTTCTAACTCCTTTTAAAGATAAACAGCCCTCTTCTGCCTCATATGGTTCTTTTTTACTTACAATCACCGGATTTAACATTGCAATATTCGCAAATCCCATATTCACCGCAATAATTCTTTTATTTACTCCAATCATATTTGCTGCCATCCCAACACAGCCAGTTTCATTTGCTTTTAACGTATCAAGTAAATCCTGCACCACTGGCATATCGTCTTTTGTTGCAGGGACTGCTTTCTTTTTAAGAAACAAAACATCTTTCATAATTGCTCGAACCATAATCTAACCTCCATATTGAATTCTGTTTTTACTTCTACAGCCAAAGACAGCTCGCAAAGAGAGAAGCCAACCTATATCTGTGGCCTTAGAACGAGGATTGGATGTGAGCCGTTAGCGAACATTCAACCCGCAGTGATAGAGTCACAGATATAGGTTGGCTTCTCTCTTTGTGAGCGTCTACTTTGCCTGCGGCAAACCAGAACTTATAACTGTTCTTTCGCGATTTCCACAGCTTTTTCTAATGCAGCTTTGATTCCTGCTGGATTCTTTCCACCAGCCTGAGCCATATTTGGACGTCCACCGCCGCCGCCACCTACTAAGGCTGCTGCTTCTTTGATAATCTTTCCTGCATGTGCGCCTGCTTTTACAGCATCGTCTGTTGCAGTTACAATTAAGTTAACCTTTCCTCCCATATCGGAAGCAAGGATAACAACACCGCTGCCAATCTTACCTTTGAGGTCATCTCCTAAGGTACGGAGTGCGTTCATGTCAACGTCTTTTACGGATACTGGAAGTACTTTGTAATCGCCTGCTTCTACTACCTGATCCATTACGTCAGCAACTTCGCTCTTGGCAATCTGGTCTTTTAATTTCTCATTTTCTGCAGAAAGTGCTTTGATTTCGTCAAGCATGGACTGAATCTTTTCTGCTAACTTATGAGGCTCTGCCTTTGCTGCTTTTGCTGCTTCGTGAAGAGTTTTTTCCTCATCAAGATAATATTTCATCACTCCGTCACCAGTTAATGCTTCGATACGTCTTATGCCCGCTGCAACACCAGTTTCAGAAATAATCTTAAATGCTTTGATTACTCCTGTATGTGGTACATGTGTACCTGCACAGAATTCTTTGGAGAAATCTCCCATAGTAACAACTCGTACTTTATCACCATATTTTTCTCCGAATAATGCCATCGCACCAGTATTCTTTGCTTCGTCAACACTCATGATTTCTGTGCTTACAGTGAGGTCTTCGGCGATTTTTTCATTTACCATTTTTTCAACTTCTGCAAGTTCTTCTGCAGTTAATGCCTGGAAGTGAGAGAAGTCGAAACGAAGTCTGTCTTTATCTACATAAGAACCGGACTGTTCTACATGATTTCCAAGAACGGTACGTAAGGATTTCTGAAGAAGATGGGTTGCACTGTGCCCTTTAGCTGTATCTGCTCTCTGTGCTTTATTTACAGATAATGTTACCGTATCACCAACTTTGAACATTCCCTTTGTTACATGTCCGATATGGCCAATCTTTCCACCGAGCATTTTTACAACATCTTCTACAATGAATTCGCCGTCTTTGCATGTGATGACACCGCTGTCAGCGTGCTGTCCACCACCTGTCGCATAAAATGGTGTCTCGTCTACAAAGATTGTTCCAGCCTGTCCATCAGTTAAAGCTTCTGTAAGCTCTGTGTCTGTTGTCATAACTGTAATCTTAGAATCACATTCCTGTGTCTCATATCCAACGAAAGTACTTGTTACAGATGGGTCGATAGACTCATAAACTGTAACGTCAGCACCCATGTAGTTTGTTGTCTTTCTTGCACTTCTTGCCTTTTCTTTCTGCTCATTCATGCAAGTCTGGAATGCTTCTTCATTTACAGTGTATCCTTTTTCTTCAAGGATTTCTTTTGTAAGGTCTAATGGGAATCCATAAGTATCGTAAAGTTTGAAAGCGTCCTGTCCATCTAACTCTTTTACGCCTTTTTTCTTCATGGATTCTTCTAAATCAGCAAGGATTGCAAGACCCTGATCGATTGTCTTATTAAACTTGCCTTCTTCCTGAATGATAACATTGTAAATGAAATCTTTCTTTTCTTCTAATTCTGGATAACCATCTTTAGAACCTTCGATAACTGTCTTGCTAAGCTCTGCTAAGAACTTGCCTTCGATTCCGAGTAAACGTCCGTGACGGGCTGCTCTTCTGATAATACGGCGAAGAACGTATCCACGGCCTTCATTACTTGGCATGATACCATCGGAAATCATAAATGTAGCGGAACGGATATGGTCTGTGATCAGACGGATAGAAATATCATCCTGCTCATTTTCTTTGTAAGTTTTCTTTGCTACTTCACAGATCTTATCACGAAGGGAACGGATAGTATCTACATCAAAAATAGATCCTACGTCCTGAACGATAACGGCAAGACGCTCTAATCCCATACCTGTATCAATATTTTTCTGTTTTAATGTTGTGTAGTTATTATGTCCGTCATTCTCAAACTGAGTAAATACGTTGTTCCATACTTCCATATAACGGTCGCAGTCACAACCTACTGTACAGCCTGGTTTACCACAGCCGTATTTTTCTCCACGGTCATAATAAATCTCGGAACAAGGACCGCAAGGACCAGCACCGTGTTCCCAGAAGTTATCTTCTTTACCAAACTTGAAAATGCGTTCTGGAGCGATTCCAATCTCATCTCTCCAAATGGCAAATGCCTCGTCATCTTCTAAGTATACAGATGGATATAATCTGTCTGCATCAAGTCCTACAACTTCTGTAAGGAATTCCCATGACCATGCGATTGCTTCATGTTTAAAATAATCTCCAAAAGAGAAGTTACCAAGCATTTCAAAGAATGTACCGTGACGATCTGTCTTACCAACATTTTCGATATCACCTGTACGAATACATTTCTGGCAGGTTGTCACTCTTTTTCTTGGTGGGATCTCCTGACCTGTAAAATAAGGTTTCAGTGGTGCCATACCTGCGTTGATCAGTAATAAACTGTTGTCGTTATGTGGAACCAGTGAGAAACTCTTCATTGCAAGATGTCCCTTGCTCTCAAAAAACTCCAGATACATTTTTCGAAGTTCATTTACTCCATATTTTTTCAAAATTCTGTCCTCCTGTAGTATCTCATATATTGCTGCCGGTATACCGACATGAAAGGGTGCTGCCAGAAAACAATTGGTTCTCCGTCAGCACCCTGAAATATATCGCTATATAAATTATTTACCTGATGTATTTCCAGTACCAGCCGTGTTGCTTTCCATGTTCTTCTTCGTTCTTAACTTCTTTCCACAAAAAATGCCTCCGGCCGCGGCTGCTACCAGCAAAATAAACGTTATAAGATATTGAACAAATGCACCTAATACAGCCGACATAATCGGGCCCTCCTTCTCATACTGAAAATAGTTTGCAGTTACATGAAATTAGTATACCATATTTGATAAAAAAGTGTAAACCTTTTTTTAACAATTTCATTCATTATCTAACAGACGAACCTGCGAAGCAGGTTCTGCATGTTGGCTGGAATTGTGAGTGAAATTGGAGGTGGTGGAGACCTAGGGATTCAGACTGTAATCTTCTGCTTACTCGAAAGTTTTTATTATCAGATGCATTTCGTATTTATCCTTTTTGCAATCAATCACAAGCTTATCGCATACTGGGCAATATCAGGCTTCCTGTTCTTTCATATCAAAAAAGCTGTGTCTTCCAATTCGAAATCCTTGTTTCTTATCATTGTTCTCTTTACCTGCTTCTCTTTCTGTAATCAATTAATATCAGCCAACACACTTTTAAGTTTTAATTTTTTCATACTGTTTTCTGGAACATATATAGTAAACTATATAAAATCCGCTGAGTAAGCAAGTCGGTGAAGATGCCAAAGGCATTACATGAATCAGTTGGTATGCTACAATAGCTAAATTTATTATAATAATCAAAATCAAAACTTTAGAATTTTTATTTTGTTGGTCAGCATATACTGATAATGCAATTATACCCGCTATCAGTGGAAATAATATATGAAATAAATAAAGATAGGATACTTCATATGTTCTTCCTACAAAATCCCGTACTCTCGTTAATGATGAATTATATATTGCCGCCATTATGGTTGCAATTATAGCCCATAAAAAAGCTTTTCCATTAAATAACTTTTCTTTTTTCATTTTTCACTCCTCACTAGAAATTAATACATTAAATAAAATCATTATCATTTATGTTAAGAGATAAAATATTATAACTGTAAAAGTTATTTATTTTTAAAATATTTAATTATACGAATTAATATATAAGTGCAAATTATTATTAATAATACATTTAAACTTTGCCATATAATGTGAAATATTTCCTGAGACATAATATCTATAACCCCTTTCGTGCTGTAAATATATAGGTAATAACTAACAGAGTAAGTACGATAAATTTTTATATAATATTAATCGTGTTTCTCTAATAGTTGTGTTATCTCTTCTGTTCCTTCATAACAAGCACCCTCTATGGCAATATCATTCTCAGAATATTCGCCTATTCCTGCCTTGATATGGTATATATCCCCGTCCGAAGTATACGCAAGTGCGGTAAAGTTATAATCATGAAACTCATCTTGCCTTTTATCAAGTTTTTTAATTATCTTTATAAATTTAGCAGTATTTTGGGCAGAAAGATTATATTCTTTATTATTGTACTTTACTGTAATTTTTTCAATTTTATCAAAGGCTGTTGCAGGCAGTACTCTGTATCCGGTATGTTTAATAATAAAATCTACAAGCTGTTTATTGGGTCCTATCCTATAATCTTCTCCATTGAAATCATAGAAATGTAATATATCTCCTTTAAAAGTATTTAACGACACATTCTGTAAATCTCCATGACTGTTTTCGTACACAATACAAAGTTTTGCATATTTTTCCTGCGTATTATCGTTTATACCATAGTTACTGAGAGAATCACCATCTTTTAAAATAGGACTATTCTCAATCAAATCTATTAATTTGAGAATTTCTTTTTTGTTTAGAGATAGAAATGTAGAATCTTCAGAAAAGGTACTGTATGATACAGAGAGTATCCGACATTTTGGAAAAAGAAATTTTTGATTCTTTTTTATTATAGAAAGAGAATCTCTTTTTCCATTTAATTCTACGTTATCAGAATATTTCCCAAGGGTCAATAAACTTTTAATTTCATCAGGAATACTATTTGTAGATTCGGTAGAGTTGCTTGTTTTATTCATTGAATTAAAATTTGATTCTTTTTTTTGACAGGCAGAAAGAAGAAATACTATTAAAATTATCGCGATATAACTATGTGTTTTTCTGATTTTTATTCTCTGATCCTCCCCTATCCGTTCGCTGTAATAATTAATTACTAAATCCTTGTAATTGAATACCGATTCTATATCTGAACTATTTTCCTACATAATTTGGCCAATACACAGAAAAATAAAAAATACAACCATAAGAAATATGATATTGGAATAACAAAAATGTTGG
>OLOR01002512.1_pt1 | contig 14143 bp, 13 predicted proteins | sample 1672521 | NCBI WGS metagenome assembly OLOR01 (sample SAMEA3136695, study PRJEB25190) | human gut metagenome | biome: human gut; feature: human-associated habitat; material: faeces | place: Austria | collected 2013
AGAAACTGACTATAACTGGTTTATAGGGAATATAAATGAACCAAAAATAATAAAATGTATAATAATAGATTTATCAGTTAGCTATTTTAGCAATGCTAGTAGAAATAGTAATAACGAATATAATCGAATTAATGCTTATATTGAATTTCAAGATTGTGGAATGAACTTAAAATATTCTGATGCAAGTGTATCGGTTGAAACAACAAATAAAGAAAATGAAGCTCATAATATATATTCAGAAATAATGAATATTTTAGAAAGTAATGAAGATAGATATAATAAAACATTGAAATATAGAAAAGTAAGAATGCAATGTTTTACTATATCAATAGGAATTATATTGTCCTATATTTTATTTATTGTTTTAAAAATAAATAAAGAACAATTATCACCAATGATAGCTGATTATATGAATAATAAATATTTTTTAGTATTTGGTCAATGGTTTATTGCTATTTTATTGGGAAATGTATTTTCATATTGGTATATATTATCAGTATATAAACCATTATTGCCAGAAGCAAAATATGCAGGTTATAATTCTTCAACATATAAATCAGTATATAAGGATGATATAGAAGAATATTTAGAACATTCTGAAGTACATTTTGGAAAGTTTTGGGATGCAGAAAAAAGAAGAAACAAAATTGAAAAAATATATAAAGTCACAAATAAAATTGTATTAATACAATTAATGATTAGTGTCATACTATTCTTTATATTAAAATAGGAGATAACAAATGAGTAAATATAGTTTTGGAAATGGACAATATGTTGTATATGCAAAAAGTGAACAAGAAGCAAGACAAGTAATTCATCAGGAATTGAAAAGATTTGATGTAATAAAAGGGAAAATGGCTAATTTATTAACAGAAAATGGACAAGAATGGCAAAAATTTATGGACAATATATCTGAAGATAGATTGAATATTTATTTTAATGATGAACAGTCTTCTATATATGATAAAGATTTAATAGCTAAGGGTGAAGTAAGACAAAGAAATATAAGCAACGGCGAATTTTCTTATGATTTGGCATATAGATATCCAGAAATTGAAGGACATAATGCAAATTTTAGATTAGCACATGAAATGGGACATTTGATGCTTAATCCTTCAAAGGTAAATCAACAAGTATATGATAAAACATCTAATTCTAGACAAGTTGCAGGATTGATAAGAAGGGATGAAGAAACAGGACAATTTTATGGAGAACAAATACAAGAGAATGCTATAAATTTAATTGCACAACTTGCAATTAGGGGAGATACAAAAGCCGATGATATAATTACAGGAAAAGTAGATTTATCAGAATTTAATTCTTATAAAAAATGTGATGATTTAGTAAAGCTACTTACAGTTTCAATGAGAAATGATTTTGAAAACGAAATGACTTTTGAACAATTAGTAGAACAAAAAATAGATTCAATGATTACACATCAAGATGGAACTCAAGAACCAGCTAATACTTTTTTCTATGGTATTTTGAATGATTCTAGTGTAATTGAAAATGAGTTTAATAAATATTTAGGAAGAGGTGCATGGAGAGAATTAAATGAAGCATTTACACAATTATATGATCAAAATTTAAGCAAGGAAAAATTTGAGTTAATATTTCAAAATGCACATGGGCTAATACAAGAATTTGCAAATATACGATACCAAGATAAATATAAAGAAACAGTAATAAGGAATGGTGGTTTTGATGTTCCTAATATTGAAAATAAATTAGGAATGATAAGTGAAATAGCTGGTATAGAAGATAAAACAATAGGAAATGATAACATAGAAAGAAATTATAGCCAAGAGCAAAATATTCAAATGCCAGAAGGATATTCAATTAATGAGTTTGGAGAAATAATTAGACATACTAAAGAAGAAAGGCAAGAACAAACTCAAAATAAGTTAACTTTAAAACAGAAAGTAGCACAATTTTTACATAAAAATAACTTATTTATGAATGTATCTTTTGTAGATAAGTTTGTACATCAGCAATTAGATGTTTTGCCAGAACCAAATCAAGAAATTCGAGAAACAAATTCAACTAGAGGAAATTTTATAAATGAACTTACAAATTTCGGAGAATATAGAAATTTACCACCAATACAAAGAATGTCTGATCCTCGAAAATTGGAGGAGATGAGAAGAAAAATGGAACAGAATCAAATAGGTTCTGATACTGAAAGAGGTAGATAGTTTATGAATAACAGTAAAGGTGATAACATTATAACAGATTTTATTAATAAAGAAATTGACAGAGAAATAGATGTTGTTGAAAGTGGAGTTGATATTGAATTTCAAAAATATTGTAAAATGTATGAAGAAAGATTTAATAAGAAAGCATATATTGCTGAGCCTGGAGGAACAAAAGAGAAAACCATAGAAGCAATAAAAAAATGCTTGGAAAAGGATAAAGATATACTAGATAAATTATTATATCCTAAAGTTAAAAAGAAATGGTTATTATAAAACAAATGGAAGGTAGAAAAATGGAAAGTAAAGATAAAAAGGAATATATTACAATAATTGATAAACAAATTTTAAATGAAGATAATATAAAAATGAAATATGATGAATTAAAAAGTATTTTTGATAAATATAAAGATTTAAATATACAAAAGTATAATGAGAATGAGATTGAAAAAAGAGTTTCAAATCTTATGAAAGAGTTGTTTAATGCTAAATTAAAGTGTATGAATTATCAAGATATTATTGATATCTCAAAAGTAAATGAATTAACATTAGAAGATATAAAAAAATATAGCATATTTGAATGTTTAGCTTTACTTACTTTTATACAAAGAGTAGATTACTTTAATGGTGGTTATCCAAGTATATATCCTGAATATGTAAAGAATGGAGTAATTCCTACAATTATAGAAAGAATTATAGAAAGAATAAATTAGACAATAAATATTTATTATAGTAAAAATATAATTTAATATGGCAAATAAGAAGAAAGTAATATAGAATTTTTTAATCTTTTAAATTACTTTCTTTTATTTATTTCCAATATACATCACTCAAATTTTTTAATTCAATTTTAAATTCTTCTATTTGTTCATCATTATAGCTATTTCGTAATTCTCTAGCTTTTTTTGACCACTCTTTAAATTTCTTTTCAGTAAATTTTTTTGGATGATTATAGTGTAATCCATGCATTCTTTTATATTCTCTGTTATATTCTTGCAAAATAGAACTATTTTGGACTTTCTCTTTTCTCTTATTTAATGCACCAATTTCCTTGCAAGTTTTTCCAGTATCTAAATATAAGTTATTGCAATATTTTTGGTCATTTCTACCTTTTTGATTAGGATTGTTACTACTAGTTACAGGTATAAATAATCTTCCACAATTTTCACATTTATTTATAGTAAAATTATTTTGTATTACTTTAAATAATTCAAATCTAATTTGTTCTTCTGTATTTTGTAATTCATAAACTTCTTCTGTTGCAATATGTTTTTCTTTTATTATCTCTACTATTTCTTCAACATCTAATTTTCTTTCTTCCATTGACAATTCTGTATCACATATATATTTTGTTTTGAATTTACTATCAAGAAAAAGTGCATGCGCGGGTTTAGTATTAAAATAATGTATGTCAAAGACTCTTTTTGTTTCATATAAGAATAATTTTTCAGGAAAACTTAAACTTCTAACAAGAGAATTATTAGAATATTTGCTTATTAATTCTAATCTTTCTTTTAAATCTGTTTTCTTTTCCATTAAATTTTCAATTAGTAAATCTCTTATGGTTTCAAAGAATTTCATATATTCATTATGTTTTTTATTAGATACTTTATCTATTTCTTGAGTCCATTTAATTAATAAAATTTCTGGAGTATATTCATCTTCTTCAAGTTCTCTAAACATTTCACTAGGATAATATTTTGAATCTTCAATAAGTACACCTATTTGTGATTTAAATAATAAATCACTTCTGAAAGTTTTTGTGTTATATGTTTTTACGATTATATCTATTAGTACTTGAGTATAAAAATGTGTATAAGGCGAAAGTTCTAGACATGCTCTAACTATTTGAAACATTTTAAAGAAACAATCCATTTTTTCATCCATTGTATCAGATTCTTTGGCAGTACACACAAGGTTTATTAATTGTGTGTACATAGCTTTTAATTTTTCAAAATCTTCATTATTCATTATAGCAAATTCATATAATTTGTCTCCAATATTGTATTCGAAATCGTGAATAGCCCCAAAATACTCTCCATTATTTTTTATAATAATTTTATTACCTTTAATTGTAAAATTACTTATCATATCTGCATTTCCTCCATTTAAAAAATAGAATATAGATATTTCGATTTTTAACTTATCTATAGACTTTGGTAAATCTGTTTACAACATTATTTTAGCATTTTATAATTGATTTATCAAGATAGAAAATAGTAGTTTTAAATAATTATTTTCTATCAAATGCACATTGAAAATTGAATATCAAATTACAAGTACATATAATGATACTTTCGTCTGGCTAACGTGATGTTAAGGGGCGATTCACTAAAGGTGGAATGAGGGCAAATCTCATATGGGTATTTACCGCTTGTAGTTATTTTAGCTCTTGGAAGCGAAGCAACGTAGAGATAAATTATGCGAAACGAAATGTAGCTTTTAGGAATAAGGACAAAAAGTCTATGAATATAAATTAGGGAAAGGTAGGTGAATACTCTGGAAAAGGCAAAGGATAATAAGAACAAAAAGAAAAAAGATAAGTTACCATTTGCAGTATTTATTTGTCCAAAATCAAATATTGGTGAATTAGATGATTATAAACAGGTATTCACCGATATTATCTCTGATAGAATAAAACAAAAATACAAATAAAAAGTAAGAACAAATTTTCGTAAAAGTATTGAAAAAGATTAAGAAATATGATATAAATAGAAGAAATAAAAGAGATTTTAAGTTGTTCGGAAATTCCGAACAACTTGAGAAAGAGAGGTATAAAATGGACGAAAATAAAATGCATTTAATTAACAAAATTTTTAATAACGAAACAATAAGAACGGTTTGGAACAAGGAAGAAGAAAAATACTATATTAGCATTGTTGATATAGTAAGTGTTTTAGCTGAAAGTAAAAATCCAACAGTATATTGGAGAGTCTTAAAAAAGAGGCTAAAAGAAGAGGGAAATGAAACCGTTACAAATTGTAACGGTTTGAAATTAAAAGCTAAAGATGGAAAATATCGTATAACTGATGTATGTGATATTGAAGGTATGTTTCGTATAATTGAGTCAATACCATCAAAAAATGCAGAACCAATAAAACAATGGTTAGCACATTTAGGAAAAGAAAAAATTGATGAAACTTTTGATCCATCAATAGCATTACAAAGAGCAATTGATTTATATCGAGCAAAAGGATATGACGAAGAATGGATTGCAAAAAGAATGAAATCAATTCAAGAACGAAAAAAATTAACTGATGTATGGAAAGAAAATGGAATTGAAAAAAATATTGAATATGCAATATTAACAAATGAAATATATAGAGAATGGTCTGGAATGACAGCAAAAGAATATAAACAATATAAAGGATTGAGGAAAGAAAATTTAAGAGATAATATGGATAATATAGAACTTATATTAACAGATTTATCAGAAGAAGCAACAAAAAGACTTGCAGCTAAACAGAAGCCAAATGGATTAAAGGAAAATATCAAAGTTGCTAAAATGGGTGGACATGCTGCAAAAGTTGCAAGAGATGATATTGAAAAAAATCTTGGAGAATCAGTTGTAACAAAAACAAATAAATTGAATTATAAATATATTGAGGAAGAAGAAAAACAAGTGGAATTAAAAGAAAATGATAAAAAGAAACTAAAATGATAAATAAAGGATTCAGTTGGTTAGTATCGCTATCTAACTGGTAACAATTTGTTACCAACTGAAATAAAATAATATTTTGCCGACGTCAGCAAAACATAAAACACCGTCGGAAAAACCGACGTTGCTAAAAAACAGTATTGAAGAAATTTAGATAGCTACAATTCGTAGTCATATGGAAAAAGTTCTAAAATTTCGGGAAGAGCCTTGAAATTTCAGAACTTTTAATATATAATAGCAACAATAAAATATCACATAAAATAAAATGTTATTGATACATCATAAAAACGGAGGTATGCTATGAAAAAGTCTAACGAGGAAAAAAGAGTTGTAATTTATTGTAGAGAAAGTAGAGATGACTATGGAGAAAACTACGAGAGAATAGAAACACAAAGAGATTTACTAGTAAAATATTGTAAAAGTCATGGATATACCAACATTGTAGATATAATAATGGATGATGACAAAAGTGGAACAGACTTTAGCAGATTCGATGATATAAGAGAAAGAGCAAGAAAAAAAGAAATAGATGTAATAGTTTTCAAAAATTCTGCAAGACTCGGAAGAAATCAAAAAGAAGCATTAGACTTTGTAGAATACCTTGAGATGCAAAGTGTAGAAATAATATTTGAAGATGAGCAATACAATGAGGAAATGTTTGGTTTATATGCATGGTTTAACGAAAGAAGGGCAAGAGACGACAGCAAAAATATAAGAAGAAATTTAAGACACAAAATCGAAGAAGGAGATTTACTGGTAAAAGCAATATATGGATACAACAAAGATGGAAAGCAATTAGTTGTAAATGAAGAAACAGCTCCAGTAGTTCAAGAAATATTCGAATTGTATTCCAAAGATTGGGGTTATCAAAAAATAGCAACTTATCTAAACAAAAAAGGAATACCAACTCCATCGCAATCAAGAGGATTTGCAAATGCAAAACAAACTGCAAACTGGAAAGCGCAACATATTGTAAGAATTTTAGATGACAGAAGATATATAGGTGATTATGTAGGAGGACATACAGAAAAGGTAAGTTTTAAATCTAAAAAAACAAGAGTAAAATCACAAGAAGAATGGACTATAATAGAAAATCATCACGAGCCAATTATTGATAAAGAATTATTTGAGAAAGTACAAAAAATTAGAAAGAAAAGAAAAAAAGAAAGTGATAAATATAACAATGGCTTTAAATTTGTAGATGTAGAAAATAATTTGTATTCAGGACTTTTATATTGTGGAAGATGTGGAACTCCAATGTATAAAAGAAAAGGAACATCAGGCACAAGAAAAAGACCAGATAGCTATTTGTGTAAAAAGTATAGCAATGAAGGAGCAATCAAAGAAGACATAAGAAAAGACTATGGTTGCAAACCACATAGAATAAGAATAGAATTTTTAGATCAAATAGTAAATGCATATATAGATAACTTAATAAGCAATTCAGAATTTAAAAGTTTTGTAATGGATAATGTAAAAGCAATAAGTACTAATAAAGTAACGCTAGAAAAGGAATTAAATAAACATAAGCAAACTTTAGAAAAGCTAGAAAAACAATTTAAGCAGGTGTATGAGGATAAGCTAAATGATTTAATACCAGAGTTTATATACAAAGATAAAAAACAAGAATTAGAAAAGAAAATAAAAAATGAAAAAGAAAAATTGCAAGAAGTCGAAAGCAAATTTAATACCTTAAATAAACTAGAAGATAAAGAAGAGTTAATATTTAAAGCAATAGATGATATTAAAGCAAATGGATTAACTAAAGAAGAACTATCAAGACTATTTGATAAAATAGTAGTATTTGATAAACAAGAAATAACAGAAGATATCAAGCAAGAATATAATTTAAATGATGAAATGTATCAAGAACTCTACGAAAACGGCGGTTTAGCATTCCACTTGAAATTCATGTACCCACAAACTATCACAAACAGGAGGATGTGAAATAGGTTCAAGACCAATAGATTTACATTTAAAAGGGTTTGAGAAATTAGGTATAAATATTAAAGAAGAATATGGAGAAATAATTTGTAATGCAGAAAAAATAATAGGAGCACAAATACATTTAGATTTTCCAAGTGTAGGAGCAACAGAAAATATAATATTATCAGCATGTTTAGCAGAAGGAACTACGATATTAACAAATGCAGCGAAAGAGCCAGAGATAGAAGATTTAGTTAAATTTTTGAATAAGGCAGGAGCCAAAATTAAAGGTGCTGGAACAGATAGAATAGAAATAGCAGGAGTTAAAAAATTAACTGAAATAAGTTATAACATAATGCCAGATAGGATAGAAGCTGGAACATATTTAGTAGCAGGAGCGATAACTGGCGGAAATGTAAAGATAACTAATGCCAATCCTACACATATTGAACCAATTTTAGATAAATTAGAAGAAGCAAATTGCATACTAGAAATTGGAAAAGATTATATACAAATTAAAGCTCCTAGAAGAATAAAATCTGTTGATATAAAAACAATGCCATATCCAGGTTTTCCGACAGATATGCAATCAATTTTTGGGGCGTTACTGTCAACTGCAAAAGGAACATCTATAATAACAGAAAATATTTTTGAAAATAGATATAAGTATGTTCAGGAACTAAATAGAATGGGAGCAAGAATAAATGTGGAAGGAAGAACTGCTATAATAAAAGGAACTAAGAGAATTCAAGGAGCAAATGTTATTGCATCAGACTTAAGAGGCGGAGCTGCTCTTATAATAGAGGGACTTGTTGCAAAAGGTATTACTCAGATTGATAACATTCATTATGTATTAAGAGGATATGAAAATATAGAAGATAAATTAAAAAATCTTGGGGCAAAAATTTTCATAGATGATTAAAAGAAGCACTTTTTATTAGTGCTTTTTAAAATTGGTTATAAATTATAAAAAAATTCAAAAAAGTATGGAAAAAAATATATAAAAGTGATAAAATAAAAAAGGCAAAAAATGACTATAAAAATACAAAGGAAGTGATAATAAATATGGCAACTAAAAAGGCAAAACCACGAAATAAAATAAACAAACAAAGAGAAATAGAACAAAAAAGAAGAAAAAGAAAAAAGAATATAGTAATAACAATTTTGATAATAATTGTGTTAGCAATAATAGTAGCATATTTATTAAAATCACCTACATTTAAGATAAAAACAATAACAGTAAATGGAAATGAACAATTAACAAGAGAGAAAGTATTAGAAATAGCAGATATAAAAATAGGAGATAATATATTACTAAAACCTAACAAAGTAACAGAAGTAAGGCTAAAACAAAATGGTGCTGTGGAAAAAGCTAAAATAACCAAATTATATCCAAGTAGAGTTGAAATAGAAATAACGGAAAGAACAAAAAGTTTTCAAATTAAAACAGAACAAGAAAAATATATTTATATAGATGAACAAGGTTATATAATAGGATGCGCATCAGAAAAGTTAGAACTTCCAACAATAACAGGAATGGAAATAACAGAGAATGAAGCAGAAACAACAAAAAGACTTAATGAAAAAGATTTAAACAAAATGGAAAATATATTACAAATATATGAAGAATTTAAAAAAATTGAAATTGATACTAAAATTACTCAAATCAATGTAGAAAGTGAATATATTTTGAGTCTAGAAGATGAGGGATTAACAATAAATTTAGGAGATGCTACAAATTTAAAAAACAGAATGGATTATGTAAAAGCTTTATTAAAACAAGAATCAGGTAATAAAGGGACTATATATGTAAATGGAAATTTAAATAGTGATTTTAAACCATATTTTAGTGCAGATTAATACAAAAATTAATGAAGGGAGGATATTGATGAATAAAAAAGTAATTACTGTAATATTAGGAATTATGTGTGCTGTCTTATCATGTGGAATAGTTGTACAAGTTAGAACTGTAGAAGGAACAGGAACTACAGTAAGTACAAATGCCCAAGAAAATCAATTAAGAGATGCAGTATTAAAAGCTAAAGAAAAATATGATAATTTGTATGCAGAAGTAGAAGATGCAGAAAATAAGCTAGAAGCAGAAAGAACAAATGCAACTCAAAACAATACAGAATTAACAGATTTAGAAAATGAAATAAAAAATGGAAATAAAATATTAGGACTATCAGAAGTAACTGGAAATGGACTAATAATAACAATAAATGATAACCAGGACATATCGTTAAATAGCTGGCTTGCAGATCCTAATTTGTTGCTTGTACATGATACTGACTTAATAAGTGTAGTAAATGAACTAAAAAATGCAGGAGCAGAAGCAATATCAATAAATGAACAAAGATTAGTAACAACTTCAGCAATTGAATGTGATGGAAATATAATAAAAGTAAATGGTGAAAAAGTTGGAGCACCATTCACAATTAAAGCAATAGGTTTACCAGAAGTACTAATAAATGTAAACAGATTTGGAGGATATCTAGATAATTTAAGAGAAAATAGATATTTAAAAGTATCGATTGAAAAAATGACAGACAAAAAAACAATAACAATTCCAAAGTATACTGGGGTAATGAAATTTCAGTATGCACAAAGCAAATAATGATGGCTGAAAGGATGGAAAAAGATGAAGAAAAAAGTAAGCAAAGAAAGAATTGTAATGTCAATAACAATTGGAATTGCATGTTTGGCACTAATGCTTGTAATGTTTATGCAATTTAAAGTTGTAAAACAAACAGATATAACAGCAATAGAGACAATGAAAGAATCTGAACTTAGATTAGAATTAAAAAACTGGAATGACAAATATGATGAATTAAATACAAGATACGAAGAACTAAGTTCTAAAATAGAAGAGTACAAAAATGAGAAAGAATCAGATGCAAAAACATATCAATTATTAGCAACAGAATTAGAACAATTGAATGAATCTCTTGGAAAAACTAATGTAGAGGGAGAAGGAATTGTAATTCAGTTGACAGATAAAGGCGGAACACAACTTTCTGATGATGTTGAAGTAGATAATATAACATCAACACAACTTTTAACTATAATAAATGAGCTATTTTCAGCAGGAGCAGAAGCAATATCTTTAAATGGACATAGAATTATTGCTATGTCAGCAGTATATGAAATTGGTACAGAATTTCTAAAAGTAAATGGTGACAAAATTACATCCCCATATGTTATAAATGCTATTGGAGATTCTGACTATTTAAAGAGTGCTGTATCAGGAAAAGGCGGAGGCGTAGACCAACTAAAGGAACTTGGTCATGAAACTAGCGTAGATACAAGTAAAAAGATAAGAATTGAAAAATATGATAAAGACATGACATCAAAATATATAAATTAAGGAGGAAAAAAATGATTATTATAGCTATAATAATTGGATGTATAGTTGGAGCATTAATAGGAATGAATGTTCCAGTAATTCCATATACATATTCAACATTTTTAGCAATTGCAGTAGTAGCAGCTCTAGATTCTGTATTTGGCGGAATTACATCTGTTTTGAAAAAGAATTTTGATTTAACTATTTTTATATCAGGATTCTTCTGTAATAGTATACTTTCAATAGCATTAACATATTTAGGACAAAGATTAAATTTGGATATTTATTTAGCGGCTCTAGTAGTATTTGTAGGAAGAATGTTTACAAATTTAACAATAATTAGAAGATATTACATAGAAAAATGGATGGAAAAAAAGGAAAAAAAGGGAAAAGACTTGGCGCAGTAAGAAAATAAAAAAACATATTACAAAAGTGTTACAAATATTACAAAAATATTTCAAAAATATTTCAAATTATATTGACATTTTTGTCAAAATGTAATATATATAACACTAGAAAACACAAAATAAATGGAGGAATTATCTTGGCAATCGGAGATATCATAATTGGTATTGATATAGGTACATCTAAAGTTTGCACTGTTGTTGGAGAAGTAAATAATTTTGGACAAATTGAGACAATATGCAGTACATCGGAAAAATGTTCAGGCTTAAAAAAAGGAAAGATAATAAATGAAGAAGAAATAAGCCTAAGCATTGCTAAAACAATAAAAGATGCGGAAGAAGAAGCAGATTTTAAAATTAATTCAGCATATGTAACAATTCCAGGAAAATATGTAACAATAGTTCAAAATAGTGTTGTAAAAGAGCTAAAAGATAAATTTGCAGGAATATCATTAAAAGATGTTCAAAGTGCAATGATGCAAGCTAAAGACATAGAAATACCAGAAGGAAAAACAATAATAGATATAGTACCATCAGAAATAGTGCTAGACAATGGAAAAATAGTAACAGATCCAGTAGGAAATTTAAGTTCTAATTTTACATTAAAGGCACAAATTATTTTGGCTGATAAAGACTATGTAAGACAGTTATCAACCATATTTAAAAGAGTTGGAATAGAAATTGATGGAATAGTTCCAACAGCATTAGCTGAAAGAAATCTAATGTTAGATACTAATGAATTAGATGACAATGTAATGTTATTAGACATAGGTGCAGGAAATACTGAAATAGGTGTATTTGAAGGAAGTGCATTTACATATACAAATACAGTTCCATTAGGAGGAGACAACATTACAAATGATATAGCATTAGTATTAAATATTTCTGAAGAAGAAGCTGAAAGATTAAAAAGACAATATGGTTTAGCATTAAAATCATATATAGATAATGACAATGAAATAATGTTAAATACATGTAAAGATGAAAGCAGAAATAAAGTTATAAAAAGTTCTGAACTAATCGAAATTATAGAAGCAAGAATTGAAGAGATATTTACAATAATAAACAAAGATATAACAACTCAAAATGTAAAACAAAATATAAGCACAGTTATATTGACAGGAAGAGGAATAACTAATATAAACAAAAGTGATATAGCAGGAAAAATAAATTTAAATATTCCTGTAAAAATGTCAACTGGTAGAGCTGTAAGTACAGTAAAATCAGAGTTTAGAACTAGTTATGCACTTGTAAGATATATTGCAGCAAGACCATTTGCAAAAACAGTAGCAAGTAATATAGATACGCAAAATGATGAAAATATTCTAAAAACAATATTTGAAAAAATAAAAGAATTTTTTTATTCATAAAAATAGATATTAATTTTAAAAATTAGATAATAAACCATAGTAATAGGGGAATAATTAAACGTTTAGTATTAAGAAAGGGAGGATAAGCCAAATGATGGATTACAATAATGATGATAATAACAATATGGCATTAGTAGATGGAACAGCTACAATAAAAGTTATAGGAGTAGGGGGAGCTGGAAATAACGCAGTAAACAGAATGATAGAAGCGGAAATTAAAGGTGTAGATTTCATAGCTGTAAATACAGATAAACAAGCTTTACAAATTTCTAAAGCAAAAACAAAAATCCAAATAGGAGAAAAAATAACACGTGGATTAGGTGCAGGAGCAAACCCTGATATCGGAGCTCAAGCAGCTGAAGAAACAAAATCAGAAGTAGCAGAAGCATTAAGAGGAGCAGACATGGTGTTCGTAACAGCCGGAATGGGTGGAGGAACAGGAACAGGTGCTGCACCAGTTGTAGCAGCAGCTGCAAAAGAAATGGGAATATTAACAATAGGTGTTGTTACAAAACCATTTACATTTGAAGGTAAAAAAAGATTATCACAAGCAGAACGTGGAATTGAAAGCTTAAAAGGAAAAGTAGATACATTAGTAGTAATACCAAATGATAAATTATTACAAATAGTAGACAGAAAAACATCAATAATAGATGCTTTTAAAATGGCTGATGATGTTTTAAGACAAGGTGTACAAGGTATATCTGACTTAATTGCTATACCAGGTCTTGTAAACTTAGACTTTGCTGATGTTAAAACAGTAATGTTAAACCAAGGTATGGCACATATGGGTGTTGGTAGAGCATCAGGAGAAAACAGAGCAGAAGATGCAGCTAAAGAAGCTATACAAAGTCCATTACTAGAAACATCAATTGAAGGAGCAAAAGGTGTTATTATTAACATTACAGGTGGAGATAATTTAGGATTACATGAAGTAAATACAGCTGCTGAATTAGTTCAACGCAGTGTAGATCCAGAAGCTAATATCATATTTGGTACAGTAACAGATGAATCTATGGGAGATGAAATACAAATAACAGTTATAGCAACAGGATTTGAAGATAAAGATGTACCAATGCCAGGTATAGGAGAAACACTTGGAGCTAAAAAGTGGGAACAAAAAATAAACTCAATTCCTTCAAGTTCAGAAAGCAGTTCATCACAAAATGACTTAGACATACCATCTTTCTTAAGAAAAAATAGAAATAAAAACTAAAAAAATATAGATATTTAGAAAAAGAAAAGAA
>OLOR01002532.1_pt1 | contig 14085 bp, 15 predicted proteins | sample 1672521 | NCBI WGS metagenome assembly OLOR01 (sample SAMEA3136695, study PRJEB25190) | human gut metagenome | biome: human gut; feature: human-associated habitat; material: faeces | place: Austria | collected 2013
CGAACCCACGTATCCAGCTTGGAAGGCTGGTGTTCTACCATTGAACTACACCCGCGCATCGTCGCTTCGGTGATTACCGATTGCTTGACCGCTGCAACGATGATTAGTATATAGTAAACCGTTTTATTTGTCAACAGGTTTTTTGAAATTTTTTAAGTTTTTTATTTTTTCCCTTTATTATCAATAATCCCATACATTTGTGGCGGAAACCTGACTCTTCGGTTTCTTGATCACAAGCTCCGGACTTTTGGCACTGACCTTGGTATTTGCAGGGATCGACTCTGTAATAAAAGTATTACCACCAATAATCGTATTCTCTCCCACAACGGTCTCTCCGCCAAGGACTGTAGAATTGGAATAAATAGTTACATTGTCGCGGATCGTTGGATGACGCTTCACATTGGCAAGCTGCTGTCCCATTCTTGTGGAAAGTGCTCCAAGGGTTACACCCTGATACAGCTTCACATTATTTCCGATCTCTGTTGTCTCACCTACAACCACTCCGGTTCCATGGTCAATAAAGAAATACTCCCCGATAGTCGCACCTGGGTTGATATCAATTCCTGTACGGCCGTGTGCATATTCTGACATCACACGTGGGATAAACGGAATTTCTTCTTTATAGAGAACATGTGCCAGACGGTATACATAGATTGCAAACAGTCCCGGATAGGAAAAAATAATCTCTTCCTTGCTCTTGGCTGCAGGGTCACCGTCAAAGCCGGCCTGCACATCTGTCAGAAGCAGTCTCTGGATCTCCGGAAGCTGCTCAAAAAATCCACATGTGGTTCTGTCTGCATGAGTTGCTGCCTCTTCCGGTTCCTCACCGTGATAAAGAAGTGCGATCTCAATCTGGTTTTTCAGTCTGTCATAAATATCGTTCAGTCTGTGTCCCACATAATACTCCGGAAATACAGTGGCACTGGTATCCGTACTGAAATATCCCGGAAATACAATAGATTTCAGATCTCTTACTATATCAATGATCACCGAACGGTTCGGCAGACGTCTGCCGCTCTTCGGCATAAAAAGTTCTTCGGAAGCGTAATTCTCAGTAAGTCCCTTCGCAACATTAAGAATCGCTGATTTCTTGTCGCTCATAATTCCCTCCATTTCTGCACATCCACTTCTGTCTGTACACTTTACCCATTATCTTATTATAGTATGGAAGATTCGTCAATAATGCAGAAAGAAAAGTTTCAAAAAAGATTGACCTTTCCCCGGATACCTTATATAATAATAAAGGTTTGCACACGGAGATGTACCCAAGTGGCTGAAGGGTCCGCACTCGAAATGCGGTAGGCCGGGCAACTGGTGCGAGGGTTCAAATCCCTCCATCTCCGCTTTTCTGTCCGGCTGTGACAGAAGAAAGTTTTATTTATATTTTATGTATAAAAAACACTTTCATCTCTTGACAATTGTATGTTTTATATGTATAATTTCAACAGTGATGAAAACACAACCGAATATAGGGGATTGGTCAAATGGTATGATAGGGGTCTCCAAAACCTTTGGTGGGAGTTCGATTCTCTCATCCCCTGCTATTATAAGTGTTGAAAGTTCTTGTATTTCAAGGGTTTTCGGCATTTTTTATTTTTGTCATTCATTGCAGGTAACCAAACAGGTAACCAAAAAAGTAATCACCCGAACTGTAATATCATCATCCAGGTGATTACTTTTCAATCCTTTAATGCTTTGCCTCTCTCTGCATTATAGCATCAGAGATTTTTTCCCATCTGATACGCCTCTTCTACATACGGACTTCTTTTCGTCATATCCGGGCTTCCGCAACCGTATCCCAGCACCATTCCCTGATCTTTAAATCCACAATAACGTACCAACGTCTTATAATGAGCTTCCAGAGCTTCGAATGTCCAGTCATCCGCATTCCATGCCACAGTGAGAAGTGCGGATTTCATATGTTTTCCATGGAGACTGCTGTTGTATGCACAAAATCTGTCCACAACGATCTTAAGCTGTGCGGACATTCCATAATAGTACAGCGGTGTCGCAAACACCACCATATCCGCTCCCAGGATTGCCTCCCGGATCTGCTGATTATCATCCTTCTGAACACATGGACCTTCATAACCACATGCAACACATCCGATACATGGATGAATATTCATCTTCGCAAGGTCAAACCGTTCCACTTTATGTCCAGCCTCCAAGGCTCCCTTGGTAAAACTCTCTGCAAGGATACTGGTAGAACCTTTTTTATTGGGACTTCCCTGTAAAATTATAATCTTCATAAATTCCACGTTCCTTTGACTCTTGTTTATTTTGCTGACAGATCAAGACTTCCTATCCAGTTCTGGATTTCTTCTTCCGATACACCGGAAGAAAATCTTTTACCTTCCTGCCAGTCTCCGGTCCCTGCCATTTCTGCAAGATTTTCTCCGCTGTCACCAAGGCTGGAAGATGCAGAAGTACAGAATGGGATCACTGTTTTTCCTGTGAAATCATTTTCTTTTACAAATTCATTTACCGGCCAGGCTGCTTCGCCCCACCAGATCGGGTACCCAAGGAAGACAACATCTGCATTCGGGAAAGATTCCGGTGTAACTTCCTCAAGCTTTACATCCTGAAGATCCGGGTCCTCATGTTCTTTGCAGACACGGCTTTCCGGATCATTATAATCCAGGTCTTCTGTAGTGTATGCCTCTGCCGGCTGCAGCTCAAACAGTTCTCCGCCGGCTGCATCTGCAATTGTTTCAGCTGCTGCTTTCGTATTTCCGGTTGCTGAGTAGTATGCAACCAGAACTTTCGATGATTTTTCTGTGTTTTCGTTATCCTGCAAAGCCTCTTCTGTTACATCTGCTTCTGCTGTATCTGTACGATCTCCATCTGTCTGTTTCTGATCTGTATTCTCACTTTGTGCAGCTGTACCCGATCCACTAGCTGTGTCCTGAGTCTGTGATTCCGCAGTTGCTGCATGATCCTGGTTCTGGCTTCCGCACCCGGCGGTCATTGTCAGTGCAAACAAGACTCCAGCCATTACAATTGCTTTTTTCATAAACAATGCCCTCCTGTTTTGCAAAGCAGACATTCCCATTCTGCTCTGCCCAATTCAGTTCTTCTTATTTCCCGGAAAATCTTTTTTACACATTTATTTTAGCTTTCACACAGGATTCTGTCTAATACCTATTTTCACTTGCAAATCATGCCTCCAAAGCATAGTTTATTTTTATCAATGCCTGTTCTTTATTCCATATCCGTCTTTTCCGAAATCAGCGCCTTCATTTCTTCATACTGCTGTTTTCCCACCAGGAGCTTGTTCCCCTGTTTTTCGATCAGTCCCTGTTCAGAAAGCCTCTTTACTGTGCGGTTTATGCTTTTCAGACACATTCCTGTTTTATCTGCCAGGCTTTTCTGTCCTTCTTTTACACAGAGCACTCCTTTTTTTCTGATATTGCTCATAGTGATTGACAAGCAGCAGGCACAAGCGATCCGTCCCGTTCATCAAAAGAAAGATACGCTCTTCATTTTTTCCACAACAAATGCATCAATAAGCCAGTCAGGAGCAGTCCGAAAATATGTTTCAAACTGCTCCCTTCTTTCCTGGCTTACTTCTTTTAAAAAGGGACATTTCTGATATAAATACCGTTCTCCCATATTCATTTCTCTGCCAGTATATTATTTTTTATTTCAGCTTCTCCAGGATTGATTTCCCGATGGTGCCCTCCGGCATTTTTACCCCGAAGTTCTCTGCAACAGAGGCGCCGATCACAGCAAATGTATCCTGGTCCTCAATAGCTCCCGTCTCTTTCATTTTCTTTGAATATGCAAGAAACGGTACATATTCTCTGGTGTGATCCGTTCCTGTATAGGTGGGATCATTTCCGTGATCTGCAGTCAGGATCAAAAGATCATCCTCCCGCATTTCATTCATAAGATTACCAAGTCCTTTATCAAACTTCTCGATCTCATGTCCATATCCCTCCGGATTTCTTCTGTGTCCCCACAGAGCATCGAAATCCACCAGGTTTACAAAACAAAGTCCATGAAAATCTTCTTTGCAGATCTCCACGGTCTGCTGCATGCCGTGTACAGAGCTGTCCGAATGATAAGTCTTTGTGATTCCCTCGCCACAGAAAATATCGTTGATCTTTCCAACACCGATCACATCAAAACCTGCATCCTTCAATGCATTGAGCGCTGTTCTTCCTGTGGGCTTCAGTGCATAATCATGGCGGTTGCTGGTTCTTTTAAACTCACCCTTTTTCTTTCCCACATAAGGCCTTGCAATAACTCTGCCAACTCTCCACTCGTCTTTCATGGTCAGTTCTCTGGCAATCTCACAGCAGCGATACAGATTTGCAAGATCAAACGTCTCCTCATTTCCGCAGATCTGCATTACGGAATCCGCAGACGTGTAAACGATCATGGCTCCTGTATTGATCTCTTCCTCACCAAGCTCTTCAATGATTTCCGTACCGCTGGCACTCTTGTTTCCGATCACACGCTTACCGCATCTTTTCTCCAGCTCCTGGATCAGTTCCTTTGGAAATCCTGTCTCCGTAAAAGTAATAAACGGCTTTTTTGTATTGATCCCCATCATTTCCCAGTGTCCGGTCATGGTATCCTTGCCATTGCTGGTTTCCGCGATCCGCATATAACGCCCCATCGGTTTCTCCACGCCTTCCATCCTGCCGCCTTTATGCAGGTTCAGCATTCCCAGCTTCTGAAGATTGGGAATATCCAGAGTTCCCATCTTATCCAGGATATGTCCAAATGTATCCACACCTTTGTCACCAAATTTCTCAGAATCCGGCATTGCCCCGATTCCAAGTGAATCCAGAACGATCACAAATACTCTCTTATAAGTTTCCATAAGCACATTCCTTTCTGTCAGGCCAGATTAGCCGGTCCAAATCCAAGTGGTAAAAGTTCCTTTAAAGCAAAAATATCATATTTATCTTTGCTGACTGCCAGTATGATCTGAAAGGTTTCCGGATCACAGAATTCCATCATAACCTGTCTGCACACCCCACACGGTGCCGCATATTCTGTAAGAACGCCATTCTTGCCACCCACAATGCAGATTGCCTGAAATTCCCTCACGCCCTCACTGACCGCTTTGAAAAAAGCAGTTCTCTCTGCACAGTTCGTTGGGGTATAGGCAGCATTTTCTATATTACACCCGGTATAATAGGTACCATTTTTTGCAAGAAGTGCCGCGCCTACATGAAAATGCGAATATGGCACATACGAATGATCCAGCTGTCTGATCGCCAGATCGATCATTTCTTCAATCTGTTTCTTTTCCATGATTTTCCCACCTTTCCTGAGTAAAGTGAATGTTTCCATTTCACTGTGTTATGGCTTCATACTCTGCAGTCCAAAATCAGATAATATTTATCCTCTTTAATATCCTGCCCCTTCTTCTTTCTTCACGATCTTCACAATTCTGCTGGTTCCGAGACGATCTGCTCCAAGAGCAAGGAATTTCTCCGCATCGTCCATGCTTGAAATACCACCTGCAGCTTTGATCTTCACACCTTCTCCTACGTGTTTTGCAAACAGCCGGATATCATCAAAGGTTGCACCTCCTGTAGAAAATCCGGTAGAAGTTTTGATATAATCTGCCCCTGCATTTGTCACAAGCTCACACATTTTAATCTTTTCTTCTTCTGTCAGCAGGCAGGTTTCGATGATCACTTTCAGGATTCTATCCCCACATGCCTCTTTCAGAGTACGGATCTCCTGCTCAACATCCTGATATTTTCTGTCCTTGAGCCATCCGATATTGATCACCATATCAATTTCATCCGCCCCGTTTTCGATAGCGTCTTTTGTTTCAAATTCCTTCGTTTTTGTGGTCATATTTCCATTTGGGAAGCCGATCACTGTACAGATTGCCACCTTACCCTGCACATATTCGCTGGCCTGTTTTACATAGCACGGCGGAATGCATACAGAAGCAGTCTGGTATTTGATCCCGTCATCGCAGATCTGTTGGATCTCTTCCCAGGTTGCACCCTGCAGAAGCAGGGTGTGATCTACATGTTTTAAAATTTCATTTACGTTCATTTTTATTCTGCCACTCAAAATGTGATCAAACATACTCACATCGAGATAATGCGGATTCTCACGAATACCGCTTACTGTTTCTTCGTGTATGCTTTTGAGTAACTTGCGTTATCTCTACTCACAGATCCTAAGTACACTCCACAGTCGTAAATTCCCGAAATAGCCTTCGGTACATACTTACGTTTGCGGGATCATGCAATTTCGTAAGTTTTTGCATCTCTCAGATTCAGTGCTGCATTGAGATCTCTGTCTTCCGTATAACCGCATGCACATCTGTAGACTCTGTCTGAAAGTTTCAGGTCTTTTTTGATGTGTCCGCAACAGTGACAGGTCTTTGAAGAAGGATACCATCTGCTGACTATCCGTAATTCAATTCCAAATTCCTCACATTTTGTCTTCAGTTTTGTGCGAAATTCGTAAAATTTCTGTGATGCGACTGCTTTTGAAAGATGCCGGTCCTTCATCATACCGGATACATTCAGATCCTCAACCGTTATATGAGATGGCTTGGTTTTCGCAATCTCAGATATCGTCTTATTGATATAATCTGTACGGATGTTTTCCAGACGCTGATGAAGCTTCTGTACTTTCAGCTTTTGTTTACGTATATTTGCTTTTTGAGTGGGCTCTCCTTTCTTTAAATTTTCGTATTTACGGGAGATTTCAACCCCAGATCGATCCCTACACCATCGCTAAAGCAACTGTCTCTCACCGGATCTGTCACTTCTACCAGTGCGGAAACATAATATCTGCCGGCTTTCATAGAAATAGTTCCGCTTTTGACTATATATCCATCCCTGGATGTTGGGATGTAACCTTTCTCTTTCAGCCTTACCCATCCAAGCGTCGGGATCTTAATCCGGTGCCTTTCACAAAGACAGTCTTTGGGATTATTTCTTACAAAATACATTTTTACATCTGATCGTCCTTTTTTTTATACCGTGGAAAACCACTTTGATGATGAAAAAATCTTGAAAAAGCTGTACAGGCATCTTCAATCGAATGTTTTACCGATTTGGAACTGACTTCCCTGATCCAGGAATATTCCTGATGATTCGGAAGATAGTCATTATTCAACCATACACTGAACGATTTACCGCTCATAAATTTTTTACCCAAAGTATAAAGTTCTTTATTATGAAACAGGTAAAAATTATAAATATATCTGCATGTGCCGATTGTCTTATGTATTTTAATCTTCTGCTCTTCTGTAGGATTGATCTCTGTTTTGAAACTTTTTAGCAATCTTATCATCCTTTTCTGGCTGATTCCTATTATTATTGGCTAATATGTTTATGAACTATTTGTTCTCATTCATTATACCATGTTTCAATATGCAGAACAAGTGTTTTGGTCCTGACAGAAATTAATAAGTATATTTGAACACATTTAACATCTTTTTGTAATATATTCTCCTTTTTTCTGTACCTGGTAGTCTGCACGGATCAGCTCCCGGATTGCCTGTACTGCAACCTGGATCGCCTTATCGGTATCATGTACCACCGGATTATCCAGCCCCAGTTTCTCTCTTTCCTGATTTGCAAGAACCAGGAAACAGGATCCTGCACGCACCTTTAAATGACTTGCCACTACAAAAAGAGCAGCGGACTCCATCTCTGAAGCAAGGCATCCGAGGCGCTTCCATGCCTCCCATTTATTCATCAGTTCATAGCTGACCGGCTTGGTCTCCGGCTCATGCTGACCGTAGAATGCATCTTTGCACTGTACCACACCTGTATGAAATTCACAGCCCTCTTTTTTCGCACCTTCCACAAGTGCATTGATCACTTCCAGATTTGCCACCGCCGGGAATTCGATAGGTGCATACTCTTTACTGGTGCCTTCCATACGGATCGCACCGGTTGCAACAACAATATCTCCGCTCTTTACTTCCGGCTGCATTCCACCGCAAGTTCCGATCCGGACAAAAGTATCTGCTCCGCATCGATAAAGTTCTTCCATTGCAATGGAAGCAGACGGTCCTCCGATTCCGGTGGATGTTACACTTACCTTCACTCCATCCAGTGTTCCGGTATAGGTTACATATTCCCGGTTATCTGCCACAAAAACCGGATCATCAAAATACTGTGCGATCTTTTTGCAGCGTTTCGGGTCTCCCGGTAAAATAACGTAACGTCCCACTTCTCCTTTTGCTACCTGAATATGATACTGTCTGCTTGCGTCTTCTGAATAATTTTTCATATCTGTCATCCTCTCTTTTTTTGTTTTATATATCCTCTTTTAATTTTTTACCTGGTCTCATTTTATCTTTGTCCTTTATCATAAGGAATTCCTTCCGCTTTCGGTGCCCTTGATTTCTGGGAAATAAAGGCAAGAACAACGAGAGAAATAATGTATGGCAGCATATTATACAAACTGCTTGGAAGTTTTAATGCCACAAGCGGCGCAAATCCGGTATACACGTTTGACAGCGCACGGAAAAATCCAAATAACAATGCTGCCAGTCCGATATTCACCGGTCTCCACTGTCCAAAAATCATAACCGCCAGTGCCAGGAATCCAAAACCTGCCATCCCATTCTCAAATTTCCACTCACTTACACCCGCCGTGATGTAGACCAGACCCCCAAGGCCCCCAAGTGCTCCGAAAAACAGCCCCCAAGAGCAACCAGTGCCAGAACCGATGCAAAGATTAATGTATACTGAACTAATAATACCATATTATTTCCGGCCTCCTTTCTTTACCTTTACACTTTTTTCTTCTTTTTTATCCAGGTAACGGTTAAACCAGATCTTGAAGAAAAATACAAACGCACACAGATAAATAATAAATGCTGAGATCAGATCAGAAATCTGTGTACAGTATGTTGTTGTATCCACATAAGTACCACCACTGGTAATATGCTGGATAAAGTAGGAGGCGAAAATTGTTCCGATAGGATCCAATCCACCGAGAAATGCCGCTGCGATTCCATTAAATCCCATGCCCGGCACACTTGTCTGCTGTACCATCCACTGTTCAATTCCGCTTAAGTAGAAAATTCCCGCACCGAAACCGGCAAGACCTCCGGAAATCATCATGGTAACGATAATATTTCTTTTTTCATGCATGCCACAGTATTTTACGGCCAGTTTGTTGATTCCTGTTGCTTTCAGTTCAAAGCCAAATTTTGTTTTCTGCAGCACAACCCATACAATAATCGCTGCGATCACTGCCATCGGCACCCCAATGGTCATGTATTTGTTATGAAACAGTTCATTTAATCCAGCTGTTGGAAGCATTGCACTTTTGTTGTAGCTGAATAACAGTTTTGTATATGGTGTGGAACCATCCTTTACCTGTGATAATAACATATTTACGCTGTAAAGAGAAATCCAGTTTAGCATAATACAGGAAATTACTTCGTTTACATTCAGATATGCTTTTAATGCACCGGAAATTCCTCCCACCGCAGCAGCAATAAGTACTCCTGCGATCAGGCAAATATACCACGGCAGGTTAAATCTTAAGGCCATATACAGGCATCCACCTGCGCCGATCACATACTGACCTGCTGCACCAATGTTGAACAAACCTACTTTGTAGGCAAATATTACTGATAACGCACACATCAGAAGTGCTGACGCTTTTATTAAAGTTGTTCCAAAATATTTCGTCGCTGCTGCCGCATTCGGATAATAGAAAAAGTTTTTCATAATTGCTATGATCGCTTTTCCGGCACCGGAAGGCGAAATGATCAGAAGCACGACAAATCCAACAATAAGACCTATGACAATGCAGATCAGCGATGCCAGTACTGTCTGAAATGCATTATTTCTCAGAAGTTTCTGTTTTTTATCCATTCTCTTTTATCCCCTTTCTCTTTGAGCCTGCCATATATAACCCCAGCTCTTCTACAGATACTTTTTTTGGGTCAAATTCTCCTACGATCTCACCCTCATACATGACCAGAATACGGTCTGAAACATTCATAACTTCATCCAGTTCAAGGCTTACCAGCAATACACCCTTTCCCGCATCTCTCTCAGCAACGATCTGCTTATGGATATACTCGATGGCTCCCACATCCAGGCCTCTGGTAGGCTGTACGGCGATAAGGAATTTCGGATCTTTATCAATTTCCCTTGCAATGATCGCTTTCTGCTGGTTACCTCCGGACATGGAGCGTACTTTCGTGACCGGTCCCTGGCCGGAGCGGATATCATACTGTTTGATCAGACGGTTTGAATATTTTCTGATCTCTTTTCTCTTTAAGAAACCAAAACGGTTTGTAAACTGTGGTTCAAAATAACGTTCCAGAACAATGTTATCTTCCAGAGAATAATCCAGGACCAGACCATGCTTATGTCTGTCTTCCGGGATATGGCTCATGCCGGAAGTGATTCTTCTTCGGATGGGCATGTTTGTAATATCCTGTCCATTCATTGTGATCGTTCCTTCCTTTACCGTTTCCAGCCCGGAAAGGCCATATACCAGCTCCGACTGGCCATTTCCGTCAATTCCCGCGATACAGACGATCTCACCTCTTCTGACATCAAAGGATACATGATTCACCGCATTGTTCTTGTGTTGTTTTGATGCAACGGTCATATTCCTTACACTTAATACAACATCTCCTGTTTTCGCCGGTTTTTTATCTACAACAAAATTTACATCTCTTCCAACCATCATTGCAGAAAGCTTTTCCGGTGTTGTATCTTTGATATCTACAGTTCCGATATATTTTCCTTTTCGAAGCACGCTGCAGCGGTCTGCCACTGCCATGATCTCCGCAAGTTTATGGGTAATAAACAAAATACTTTTACCTTCTGCTGCAAGGTTCTTCATGATCACCATAAGCTCATTGATCTCCTGGGGAGTAAGTACCGCTGTAGGCTCATCAAAGATCAGGACCTCATTATCACGATACAGCATTTTCAGGATTTCCGTTCTCTGCTGCATACCAACTGTGATATTTTCGATCTTCGCATCCGGGTCAACAGAAAGACCATATTTTTCAGACAGCTCCACAACCTTTTTTCTTACTTCATCCTTTTTCAGAAAGCCGCCTTTTGTTGTGGTTTCCACACCCAGCATGATATTATCCAGAACAGAAAAACATTCTACCAGCTTAAAATGCTGGTGAACCATACCAATTCCAAGTTCATTGGCATCATTGGGGTCCTGGATATCTACTTTCTTACCATCTTTTCTGATCTCGCCTTCCTCTGGCTGATATAATCCAAACAGAACACTCATCAGCGTGGATTTTCCGGCACCGTTTTCTCCAAGCAGTGCATGGATCTCACCTTTTTTCAACTGGAGTGTGATATTGTCATTGGCTACAATCCCCGGAAAACGTTTTGTTATATTTAACATTTCAATCACATACTCGCTCATTGTTTTCCTCCTTTATTTCATCATTCATGTTTTATTATTTAATGCTGCCGTAATCGGTTGCTGTAATCTCTGTTTCCGGGAATGTCGTGCTGTCACTGGAGACTTCGTATTCTCCGTTATACATTCGCTGTACCAGCTTCTGATAATCTTCTTTCGTAAAAGTATCATCCCACTGCGTGGTTTCTTCCGGAAGCTGTACATAATTTTCAGCCGGATCCGGAGATTCCATTCCAAGGTTTTCAATCTTTCCTACATATTTATCCCATTCATTATCCAAGATCGCATCCAGTACATTATCAATGGTAACCTGCAAACCTTTCATTGCAGAAGTCACAGTCAGGTCTTCTTTGTAATCGTCAATGGTTGCAGACTGGTCGGAGTCAACACCGATAACTTTTCCGCCGGTTTTAACTGCCGCCTCTGCCGCAGAAGTATAAATTCCTCCACCACAGGCAAATACAACCTCCACGCCTTTTGATCCATACCAAGTATCCATGTAAGCCGTGATATCTGCATCTCCATAGAACTGTCCGCCACATACATACTCAACCTGTACTTCATCTGTGATCCCAAGCTCTTTTGCAGCTGCATCTGCTCCCTGAACATATCCGTAGCCATAGCGGTTAACTGCCGGAACAGACATTCCGCCCAGAAATCCCAGATGGCGGTATCCAAGCATGACTGCCGCATAACCGGCCATGAATCCGGAAAGCTCTTCCTGATAGGTACAGCAGTATACGTTATCCTCATTGTAATAATCCGTCACATTATAGTGATCCGGATTGTAGTCATATCCTTCTCCGATACCCTTTTCGCAGATATCACCGGCACTTACATCCAGTGCCAGGAATTTCACCTCCGGGTACAGATCCGATTCATCGATCACAGTCGGTGCAAACACATAGCCGGAAAGCACAATTACATTCGCGCCATCTGCCACTGCCTGATCCACACTTGCTGTTCTGGCTTCATCCGAATCGCTCTGGGGTTTGTAATAGTTGAACTCAATGTCATTTTCCTTTCCCCATGCCTTACATGCTTCGTAAGTCATCTGATTGAAGCTCTGGTCTGTGATATCACCGGAGTCTGTTACCATTGCTACTTTCATTTTCTCTTCTGAAGCATCCGCCGCATTTTTGTTCTGTGTGCTTCCACATCCTACAAGCGATCCAGTCATCGCCGCCGCTAATAATACTGCCATTATTTTCCGTTTCATTATGGCATCTCCTTTCATGATTTTTGTTCTGTCTTCCGCATTTGTTAGGCCAAAGTATAAGTGACATTGGTCCTTTTTCATAGGACACATGTCTTTTTTTAATGGTCCTTTCTATATTTCGTTGGTTATTTATAATTTGTTATCTTTCTTTTTGGTTATTTTATACAATTTCTCTGCATCTATTTTCCTGCTGCATTATGTTTTCGGGCACAAAAAAAGGACTGCACCTCAATACAGTCCATTCCTTTCATTCTTTACATACATCCACCCAGCCCTCAGCTCCGGAAATCTGTTCCAGCTCTTCGATGGAAAGCTTCACGGCACTGTGATCATCTCCTGCTGCCGGATAAACAATGTCAAACTGCCGCAGGCTCTCATCCAGATATACATTCACGCCTTCGTTGATCCCGAACGGGCAAACGCCTCCAGGTGCATGTCCAATCTGGCTTTCTACCTCATCAAATGGTATCATTTTCGCTTTTACATGAAAGGTATCCTTATATTTCCGGTTATCGATCCTGGCAGTTCCTTCCGTCAGGATCAGCACCGGCTGGTCATCCTGAAGAAACGACATGGTCTTTGCGATCATCCCCGGTTCCACGCCCAGAGCCTGGGCCGCCTCCACAACGGTCGCCGTAGAATCTTCCAGTCGGATCACATGATCCAGCATTCCTTTGTTTTTCAGATATTCTTCTGCTTTTTCCAGTGACATTTCCTGTACCTCCAAAATATCTATTTTATGTCAAAAATCCCTTACAAGACCCGTTCATACATCTTGTATTCCGTCCAGCCGGTATCCTCATAAAACATATCTTTTGCCTGGACAAAACGAAATCCACATCCTGTATAGAGTCTCTCCGCAGCTGTATTGGTACCCAGGATATCCAGCCTTACCTTTTTTTCTTTTCCGTTTTTGCCAGTTTCAGGATTTCCTCCATGAAATACCTGCCGATGCCTTTACCCTGCCTGGAAGGAGAAACAGCCAGTGCATGGGGCACAAGAATTTCATTTTCTCCACATTCAATGCTCCAGGTCACGCCTGCATATCCTTCATTACAGGCACTGTTCAGGATCACGCTTGCACAAAGCCCACCCCCTTCTTCCAGTACAAAAAGTTCTCCTCTGTCAAGGCTTTCCTGTAAAAAAGAATCTGTGGGATAAATTCCTTTCTTCCATCCGATCTTATCATTCTGGTCACTCATCTCATCGATAAGATCCCAGTAAAACTGTTTTATCCTGTGAAAATCTTCCAGGTTTGCCTTCTTAAATAACATCGTTCATTCTTCCTTACATTATAGTCCAGTTTATTCATAAGATATAATGATCTTCTTACAATGCTCACAGCGATAAGCATCGATCCGGTCACCATAGATCATTTTCGACAGACCTTTTTCTGTGTTTAACCGTATGGACTCTCCTCTGCTTCTCCATTCCATTCCGGAAGTCAAGCGGATATTCGCAATCCGCTTCGCTACGTAGCTCTACACCAAATAACT
>OLOR01002540.1_pt1 | contig 14062 bp, 10 predicted proteins | sample 1672521 | NCBI WGS metagenome assembly OLOR01 (sample SAMEA3136695, study PRJEB25190) | human gut metagenome | biome: human gut; feature: human-associated habitat; material: faeces | place: Austria | collected 2013
CATCATCGCATGCCGCGCGGACGAGCGCGTTGAGCACGCCGACGGTGCCGACGGCAACCGTGAAGTCGCGCACGCCGGCTGCCGCGAGCGCCTCCATGCACACGCTCAGCACCTCGGCATCGGCGACGAAGCCCGCACGCCCGATGAACTCGATGCCGAGCTGCGTGAACTGCCGCTCCTGGCCATACGTGGACGCGCGCTCCGTGAAGACCGGCTCGCGATAGTAGAAGCGAAACGGGCCCGGCTTATCGCGCAGGCGCGTCGCCGCGAGGCGCGCAACGGGAATGGTAACGTCCGGGCGCAGGACGACGAGGTTGCTGTCGCTGTCAAAGAAGCGAAACGGCGCCTCGGCGCTCGTCGTGAACTGCGCGGCCGTGTTGTCGAGACTTCGGGCCCTGTCGAGCACGGAGGCAAGTTCGACGGCCGGCGTCTCGATGGGCAGGTAGCCCCAAAGCTCGAACCGGGCACACACGGCGTCGCTCGTCGAACGTCGCCAAGCCGCCTCGGTGGGCAGCACATCGCGAAAACCGCGCGGCGTCTTGGGAATCATCGTGGGTCTTTCTCCTTCAATCGCGTGTCCGCACACTATAACGCAACTCGCGATACTCTACCACAGTAGAGTGATAAAGCAAATGAGAAATCTATACCTCGAGGACCTGACACGCCGAGACGATGCGACACAGCTCGTCTTCGGCCATCTCGCTCAGCAGCACGGCGCGTGCGATCGCGCAGCTGCAAGGGCATCTCGACGTCGGTGTCACCCGCCACGAGCGCATGCTCGATATGCCCGTATTCGGCCTCGCACACCCCCAGCAGGCGCGTCACTGCATCGGTGATGCTCGCGCCCTCGGGCACGACGCATACCGACAGGATGTCCTTGTTGCCATACGCGAGAACGACGTTGGAGGAATCATGCGGGTCGACGTTGACGAAAAGCAATGGTTTTTCGGAACCGAGGATGTCTATGGCCAGCAGGCTACAGAAGAAGTCGCCGCCAATCTGCGCGTTGAGACAGGGAACGAAGAACGCCTGGCCCACGGCGATGGAATTGGAGCCGGCAAACATGTATTCGACGTCGCGGCCGAACTCGCCGAGCCCCTCCTCGAGGTCATGCTGCAATTCGGCCGGATTGAGGCCAGCCGCCTTGCTCTCCATGGCGGTCGTGCCGCTCACGACGGCGACCGTGAGCTTGGAAAGCGGAATGCCCGCCTGCTCGGAAAGCTGGTCGAGCACGGCCGTCAGGCTCGCGATGAGCTCCTTGCCCGACTGCACGGCGTACTCGCCCGGTGCCTTGAGCATCGCGAGAAGCTGGTTTGACTGGAGATTGTAAAGACGGCAGGTGATGAGCTTGGCGCTCATGTAGGCCGCGACACCGTATCCCAGGACGCCATCGTCAAGCGGCCAAAAACGCTGCAGGCCGTCGAGGCCCTCGCCCACTTGCACCGCACCGCTTGTCTCGCCTGTCGTACCCATGGAACACACCGCTTGTCTTGCCTGTCGTACCCCTGTCATTAGTTTACAAATAGGCAAGTTACCTCGGGCGAACTAACGCGAAAAAATCGACGTGCGTCAATTATTTTTTGCCGAGTGGCGAGGCGGGTAAACGTGCACATCAGATCGCATGCCGCATCGCCCTGGCGCGCCACGCGCTCTAGCGGTCGGAGGCAAGCTCCTTGAGCTCTTCGAAATGCCCGGTGACGAGTCGGCCGCCCGCGTCACCCTCGTGCGGCAGCGTGCAGGCCGAGCAATCTTTGACGCCATCGTCGGTGTACGAGAAGTCCCCGCCACAATCGGACCCGAGCGCATAGAGCGGGCAATAGCAGAACAGGCAGTTGAACTCGTCGAGGTCAACGCCTTCATGACAGGGAAAGTACGCGCATGCGCGATGCGCGAAGAACGGGTACTCGTGTGTCGGCTTCTGTCCCATGCCCCCCATATTACCCCACCCGCCGCAACGGCACGCATGGAAACGCAAGGCCTGGGAGGTGCATGATCGAAGCGGCTGGGTCTCGGAGCCTCGTCGTGCGCCTCCCAGGCCCCAGCCCTGTGCTACGATAACCCCACATCCCACCCAGAACGGAGATCCACCCATGCCCCATATCGACCAGTACCGAGATCGCATCGCCGACGCCGTGCGCACCGTACGCTCGACGGCCCCGCTTTCCGGCTCCATCACCAACTTCGTGACGATCGACTTCGTCGCCAACGCGCAGCTCGCGGCCGGCGGTTCTGCTGCGATGGTGTACCTTCCCGACGAAGGCGAGGCGCTCGGCACGATGTCCGGCTCGTTCTACGTCAACGTGGGCACGCTGCTTCCCTCCCACGAGGAGACGATGTGCCGCACCGCGACTGTCCTCTGCGAGCGCAAAACGCCCTGGGTGCTCGATCCCGTCGGCATCGGCCTAGGTGCGGTGCGCGGACGCATCCTCGCGCACATGAAGGACAACCCGCCCACCATCATTCGCTGCAACGCGTCCGAGGCAATCGCGCTTGCCGACGCATGGGGCCTCGAAGGCGACTATGCAACCGGTGGCGTAAAAGGCGTCGATTCGACTGACGACGTCGACACGGCCCGTAGCGCCGCGATTGCGCTGGCCCGTCACATCAGGGGCGCCGTCGCCGTTTCCGGTCCCATCGACCTCGTCACCGACGGAACGCTCGTCGCACATTCACGGGGCGGCTCGCCCCTCATGGAGAAGGTGACCGGATTCGGCTGCGCGCTCGGAGGCGTCGTCGCCGTCTATGCCGCCTGCGCCGACCCCTTCACCGCCGCGCTTGCCGGAAGCGCCGCCTTCAACTGCGCCGCCACCCGCGCGGCCGCCCAGACGGATGCTCCCGCGAGCTTCAAGGTCGCCTTCATCGACGAGCTCTATCGCGCCACGCCCGCCGACATCGCCGAGAACCCGCTCGTCATCGAGGGGGCATAGCCATGAACACGCTCGTAGCCGTCGCCATCGCCCCCTTCGGGGAAGGCGATGAGCTCGCCGAATACGTCGCCGAGGTCGTCCGCGTCATCCGCGATTCGGGACTACCCTCGCGCACCACCTCGATGTTCACCGAGATAGAGGGCGAATACGACGAGGTCATGCAGGTCGTGAAGGACGCGACCTTCGTGCTGGCCGAGCGTGGAATCCGCACCGAGGTCGTCCTCAAGGCCGACATCCGCCCCGGCCACACCGATACCATGACGAGCAAGGTCGCCAAGGTCGACGCAATCCTCGAAAGCTGACGTGCGGGACCAGACAGTAGTCACGGAACGACGCAGAGGCGTTGCGCCCGCCCGGCCCCAACGCCTCTGCCGGACCAACAACCATCCACCTTCCCGCCAAATTGAACCCACCGCGAACGCGAGTGCGCTACACTAGGCGCCATCACGCTATCCGCAACCAAGGAGCACTCATGATCAACGAGGACATGTACGCACTGGGCGCCGCACCCAACAAGATTCGCGAGATATTCGCCTACGGCCTCGAGCGCAAGGCGCAGATCGGCGACGACAAGGTCTTCGACCTCTCCATCGGCAACCCGAGCGTCCCCTCCCCCGCCATCGTCGACGAGACCATCGCCCGCCTGGTCAACGAGGGCGACGGCACCATGCACATGTACACGATGTCGCCCGGTCTCGTCGAGGCGCGCGAGGCCATCGCCCAAAACCTCAACCGCCGCTACGGCACGCATTACTCGGCCGGTAACCTCTATCTCACGGCCGGCGCCTCGGCTGCCATCTGCATCGCCATCAAGGCCGTCGTGCTCCCTGGCGAGGAGCTCATCGCCATCACGCCGCACTTCCCCGAGTACAAGACCTGGGCGAGCAATGCCGGCGCGGTGACCGTCGAGGTGCCCGCACGCGCAAGCGACTTCATGCTCGACATTGATGCCATCGCCGCCGCCATCACTCCCAAGACGGCCGCGATCATCATCAACACGCCCAACAACCCCGTGGGCTCGGTCTACGACGACGAGAACCTCAAGGCGCTCGCCGACCTGCTGCGCGCCAAGTCCGCCGAACACGGCCACACGATCTACCTCATCAGCGACGAGCCCTACCGCGAGCTCGTCTACGACGGTCTCGAGCCGGCGTGGATCCCGAGCCTCTACGACGCGACCTTCGTCTGCTACTCGTGGTCCAAGTCGTTCTCGCTGCCTGGCGAACGCATTGGCTACCTGCTCGTTCCCGACACGATCCCCGACTTCGACCATGTCTACAAGGCCGTGTGCGGTGCCGGCCGTTCGCTCGGCTACATCTGCGACTCGGTGCTCTTCCAGCTCGCCGTCGCCGAATGCGTCGACGCCCCCGTCGACATCGAGCCCTACGACCGCAACCGCAAAATCCTCTACGACGGCCTCAAGGAGATCGGTTACAACGTCATCTACCCGCAGGGTGCGTTCTACATGTGGATCGAGGCGCTCGAGCCCGATGCGCAGGCGTTTTGCGAGACCTGTCGCCAACACGAGCTGCTACTCGTCCCCTCGGACGGCTTTCTCACGAAGGGATGGACGCGCGTGGGCTACTGCTGCGACGAGGCGACCATCCGCGGCGCGCTCGGCGCGTTCCGGGAAGTCTACGACGAGTACCAGGCAAAGGCATAGCATCGAATGAGACAGTTGCTCAGAGACGTTGTCTCATTTGACCGATTCGCGAATGCGAGCGGCTTCATCTTCGACTGCGACGGCTGCCTGCTCGACTCCATGATCGCCTGGCGCAGGGTCGAGCTCGGCCTCATCAACGCCTCGGGCGTCGAGTTCACCCAGGAGATGCTCGAGGCGATGCGCGCGGCATCCATGGACGAGGTTGCCCGCGTCTTTCACGAGAAGTACGGCGTCATGGACAGCGAAGACGCCATCCATGCCTACATCGACGAGACGATGCTCGACTACTACGAGCACGAGGCGACGCTCAAACCCGGCGTCGAGGCGTTCGTGCGCGCTCTCGACGAGCGAGGCGTGCCCTGCTGCATCGTGTCGGCAAGCCCCAAGGACTACCTCGAGGCGGGCATGAGAACCTGCGGGCTGCTCGACGCGTTTCGCGCCATCGTCTCGACCAAGGAAACGGGAATCTCCAAGCAGGACCCACGCATCTACGAGCATGCGCTCGAGCTCATGGACGCCCAGACCAGCACGGCTTGGGGCGCGGATGACTCGCTCTACGCGCTGCGCGTGATGAACGAGTGCGGGATCGCGACCATCGGCACCTACGACAACGACGTGGCCGGCTCCTTCGATGCGCTGGCCAACACCGCGACCATCGCCATCCACAGCTTCGAGGAGCTACTTTAACCTTCCTCCGCCCAGTGCACCGCCGAGCCCGTCGGCACACGGGCATCTCTGCGTATCCAGTTGTGCATCGATTGTCGGTGGCGCAAAAGGACGTAGTGGGGCGTGCAATCGGGGTGACTGGGTCTCGGAACCCCATTGCGCGCCCCACTACGCCCTGGCGTCCATGTCCGACCCCCGAAGCCCTACCTCAGCTCGACGGCCCCCGAGCCGACGAGCTCGCCGACGCGCGTGACCATCTCCTGTGACCCGCAGTTGACGCTCACCGGGAGCTCGGCGCGAAACTTGCGGCCATCGGCTTGCTCGATGAACAGCGTGACCGGATGCGCACCCGGATAGTTGTCGAAGATTGCCGAGAGCTGACGCATCGTCTCGTTGCTGAACTGCTCCGAGCGCACGTGAATCGACAGCGCCGACGGCCCGCGTTGCGCCGGCGCGCCCGCAGACGCACCGTCGGCCCTGAGCTGGTCGACCTCGTAGACGATGACCTGCGCACCGCGGTCGCTGCGCTCGAACTTTCCGCGTACGTGAATAACCGGAATCTCGCCCGTCTCGTCCTCGGACTGCAGCACCTCGCGGTACTTCTCCCACGACGAGGACCAGAACACGCAATCGACGCCCGCTTCCATGTCCTCGAGGCGCACGATCGCGAAGTTGTTGCCCTTCTTGCTCGTCTTGACCTGCACGTCTGCCACCATACCCGCGAAATCGTAGGTGCGGCCATCATGAAAGACGTCCTCGTCGTCGAGCGAGCCGATGCTCGCGTGGGCGTTGGCGGTCATCACGCCCGCGTACGGCGACAGCGGATGATCGCTTACGAAGATGCCGATGGACTCCTTCTCGAAGCGGAGCTTGACGTTGCGATCCCACTCGATGCCATCGGGCGCGGGGATGTCGTCTTCCATCTCGCCCGCATCGTCCTGAGCCGTCTCGGCGAAGAGGTCGAACATCGTGACCTGGCCGGCCTCGCGGTCCTTCTGACGCTGGCTCGCCTGCTCGAGCAAGGAGCCCTCGTTCACGAAGCCCCAGAGCTGCTTGCGCGTGTAACCGGTCGAATCGAACGCGCCCGCCTTGACAAGCGCCTCGACCACACGCTTGTTGCAGGCCTCGCCCGGCACGCGGAAGGCGAAATCGTGCAACGAGGTGAACGGCCCGTTCTTCTCGCGTTCCTCGATGATGAGCTCGACTACCTTCTCGCCCACGCCCTTGAGTCCCGACAGGCCGAAGCGCACGCCCTCGGGAACGGCCGTGAAATCACCGCGGGACTGGTTGATGTCCGGCGGCAACACGGCGATGCCGTCTTGCTTGCACGCGTTGACATAGTGGACGATCTTGTCGGTCTTGCCCGTGTAGCTGGAGAGCACGGCCGCCATGTACTCGTTGGGGTAATGCGCCTTGAGCCAAGCCGTCTGCATGGTGAGGATGCCATAGGCGGCCGAGTGCGACTTATTGAACGCGTACTCGGCGAACTTGAGGACATCGTCCCAGATGGTCTGCGCGATCTTGCGCGAATAGCCGTTGCGCTCGGCGCCGTTGAGCCAGTGGTCCTCCATGGTCTCGACCGTGCCGTCGGCCCACTTCTGCTCGACCTCGCGCATAAGGGCGATCTTCTTCTTGGCCACGGCCTTGCGCACCTTGTCGCTCTCGCCCGTGGTGAAACCGCTCATCACGACCGAGATGCGCATGACCTGCTCCTGGTAGACCATGGTGCCGTAGGTGCTCTCGAGTACGGGCTTGAGGCGGTCGTCGTAGTAGGTGACGGGCTTGCGGCCCAGCTTGCGGTCGACGAAGTCGTCGACCATGCCCGCGCCCAGCGGGCCGGGGCGGTACAGCGCGATGACGGCGACGATGTCATCGTAGCAGTCCGGGCGCATCTTCTTGAGCAGCACGCGCATGCCGGGCGACTCGACCTGGAACACGCCGGCCGTGCCGCCGCGCGCGAACAGCTCGTACATCGCCGGGTCCTTCATGTCGATGGCGTCGAGGTCTATGTCGATGCCGTGGTTAGCCTTGATGTTCGCCAGCGCCTTGGAGATGACGGTGAGCGTGCGCAAGCCGAGGAAGTCCATCTTGAGCAGGCCCATGTTGGCGGTCATGACGCCATCGTATTGGGTGATGATCATGCCGCCCTTGGTGTCGAGCTTGGTGGGGACGTAATCGTAGACCGGGTCGCGGCAGATGATGACAGCCGAGGCGTGGACGCCCTCGCCGCGGGTGATGCCCTCGAGGCGCTTGGCCGCGTCGATGATCTTGGCCGTGTCCGGATCGCTCTCGTACTGCTTGCGCAGGTCGGGGTTCTCTGCCAGGGCACGCTCGAGCGTCATCTTGGGGTCGTTGGGAATCATCTTGGAGATGCCGGCGCTCACGTAGACCGGGTACTCGAGCACGCGCGCGGCGTCGTTGACGGCCTGCTTGGCCTTCATCTTGCCGTAGGTGATGACGTGGGCGATGCGCTCGGGACCGTAGATGTCGCGGCAGTGCTGGATGACGTCCAGCCTGCGCTCGTCATCGAAGTCCATGTCGATATCGGGCATCTCGGTGCGCTCGGGCGACAGGAAGCGCTCGAAGATGAGGTCGTTTGCCAGCGGGTCGAACGTCGTGATGTCGAGCGCGTAGCTGATGATGGAGCCGGCGGCCGAACCGCGACCGGGACCGACGCCGATGCCCTCCTGCTTGGCCCAGCGCGCGAACTCCTGCACGATGAGGAAGTACGCGGCAAAGCCCTTGGAGCAGATGATCTCGTATTCGTGCTCGAAGCGGTCGATGACCTCCTGCGGCAACGGGTCGCCATAGCGGCGCTTGAGGCCCTCCATGGACATGTCGCGCAGCAGCGACTCGTTGGTCTGGCCCTCCTCGAGGAAGGGGTATCGCGGCAGGATGATGTTGCCGAACTCGAGCGTGACGTTGCATTTGTCGGCGATTTCGAGCGTCGTGGCCAGGCACTCCGGATGTTCCCTGAGCGCCTCGGCCATCTCCTCGGGACTCTTGAGGTAGAACTGGTCGTTCGAGAACTTCATGCGGTTCTCGTCACTGACGAACTTGCCCATGCCGATGCACAGCATGAGGTCTTGGGTGTAGGCGTCTTCCTGCCTGAGGTAGTGCAGGTCGTTGGTACCGACGACCTTGAGGCCCATCTCGCCGGCGAGCTTGCACAGCGCGTCGTTGAGACGCGGCTGGCTGATGCCGTTGTCGGTCACGATCTCGGGGCCCTGGTTCTGCAGCTCGATGTAGAAGTCGTCCTTGCCGAAGATGTCGATGAAGGTCTGCGCCCACTCCTTGGCGATTTCGTACTCGCCGCGGTCGATGGACTTGGGGATGACGCCGGCGATGCAGGCGCTGGTCGCCAGGATGCCGTCATGATACTTGCGCAACGCCTCGAGCGTGACGCGCGGTTTGTAGTAGAAGCCCTCCGTGGCGGCATCCGAGACGATGCGCATGAGGTTGCGGTAACCGCGGTTGTCCTTGGCGAGCAGGATCATGTGATAGAGCTCGGGACGCTTGTCGCGCGAGAGCGTGGAGTCGGGCGTGAAGTAGATCTCGCAGCCGATGATGGGCTTGATGCCGGCCTTGACGGCCGCCTGGTAGAACTCCGCGCAGCCGTACATGTAGCCGTGATCGGTGATGGCGACGGCGGGCATGCCGAGCTCCTTGGCCCGCGTGCACAGCTCGTTGATGCGCGTCGCGCCGTCGAGCAGGGAGTACTCCGTATGCACATGCAGGTGCACGAAGGTGCCCGCGTCACGGCACGAGGTGGGGATGGGGCCGTTGCCCTCGCTCGCGGCCTTGATCTGCTCGAATGCGGGGATGTCCTGCTCGGCCATGGCTACTCCTCGCCATCGTCGGCGGCGTGCTCGATGATGGAGAGCGCGCGCTCGTAACCGCCGCTGCCGTAGTTGAGGCACTTGGAGACGCGGCTGATGGTGGTGGCCGATGCCCCGGTGACGTCTTGCACGTAGACGTAGCTCTGGCCGCCGGCGAGCAGGCGGGCGACCTCGAGACGTTGCGACATCTCCGTGATCTCGCGGACGGTGCACAGGTCGAGCAGGAAGTCGTAGACCTCGTCCTCGGTATCCAGCGAGGCCAGGACGGAAAGCAGGTTGTCGACGAGCTGGGTTCGGAGTTTGTCTGACACGGGCGCTCCAAAATCAATCGCGTGCGGCTTCGAATACCGAATATCCTACTACGCCCCTGCGACATGGGCCGCGAAAAATCCGATTCGTACGCGAACTGAAAAGTGGAGCGACATGGCCGACCGGACAGAACCCGCCGGGATGGATGAGACAGTTGCTCAGGGACGTTGTCTCACCCAATGTGCCTCACTTGGTCTCCGTTCGTCTGTCTTCCTCCCGATATCCCATCGACCCTTGCACCTTCCCCCGCGCGCGCTATATATTGCGTGTCGAGAGATGGAGGGACATTGACGGCACGGCATGGCGACGAAAACGCACCCAAAAAAGTGAAGAAGCGCTACATCGCGTCGCTCGACGGCCTGCGCGCGCTCGCCGTCATCGCCGTCATCTGCTATCACCTCGACCTCAAGTTCGCGCTTGGCGGCTTGCTCGGCGTCACCGTCTTCTTCGTCCTCTCCGGCTATCTCATCACCGGCCTGCTCATGGCCGAGCTCGAGGAGACCGGCACCGTCAACCTCCCCCAATTCTGGCTGCGTCGCGTGCGGCGCCTATTCCCGGCCATCGTGCTCGTGGTCGTCGTCGTGACGGCGCTGTGCGTCCTGTTCAACCATCCCCTGCTCACCAAGCTGCGCCCCGACGTCGGCCCGTCGCTGTTCTGGTTCCAGAACTGGTGGTACGTCTTCCGCGGCCTGTCGTACTTCGAATCGCTCGGCGATCCCTCGCCGCTCACGCATTTCTGGTCACTTGCCATCGAGGAGCAGTTCTACCTCGTCTGGCCCATCTTGCTGCTGCTCGTGAGCAAGCTCGGTGCGAGCAAGACCGTCATCCGCCGCGGCTGCCTCGCGCTCGCCGTCATCTCCGCGGCGCTCATGTGGGTGCTCTACAATCCGCTCGAAGACCCCACCCGCGTCTACTACGGCACCGACACGCGCGCCTGCTCCCTTCTCATCGGCGCATGGCTCTCGCTGTTCTGGCCTGGCCAGGCCCTCACCGAGCAGGGAACCCGCAACGTGCCCTCGCGCACCATCAACCTACTCGACGTCATCGGCGTGCTCTCGCTGGCCGGCATCATCTGCATGATGGCCTTCATCGACGGCTTCTCGGGCTTCATGTACCACGGCGGCATCGTCATCTGCTCGGTGCTCACGGCCGTGCTCATCGCCGTGCTCGTGCACCCGCGCAGCCGGCTCGCCAAGTTCGCGAGCCTCAAGCCCTTCGTCTGGATTGGCCAGCGCTCATACGGCATCTACCTGTGGCACTACCCCGTCATCCTGCTGCTCAAGCCGCTCAACGGCCCCGGAGACTATACCTGGTGGTTCGTCCTCGCCGTCTTCGCCATAACCTTCACGGTCTCGGCGCTGTCCTACACCTTCGTGGAAAACCCCATACGTCATGGTGCGATCGGCAAGGCGCTGCAAAAATGGCGTGAGCGCAGGTCGAACGGCCTCGAACTGCGCAAGCCGCGCGTGATCGCGCCCGCGCTCGCGAGCCTGCTGACACTCGCCATCGCCGTGGGTGGTTGCGCGTTCATTCCCGACGAGTTCCAAGTGCCGCAAGACGCCATCAAGAGCACGGGCGCGGCGGTAGGCTCGGCCATGCAGCTCTACGATACGCCGCCGAGCTACGAGCCCGAAAACGGCATCATCGGCAACGCCGTGGCGGCTGCCAACTACCTCAAGGCCAAGGCCGATCGGGAAGCCGCCGAGCTCGCCGAGGCCGAGCGTCTCGCGCGCATACGCGATCCGCTGCTCATTGGCGACTCCGTGCCGGGAGATTCGGCCGACGAGTTCTACTCACACTACACCAACGCCCTCATGGACAGCTACATCGGCCGCTGGTTCTGGCAGGCACGCGACGTCTACAAGGATTACGAGGCGCAAGGCGTCGTCGGCGACGTCGTCATCTTCGCCTGCTTCTCGAACTTCGTGCTCGAAGGCGACGAACTCGACAAGATGTACGAGCTCGTGGGGCCGGACAAGCAGATCTTCCTCGTCAACGTCTACAACGAGAAGATCATGACCGATGTCAACAACGCGATGATCAATGAGTTCGCGGCCAGATACGACAACGTGCACGTCATCGACTGGTACGCCGCGTGCAACGGACACGCGAGCGAGTACCTGTGGGACGATCACGAGCACCTGCGCCCCGAGGGCGCCGTCGTGTACCAGGACCTCATCTTCGACAGCGTGAAGGGGTATCTGCCGGCAGAGGCCATCAGGGAACCCTAGCGCATCCGAGCAGCCCTCGCATGCACCCTCATGGTATCCTGTAAGCTCACACTCTATCGAGGGAGAAACGCATGCGCATTGCAGTCGCACAGGTAAACCCACGTGTCGGTGACTTGTCGGGCAACATGGACAAGATGCTCGACTATACCCGTCGGGCCGCGGCAGTCGACGCCGACCTCGTGGTCTTCGGAGCCGGCTCCCTCACGGGCGCCCACATCGCCGGGCTCGTCGATTCCCACGCCTTCGTCGAGGACGCGCACGAGCACCTGCGCACCTTCGCCATGACCTCGCCCATCCCCGCGCTCGTCTCCTGCGCGAGCGTCAACGAGCTCGATGCCGATACGCTCGCCATCGTTCCTGAGCTCTTCCTCGCCGGCGAGCGCTCGCTCGAGTCACTCGGTGCGCCCGAGCTGCTCGAAAGCGACGTCGTGCCCGTCATCGAGCTCGCGGACTGCAACATCGCCGTGCTCTTCGACGGCCATTTCGAACCCGACACCGAGCTTTCCAACGTCGACGTACTCGTCGAGATGAACCGCGACGCCTTCGGCGACCCGATGGCGGCACCCGCCGCCCGTGGCGATCTGCGACCCCTTTCCGCACTTGCGAGCGAATGCGGGGCGCATGTCGTGAGCGCCAACCAGTGCGGCGCGGCGGACTCCGTGGTCTTCGCGGGCAATTCGACGGTCACGGCGCCCAACGGGAGCCTCATGCACGCGTCCCCCATCGACGAGGAGGACCTCTTCGTCTTCGACACCGCACCTGGCGCCGTCCACGAAGTGCAGCAGCGCCCCGCCGTCGAGCTCGACATTCGCGAGATCGTCTGGCGCGCACTCGTCATCGCCACCCATGACTACGTCCACAAGAACGGCTTCACCGACATCGTCATCGGGCTGTCCGGTGGCATCGACTCCTCCGTGGTCGCCGCCATCGCGGTCGATGCGCTCGGTGCCGCACACGTCCACGGCGTCGCCATGCCCGGTCCCTACTCGAGCGAGGCGTCACTGTCCGATGCGCGCTCGCTCGCCGCAAACCTCGGCATCACCTGCGACGTCATTCCCATCACCGGTCCGCTCGAAGCCTTCGAGCGCGTGCTGGCGCAAGCCTGCGGAGGCAGCGTCGACGGCCTGGCCGCCGAAAACCTCCAGGCTCGCGTGCGTACCGTCGAGCTCATGACGATCGCGAACAGCCACGGATGGCTCATGCTCAACTGCGGCAACAAGTCCGAGGCGGCAATGGGCTTCTCGACACTGTACGGCGACACGGCCGGCGCGTTCGCCCCCATCGGCGATATCTACAAGACCGAGGTCTACGAACTCGCCCAGTGGCGCAACACGCACGATGCCGTCATCCCGCAATCCGCCATCGACAAGGAACCGAGCGCCGAGCTCTACGAAGGCGCGCGCGACATCGACCGTCTACCCCCGTACGACAAGCTCGACGAGCTTCTCGAGGCGCACATCGAAGACGAGATGGGTGCCGCCGAGCTCATCGAGGCCGGCTTCGACCCCGAGCTCGTGGAGACGGTGCTCAAGACGGTCCAGGCCAACGAATACAAGCGTCGTAGCGAGCCGATCGCGCCGCACGTACTCGGCCGTTCGTTCACCAGGGACCGTGCGTGGCCCATCACCAACGGCTGGGTCGATCCTGCACTCGCATAGAGCCGGACGCCCATCACACCTGCATAGCCGGAAAGACGCAGAAGGGCATACGATCAGAGCGAGTGGGTTTCTGAGCTCTGGTGCATGCTCCTCTGCGTTAATCACCCGTGCTACAATGGAGGGCAAAGCATTTTGGCGAGATGCCATCGCATTCGCCGCCCAACGAAAGGACTTTCACGATGCCCCAGATCACCCGTGAAGACGTGCGCGTTCCCGCCGACGTCATGCCCGAGACCGTCGAGCTTTACATCGATAACTACATGGCCGCCACCCGTGGCACGGGACGCCTCATGCTCTTTGCCTGCGACCAGAAGATCGAGCACCTCAACAAGGACTTTCATGGAGAGGGCATCGACCCGGCCGACGGCGATCCCGAGCATCTCTTCCAGATCGGCGACCAGGGCACCATCGGCGTCCTCGCCGGCCAGCGCGGCCTCATCGCCCAGTACGCGCGCGATTATCCCAACATCAACTACCTGGTCAAGATGAACTCCAAGACCAACCTGGTCAAGACCGCCCAGCAAGATCCCTACTCCCCGCAGCTCTACGACCTCGAGGCCGTGCTCGCCATGCGCGAGGCGGGCGTCAACATCGTCGGCCTGGGCTACACCATCTACCTGGGTAGCGAGTACGAGGCCAACATGCTGGCCGAGGCTGGCGAGCTCATCGCCGAGGCACACGCCGAGGGCCTGCTCGTCGTGCTGTGGATCTATCCGCGTGGCGAGGCCGTCGCCGACGAGAAGGCCGCCGATCTCATCGCCGGTGCCGC
>OLOR01002551.1_pt1 | contig 14016 bp, 10 predicted proteins | sample 1672521 | NCBI WGS metagenome assembly OLOR01 (sample SAMEA3136695, study PRJEB25190) | human gut metagenome | biome: human gut; feature: human-associated habitat; material: faeces | place: Austria | collected 2013
CGTATACGCCTGCTTCGGCCATTGCTTCCGGGGTGCTGTGGATGTAGATGGTGGAGGCGGGGGGGATGACCAGGGGGCGGACGTCGCCGGTGTTAGGGGCTATCTTTACGTATTTCAGTTTGTTGATGAGCTGATAGGCACGTTCTTTGGAGCCGGTGCGGATGGTGAGGATAGCGCCGCCTTTGCCGTTTAACTGGGTCTGGGCCAGGTCATGATATGGGCTGGATTCCAGAAGGGGGTAATTGACGGTGACTCCGTCCAGTTTCTCCAGTACCTGGGCCAGCTGGTATGCGTTGTTACAGATCTGTTCCATGCGAAGTCCCAGGGTTTCCATTCCGATGATATTTAAGTAAGCATTCATAGGGGCCAGGCATCCGCCCATGTTTCGCCAGATTCCATTGCGCAGTTTCACCAGATAGGCGAATTTGCCGTATTTCTTATAATCTGCCATTCCCGGGTAACGTTGTGGGTTCCAGCTGAAGTTTCCGCTGTCGATGATGATACCGCTGATGGCATCGCCGCTTCCGTTGATATATTTGGACGTGGAGTGTACTACCACATCAGCACCGTACTGGATGGGATTTACCAGATAAGGAGTGGCTGTGGTGCTGTCTACGATAAGAGGGATTCCTTTTTCATGGAGAAAATCTGCGGTTTCCCGGATATCCATTACGTTCAGGGCCGGATTTCCGATAAGTTCTCCGAATACGGCTTTGGTATTCTCTGTGAGATGAGGCTCTATCAGTTCTTTCTCCACTTTCGGGATGAAATGTACTTTGATCCCGAAGGCTTCCAGATCGTGGAGCAGATCCAGGGTTCCGCCGAAAAGGGCACTTCCTGCAATGATCTCATCTCCTACCTGAAGAATATTTAACAGTGACAGAGTAACTGCTGACATTCCGGATGAACAGGCTACACCTCCGATCCCGCCTTCCAGCTCATTCACTCTTCGCTCGAAAGCATCTACTGTGGGATTGGCAATCCTACTGTAGGCAAATCCCGGTGCACGGTTCTGGAAAACTTTTTCCAGCTGTTCAGAGGTTTCATAGGCAAATGCATTGGCGAAACTCACCGGCGGTACTGTGGCTCCATTGGCATAAGTATCTACTGCTTTTCCGTGTAATAATCTGGTCTGAAATTTCATATTGGCATTCCCCTTTTATCTTAGTGACTGAATACTCTGTCCCAGGCAGCGTATATCAGTCTTTATATTTCATAGTGTTTCAATATGAATACTAGTATAACGAGTCAGGGAATACTTGTCAACGAAAAGCCTTATATGGAATTCGTATAGATCCTTATAGTTTTGATTTATACCCGATAGTCCATCTATAATCTGTGATTATGTTCTTTCACGATTTCATCCATGCAGTTCTCCCACTGTACAGAATCTACAGTAACCGGATTCTTCGGAATTTTCAGTATTTTCTTAAATATATCTGGTATATTTTATTTTTTTCTGATAAAATATACATAGATTGGTTTACCGTCTATCTTTCAACTTATGGTAATTATGCCAGAACATAATAAGGAGGTTCTTATGAAAGGAAAAAAATGGTTACGTAAAACAACTGCCCTGTGTGCTGCTGCTGTTCTTGGTGCTGCCACTGTTCCTTCTGCTGCCTTTGGTGCCGATTCCTACTCAGCTACCGAAAAGGAAGCCTGGGCGAAATCTGTGGCTGAATTCACTTCTGCTTATGCTGAATCCATGAAGTCAAGTGAAACCCTGATGTCCGGAGCGCAGGCGGATATTTCCCTGAAACTGGAGGATTCCGGACGTTCTCTGCTGGGATTCCTGGTTCCTGATGATATTTCCTGGGCAGACAGCCTGGTTCTTTCTACTACCAGTTCTTTTGTGGATGGTAAAGAGGGCATCCTGATGAAAGTTCTGTTAAACGACACCCAGATCTGTACTATCGAATATTACCTCGATCCTGAAACACAGGATATTTTCATGAAGATTCCTGAACTCTCAGATAAATATATAAAAGTAAACCTGAAAGAAGCCGCTGAGATCCAGGCGAAATCACTGGAAGAGGCTGCTTCTGATCTGAGTGATGACCTGGACAGTGCAGTTACTGCTTCTTCTGATTTCATGGAAGGTTATTCTGCAGGACTGAACGCTTCTGTTTCACTTTTTTCCGATCTCTCTGCATCCATGCCGGAGGGTTCTGTACTGGAAGAACTTCTGAACAAATATGGTACTCTGATCTTCGACAATGTGACAGAAGGGGAAAGCAACCAGGATACTCTCACTGCCGGTGATGTAAGTGCTGACTGTACAGTCTATGAAGGCCAGATTACTATGGAAAACGGTGTAAAAATGGCCAATGCCATCCTGTCCGAAGCGAAATCAGACAAGGAACTGGAGGGAATCCTGTCAAACTGGGCACAGATCCTTCCTGACAGTGAGGATCTCTACGACCAGTTCATAAAGGCCATTGATACAGGTCTGGATTCTCTGAAAGATGTGGATACTTCTGATACAGATTCTTATCTCTCTACCAGGATCTGGGTTGACGGAAATGGCGACATAGCAGGACGTGAACTGGGAATTCATGAGGGTGATACAGATACCCCGATCCTGACCTGGAAGATGCCGAAGACTGATTCTGATTTCGGTTATCTTCTGTCTGTAACTGCGGATGACAGTTCTTTCGAACTTTCCGGAAGCGGAAAGATTGAGAATGATAAGCTGAACGGAACCTATACTTTCAGCCAGGATTCCTCACCTGTTGTAAATATTGAAGTAAACGATTATGATGTTGCCTCTGAGAAAGAAGGCAATCTGAACGGAACCTATACTATTACTTTTGCAGAGGATATAGCGAACGAAGATGCTGCTGCTCTTCAGAATTTCGCACTGATCATGGATATCGCTTCTGCGAAAGATACCGGTTCCATCAGCCTTTCTGTTACAAGCGGAGGAAGTACCCTGGGAACTCTCAGTATTACTTCCGGTGCAGGAGAAACCGTGGATATCCCGGATCTGTCTTCCATCACCGAATCCTACAGTGCTTATGACGAAGACGCTATGACTGCTTACGCAGCTACTATGGACTTCACGGAAATCCTGAGTAATCTCTCCGATGCAGGTGTTCCGGATGAAGTGATCACCAGTATCTTAAGTGGTGGAAGTTCCGATACGGAACAGGGTGAAGAAGACAGTACGGAAACAGACTGAATTATTCCGCTCCCAGCACTTTCGGAAGGGAATAGAAAAATACGAACACAGCGGTAGCTGCCTCCCCGATCCAGAATGCATTCCATACAGCTCCTGCCCCTGCGAAGAAACAGAGGATGTAGGCAGCCGGAATGATCACTATGATGTATCTCAGCATGGAGATCGCCAGTGACTGGGTTCCTTTGCCCAGGCCTTCCAGGGCTCCGCTGGCTGTGACAGACAGCGCGGAGGGGATAAAGCCGATGCTGATGATCTTCAGTGCAGATGATCCAAGTCTTACAGTCTCCGGATTGGAGGTAAACATTGCCATCAATGGGGTGGCTGCTGCGAAACAGATCACAGTTCCCACTAGCATGATCAGCGCATTGACTCCCAGGGAAAGACCGAAGATCTTCCGTACTCTCTTTCGCTCCCCTGCGCCGTAGTTATATCCCACCAGAGGACGCATTCCCTGTACGATACCGCTTGCAGGCAGATACAGGAAAGTCTGAAGCTTATAATAGATTCCAAGCACTACCACATAGCTGTCGGAAATGGTTGACAGCAGCTGATTCAGAAATGAGATCAGTACAGATGGCAGGGCAATATTTAAAGTTGCTGGAATTCCTACCATATATAATTTACGATCCAGATTCTTCTCCAGCTTACAGTATTTCCAGCTGAATTTCACCGGTATGGGACATTTCCTGTATGCAACCAGATAAACCAGTACGGTAAATACCTGTCCCAGCCCTGTGGCAAGTGCTGCACCCCGGATTCCCATTTTCGGGAAAAAACCTATTCCGAAGATCAGCAGGGGATCCAGGATAATATTGGAAATACATCCCACCAGAAGACTGATCATGGTAATCTTCATTCTTCCCACTGCCTGGAAAATTTTCTCGAATGACAGACTGATCATGATCACCACCGAGAATGAAAAGGCGATGGTGGAATACTTGGTTCCCAGAGAAACTACAGTCCGGTCTGCTGTAAACATCCTCAGAAATGCAGGCATAAACGGGATACTCAGGATCGTTATGATCACACCATGTATGATCCCGAAGAGCATGCCGTGGGTAGTCGCCCTGTTTGCATTCGCCATATTCTTTGCACCCAGATAGAAAGATATCTGGGAATTGATGCCGACACCGAATCCAATAGCAATGGCATTGATCAGATTCTGTACCGGATAAACCAGTGACAGGGCTGTCATGGCCTGTTCACTGATTCTGGCCACAAAAAAGCTGTCCACAATATTGTACAGTGAATTCACAAGCATGGACAGCACCATCGGCAGGGCCATAGATGCCAGAAGTGGCCCTGCCGGTTTCTCTTTCATAAAATTATCGTTCATTTCTCCCTCTCTGCAAGGACACTCAGCCATTTGGCTGCATTGTCGGCTTCTGATGTGGATGCCGGAACTACAATACATATCGGTTCATAGCTCAGACCGAACTTCGTGGCAAGTTCACTGTCAGTCACAGAAATATGTGTCTCATCTGTCTGGTTTCCGAATGCCTGGAAATTCTCTTCTCCCAGCAGTTCTTTCAGGTTCAGGAAAGACTGGTCGTTGTTTTCATACAGAGTGTCGTAAACTTTCTCCGGCATAATCATGATATCCATGGTACCTGCCGCTATCTGTGTCACATAAGTCATCTGTGCATAATATTCCAGTCCGTCTCCGTTGCTGGTCATGTTCACATTGATCTCAACTCTGCTGTATTTGTCTCCTTCATATCCCAGCTGTTCCTTAATCTCCTCAGCTGTACTGTCTGTATCCTCGATCCGGGAGTCTACTACTGCCACAGACAGAACTGTCTTGACTTTCAGGCCTTCGTAATAATCTCTTACTCCGAAAACAAGAGCTATGGCTGCGATCACGCCGAAGATTACCGGCTTATAGTACATCCAGATATACTCCAGCTTCTTCCCGATTCCCATGCCTTTTAACTTTTCTTTTTCAATCAGGCGCCGTTCCTTCTTCGACAGATCCAGCTCATCCTTTCTCTCCGGATTCAGCACGCTCTCATCATGCTCTGGATCTCCCTGTTTCTCCCTCTTCTCTTTGTCCTGATTCCTATCCGACATTCTTTCTCCTTTGCTTCTTATGTTAATTGTGTCTCCTGAATACTATACCACATTTCTGTTGTGATGACCAGAGTCTGCTTACAGCCCGGACCAGAAAAATAGTGCAGCCACAGACCAGAATGGGACGCAGCCACAGATATGCCGGGTTTCGGCTGATACCCAGAAAGTCTGCCAGCTTTTTCATCAGTTCTGCTACTGACGGATGTAACAGATAGATCGGAAATGCAAATTCTCTGCCAAGCACAGCCAGATACTCAAGTCTTCTGCTCTTCGTATCATACAGGATACACAGAAGAAACAGGCACACTGCCAACAGCACATTTCCCGGATACACTTCCCTGGCACCGGCCTGAAAATATTCCCATATGATGCTCCCGCTTCCCAGAAGCCCACCCACTGCCAGCACCTGCCAGGACAGCTTCCTGTCCAGCAATTTCTCATACTCATGGATCATCTGTCCTGTCAGGAAAAAGGGCATTCCCATAAAGAAATAATTCCTGTATTCCATAGTATGATAAAAAACACCCTGGAACCTGCCAAAGTACGCCCGCCATAAAAAGCATCCCAGAAGCACAGGGACAGACAGATAAGCAAGTTTTCCCAGATGCAGTTTCTCGATGAAATAATCCAGAATATAACAATATATCAGTGCCGGCAGAAACCACAGGTGAGGTTTAAGCTGTGAAGTGCTGTTATACCGAAACAGTTCCTTCAGATGTTCCTTCTTCACCATCTCCTGCAGCCACGGTCCTATAGCTTCTTTTTCCACCAGATGCATCGCACTTTCCCACAGGAAATAAAAGAGTACCGCGAAAGCCAGAAGTGTCAGGATATGCTGCACTTTCGCCGGTATTTTATCTGTGATCCGTTTTCCTCTGTCGGTGTTTCTTCTATTATAATAGCAGAAATATCCGGACACCATGAAGAAAAACGGAACTGCTGATCTGGCAAGCGCCTTTATGATCTGCCCGGTCTGTCCCGGAAAGGAAACATGGATAAACACCACCCCAAATGCAGCCATTGCCTTCCCTGCATCCAAAGATTTATTTCTCATAATATTCAACCCTACCTTTACTGCCTGACAGTATAACAAAGGCATTTTTCCCTGTCAAGAAATCTCAGGATCCGGTCAGCCAGCTGTTATCCACCCTTGCCAGAAGTCTGGCATTGTGGTATGCCATCCGAAGGGTCAGGCAGGTTCTTCCCAGATATTTACTTCCATCCGGGGTCTTCATACAGGCAAGTGCCAGATCCGGGACTCCCGGGCTTCGCAGGCACAGCGGGATGAGAAGCTGAATAGAATGATTGTAGTACTGAGGAATGGCAGTCTTATAATCTGCCTCCAGCATCCTCTTGGTCTGCTTCAACGCACCGTCGAAGAGCTGAAGACGCATGCTGCTGTCCCTGACTTCCCGGGGCAGTCTGGCTGCGTTTTCCTCATCTCCGAAGATATGCTCATACTGGGGAACCACCGGGATCTTGGTGTCAAAGACCAGATCTGAAGGATCATCCACATAGGAAGCTTTCTCCGGAAGAACGGTAATTCCCTGCTTCAATAAGTAATATTCGGTGTAAAATCCGTCCAGGAACCAGGGCTGCCTGTCCGGCACCAGATTGGGAATAAAATATGCATAGATTGGCTGATAATAGTGATTAAAGAGTCCTGTATTAAAGATTGCGTAGGTTTCCTTTTCCCAGACTTTCCCCTCTTCGTACAGGCGCTTGAATGTATTTTCCAGGTATCCTTTCAGGATCCCGTAATCTTCTGTGTCAGAATAGCTCCACCTCTCCGGTACGATCCTTGCCAGATGGCGGATCTGCCGGTTGTAGTCGCCGCAGTAGGTAAAATCAAACAGCTTTTTCATCAGGTTCCTCCTGTTCCTACATTTTGATCGTCTTCTATACTATTGTATTTGGGAAAAATGACGGCAGAACTGCCGGATAGTGATTTGTGTGAATGCCTGTGCACATTCAGGCATGTATCTACCATAACATAACCTCCGACAAATAACAAGCAGGAATCCTAAATCCCTCCTGCATTGTCACGTCATCTATAGTCTGATATAATATTCTTTAGAAACAGTTTCTGCACTGCGGCAGAATCAAAAACGAATAAGAAGGTTTCCCTATGAAAAAAGACGGCTACTACTCTTCCGGAGAATTCGCGCGGATGGCTCATGTGACCCTGCGGACCATCCGATATTATGACAAACAGAATATCCTCAAACCCTCCTATGTGACAGAATCCGGTGCCCGATTCTACACAGATGCAGATTTCGCAAGGCTTTCCCAGATCCTGCTTCTGAAGTACCTGGGCTTTTCCCTGGATGATATCCGGGAGATGACCATTGACGACTCCGACTATCACTTTATGGAGAATTCCCTGAACATCCAGCTGAAACTGGTCCGTGACCGCATCGAACAGATGCAGCTGGTGGAAAAAGCCATCCAGGATACTACCGATGCTATCCGTTCCCGCCACGCCATTGACTGGAATCAGATGCTGAACCTGATCCACCTGACAGGCATGGAAAAGAGCATGAAAAACCAGTATCAGAACGCGTCCAATATTTCCTCCAGGATCAACCTCCACAGCCTTTACTCCAGCAACCGCCAGGGCTGGTTTCCCTGGGTATACACCCAATGCCACATCCACCCAAACATGAAAATCCTGGAACTGGGCTGTGGGGACGGTGCTTTGTGGACTCAAAATATGTCCCTCCTGCCTGCGGAAATCTCTGTTACACTTTCGGATCTTTCTTCCGGGATGCTTCGTGATGCCAGACGTGCCATCGGCCCGGAGGACCGGCGTTTCACTTTCCGGGTGTTTGACTGCGGGCGGATTCCTTATGAGAATGAATCCTTTGACCTGGTCATTGCCAACCATGTGCTTTTTTACTGCGAGGACATCCCCGCTGTATGCAGGGAAATCCGCCGTGTGCTGAAACCTGGAGGTCATTTTATCTGCAGTACCTATGGCAGCCAGCATATGCAGGAGGTCAGCCGGCTGGTTCAGGACTTCGATGAAAGGATTGTTCTGTCTGCAGACCGGCTTTATGAACGGTTCGGCAGAGAGAATGGTAATGAGATCCTTTCTCCTTATTTCCGGCAGATTTCCTGGAAATCCTATGAAGACTCCCTTCTGGTACCGGATGCAGAACCGCTGATCTCCTATATTCTTTCCTGCCATGGAAATCAGAACCAGTATATCCTGGATCGTTACAAAGATTTCCGCTCTTTCGTATCGCGCAAAACCAGAGGAGGCTTCTACATTACCAAGGATGCCGGAATCTTTTTTTGTGAAAAATAACCAAAATTTAATTTTTTTGTAAAAAACGCTTGAAGGTGACCTAAGGTCACCTTTTATAATACAATCACATTAAAAAGACATCCGCAGTGATACATGAAAACCTGCAGCAGTTCCATAAAATAATGCAGTCAGGACAGTATCTTATGAATTGCTGTAAAACAAATGATTCAAATGAAAAAGGAGAATACACATGAAAGGTATTATTTTAGCAGGTGGTTCCGGCACACGCCTTTATCCGCTGACAATGGTAACTTCCAAACAGCTTCTGCCGATCTACGACAAACCTATGATCTACTATCCAATGTCTGTACTGATGAATGCAGGCATCCGCGATATCCTGATCATCTCCACACCACAGGATACCCCTCGTTTCGAGGAACTTCTGGGTGACGGACATCAATTCGGCGTTCATCTTACCTATGCCGTACAGCCAAGCCCGGACGGACTTGCGCAGGCATTTATCATCGGAGAGGAATTCATCGGCAATGACACAGTTGCCATGGTGCTGGGTGATAACATTTTCGCAGGACATGGACTGAAGAAGAGACTTCAGGCTGCTGTACAGAATGCAGAATCCGGTGAAGGCGCTACTGTATTCGGATACTATGTAGATGATCCGGAGAGATTCGGTATCGTAGAATTCGACCACGACGGAAAAGCCATCTCTATCGAAGAGAAACCGGAACATCCGAAGAGCAACTACTGTGTAACAGGTTTATATTTCTATGACAACCGTGTGGTAGAATATGCCAAAAATCTGAAGCCAAGCGCCAGAGGCGAACTTGAAATCACAGATCTGAACCGTATTTATCTGGAAAAAGGCGAGTTAAACGTAGAACTTCTTGGCCAGGGATTCACATGGCTAGATACCGGTACACATGAAAGCCTTGTGGAAGCTACCAACTTCGTAAAAACCATGGAAAGCCACCAGCACCGCAAGATCGGATGCCTGGAAGAGATCGCATATCTCAACGGCTGGATCACCAAAGACGATGTACTGAAAGTTTATGAAGTACTGAAGAAGAATCAGTACGGCCAGTATCTGAAAGATGTACTGGACGGCAAATATCTGGACGTGCTCCACTGATTCCGCCATTCATATATCGTTTCAATCACGCAGCAATAAATCAAAAGGAGAACTATACTATCATGAATATTATCGTAACCGGCGGTGCCGGATTTATCGGAAGCAACTTTATTTTTCATATGTTAAAAAAATACCCGGATTATCGTATCATCTGTCTGGACTGCCTGACATACGCAGGAAACCTTTCCACTCTTGCTCCTGTTATGGACAACCCGAATTTCCGTTTCGTGAAAGAAAGCATCACAGACCGTGAGGCAGTTTACAAGCTCTTCGAAGAAGAACATCCCGACATGGTTGTAAACTTCGCAGCAGAAAGCCACGTAGACCGTTCCATCGAGAACCCGGAAGTATTCCTTACCACAAACATCATCGGTACTGCTGTCCTTATGGATGCATGCCGTAAATACGGAATCAAACGTTACCATCAGGTATCCACTGATGAAGTTTACGGAGATCTGCCATTAGACAGACCTGACCTGTTCTTCACAGAGGAAACTCCGATCCACACAAGCAGCCCTTACAGCTCTTCCAAGGCTTCTGCAGACCTTCTGGTACTGGCTTACCACAGAACCTACGGACTGCCTGTAACCATCAGCCGCTGCTCCAATAACTACGGACCATATCACTTCCCGGAAAAACTGATTCCGTTAATGATCGCCAATGCATTAAATGACAAACCACTTCCGGTATACGGAACAGGCGAAAACGTTCGTGACTGGCTCTATGTAGAAGATCATTGCCGCGCAATCGACCTGATCATCCACAAAGGACGTGTTGGAGAAGTTTACAACGTCGGCGGACACAATGAAATGACAAACATTGATATCGTTAAGATCATCTGCAAAGAACTTGGCAAACCAGAAAGCCTGATCACCTACGTAGCAGACCGTAAAGGTCATGACATGCGTTATGCAATCGACCCGACTAAGATTCACAACGAACTTGGCTGGTTACCGGAAACAAAATTCGCAGACGGTATCAAGAAAACAATCAAATGGTATCTGGATAACAAGGAATGGTGGGAAACTATCATCTCCGGTGAATACCAGAACTACTATGAAAAAATGTACGCACACCGCGGGGAGGCATAATTTATGAGAATTTTTGTAACAGGTGTAGGCGGTCAGCTTGGACATGATGTTATGAACGAACTTGCGAAACGCGGCTATGAAGGTGTGGGAAGCGACATTGCTCCTTCCTACAGCGGAATCGCTGATGGCACTGCAGTTACCACAATGCCTTATGTTCAGATGGATATCACTGACAAAGCTTCTGTAGAAAAAGTCATTAAAGAAGCAAATGTTGATGCTGTGATCCACTGTGCTGCATGGACAGCTGTAGATGCTGCCGAAGATGAAGAGAACCAGCCGAAGGTCCGTCTGGTAAATGTAACCGGAACTCAGAATATTGCTGATGTGTGCAAAGAGCTTGACATCAAGATGCTGTATCTGTCCACTGATTATGTATTCGATGGTCAGGGAACCACTCCATGGGAGCCTGACTGCAAGGACTATAAACCATTAAATGTCTATGGACAGACAAAGCTGGACGGTGAACTTGCCGTATCCGGCACAGTTGATAAGTTCTTTATCGTCCGTATTGCATGGGTATTCGGCAAAAACGGCAAGAACTTTATCAAAACCATGATCAACCTCGGAAAAACTCATGATACTCTCTCCGTAGTCAATGACCAGATCGGTACACCTACTTATACCTATGACCTGGCAAGACTTCTGGTAGATATGATCGAAACTGAAAAATACGGTTATTATCATGCAACCAATGAGGGCGGATATATCAGCTGGTATGATTTCACAAAAGAAATCTTCCGTCAGGCCGCTGCCATGGGACACCCGGAATATCTCCCGGAAAACATGACAGTCAACTCCGTCACAACTGCAGAGTATGGCGCTTCCAAAGCAGCCAGACCGTTTAACAGCCGCCTGGATAAGAGCAAACTGACAGCCAATGGTTTCACACCACTCCCCACCTGGCAGGATGCACTTGGACGGTATCTGAAAGAACTGGATTTCTAAATAAAAAAATCCGGCAGGACACCCAAATGACAGGTGTTTTGCCGGTTTTTTTATTCTTCTCTATGCAGTTTTCTTCTTCTGCGCTGTCTGCCATACGCAGCATCCCACGATCAGAAGTATTCCCACAACATCAGTCATCAGTGACGGATCGATCAGCATCAGTCCGCCTGCTGCCATTAAGACACGAACCGGTACAGACATTTTCACTGACAGGAAGCCTTCCAGTGAGGAGGACAATCCAAACACACCAATCAGTGAGGTGATAAAGATCTGAACAACCTTAAGCGGTGTGGTATCGATCAGCAGCATTGCCGGATTGAAGCAGAATACATAAGGTACGATAAATACTGCGATAGCCAGCTTAGAGGCTGTAAATGCAGTCTTCATCGGATTGGCCTTCGCTATGGCTGAACCTGCGTAGGCAGCCAGCGCTACCGGCGGTGTGATATCTGCAACAATACCAAAGTAAAATACAAAGAAATGAGCTGCCAGTGTAGGTACTCCCATACGTACCAGGATCGGAGCACAGGTTGCTGCCATGATACAGTAATTGGCAGTGGTAGGTACACCCATACCAAGTACGATACAGCACAGCATAGTCAGAAGCAGTGCAATGATCAGTTTTCCGTTTGCAACACTGATGATTCCGTTGATCAGGTCATTGGCAAGTCCTGTCATGGTGATGGAACCGGAAATGATTCCTGCAACACCGCAGGCTACTGCTACGGAGATAACACCTCTTCCTCCTGCTTCCAGCGCATCAATACATTTGGTAACACTGATTCTGTTTTCTTTGTCAAAAAGACTTACGATAACAGAAAGAACGATTGCATAGCTGGCAGCCTTCTGCATGGTCATATAGTTTCCGGACACCCAGATTACCAGCATGACCAGAGGTAATAACAGATAGATTTTACGGATCAGAAGCTTAAATACCGGAAGTTTTTCCTTCGGAATTCCGGAAAGTCCTAATTTCTTTGCTTCCAGATGTACAGAAATAAAGATTCCTGTAAAGTACAACAATGCCGGCAGAATCGCCCTGACAATAATGTTGGAGTACGGTACACCCACAAAATCTGCCATAAGGAATGCGGCAGCTCCCATGATCGGAGGCATGATCTGTCCACCTGTGGAAGAAGCAGCTTCTACTGCTCCGGCAAATTCCGGTTTGTAGCCTGTGTCCTTCATCATCGGGATTGTAACAGAACCGGTTGTTACTGTGTTACCTACAGAGGAACCGGATACCATTCCACAGAGTGCAGAACTGATAACCGCTACCTTTGCCGGTCCACCTGCATATTTTCCTGCAATGCAGTTAGCCAGCTGAATAAAGAAGTTGGAGATTCCTGTTCTCTCCAGAAACGCACCGAAAATAATAAATACCACAATATATTTAGAGCATACATTTACAGGTGTGGAGAAAATACCCTCTTTTGTGTAGAAAAGATTCCGCACCAGGAATTTCACTCTTCCCAAAAATGCCGGATTGGTAAGCCCTACAGCCAGTGCATAGATCAGGAAAAAACCTGCCACAAACAGGATCGGCAGGCCCACGCATCGTCTGGTAAGCTCGATCAGTGCAGCAATACCGATAATACCGATCACAATCTGATAAGGGGCAAATCTGGTACCCTGATTGATGATCTGATTTGCAGAAAAAGTAAAATACAGAAAAGCACCTGTGCCTGCGATCATAAAAATAATATCGCCAATCGGCATGTAGTTTTCTCTGATATCTCCTTTTTTCGCCGGATAGGTAAGAAATCCGATAAGAATGATCAGCCCCAGAAAAGAAGTCAGTCGGATTTCCTCCAGGAATGTGGCAAATAAGGTAACATAGATACACCACAGAGAAAAGGCAACCAGCAGGCCGCGTACAGCCAGCTTATATTTGCCGGTCCACACACGAATATTGGATTCGCGGTCGTATTTCTTCATTACTGCATCTACATCTGCTGTGCTCATGTTCTCAGAACCAGCCTGCCCTTCCGGGGATGTGTTTACTTTTTTTATCTTATTTTCTTTCATCCTGACTATTCCCCTTTCGTATCCACTGTAATTCCATGCTCTGCATAATAACGCGCCGCACCCTTATGGAAAGGAATGGTCATACCGGAAGTAGCGTTTTCCAGAGAAAGCTCCGCTCCTTTTGCATTCTCAGCAGAAATCTCGTCTGCATGGTCAAAAATTGCCGCAGTCATATCATAAACTGTATCCTCATCCAGAGATTCGGACACTACGATCGTCGCCTTGACTGTGATGGTTTCTACAGGCTCATCCTGTCCCGGATAGGTTCCTGCCGGAATCTGGTAGGATGTATAATATGGAC
>OLOR01002563.1_pt1 | contig 13959 bp, 7 predicted proteins | sample 1672521 | NCBI WGS metagenome assembly OLOR01 (sample SAMEA3136695, study PRJEB25190) | human gut metagenome | biome: human gut; feature: human-associated habitat; material: faeces | place: Austria | collected 2013
TGCTGATCCCTGCATCTCTCGCAATCTCTCCAAGCGATAAATCTTCCAATATAAACTGCTCGTAGATCTCTTTCTGGTGATCTGTAAGTAATTCACCGTAAAAATCATAGAGCAAAGCCTGTTTTAATAATTCATCCATCGTTTCTCACCTGTGTTATCATACACTACCCGCGAATGGGTGTCAAGTATTTTTTCTTTACACCTTAAAATTCTTTCACACATTTTCTTCTCTCACATATGATGTACTGTAAAATCAAATATCCCATGGAGGTCTATTCAATGAGCGATTTATCTAACTGTGGTTGCGGATGTGACAATAATGTTAACGGATGTGGTTGCGGACGCGGTGACTGCGGATGTGGATGTGGTTTCGGAAATAGCAGTTGTCTCTGGATTATTCTTCTGCTTATCTGCTGTGGTGGATGCGGCAATGGAAATGACTGCGGTTGTGGCTGTGGATGCTAACAGCAACCATTCCCTTTCATTTCAAAATGATGCGGGAACATATGAAATGCGATCAGTGACCATTTCACCAATATAACAAGCATGCTACCGGAATTGTCCCATGCCTTACCGCTGGCAGTTCCGGTTATTCTTGCAGCATCCATTTTCTGTTTATTATGCATAATTACACCTGACTATTCATAAATAACACTATGAAACTTATAACAGAAAACGGGTAACCGGCTAACCATCCGGAAACATCCGTATCACAGTACTCATAAGGAGGTTTCCATGAATCAGATTCCGCACTCCCATCCACTTGACAAATTAATATCGGATGACCGTCTGTTTCTTCTGGAAGCAATCCTACCCTTTGTGGAAGGACCTATGCGCATGCCACTCGTTATCTATCTGAAAATGATGGAACTCCAACAGATCATGCGTGTGATCAACAATCAGTCCTATATCCGTCAGTGTGATTTCAACCGTGATCTTCATAATCAAAATGATATTCTGGCATCGCTGGCCCAGTGTGGCTTTCCGGATATCGCCGATCAGATGAAAAATATGCAGCAGGCAATGAATATGATGCAGGTTATGAATGCCATGAACCGGACCGATTCTGAGTTTCCGGATTTTCAAAGCATTTTCCAGGCTTATGACCAAACCGTTCAAGCTGAACCGGATAACACATCTATATCCACAGATACAGAATATACAAATAATAATCCGTCCATACAGGGGAACAGAACAGATGAGAAAATTCACGATTCCTCCACACATGAAAACACGAAAAATACCAGTACGACTGATCAATCATTATCCCAACATAGCGACAATTCCATAGATCACATCATGCAGTTGTTACAGGAATACGACACGAACACCCGGTCTGCAACCTGACCGGTCATTATAGATTATAAATACATATAACCGGAATCAAAATAAATCCTATAAAACAGAAAGGACGATCCATTGCCATGAATCAATTTGAAAACGATCCCCGTCTGAAAAACCTTATGCCCCTGAAACGTCAGATTATTCTGGAACTTGCAAACGGTTCCCACAATGCTACTATGGAACAGATGTTTCCTCAGATCATGCAGTTAAACCGGGAGCTTCAAAAACGTAATCTTTCTTTCTCAAAAGAGGAATCCAATCTCATCATGGATATTATGATGGAACAGGCTTCCCCTGCTGAACGCCAGAAGATCGCCATGTTTCGTAATTTCCTGTAAAATATAAATAAGCAGCTTTGCCTGCCTTGCAGGCTCACTGCTTATTTTGTATTTATATTTATGAAATAATATGATTTCTACGTTCTTCGAACTCCCGAAATCATCCCACAACATGCGCATTCCGAGCATCCGCTCTACATGCTTATGTTGTTTTTTCCGTCAAATAAATAAGCAGCTTTGCCTGCCTTGCAGGCACACTGCTTATTTGCTTGACAGATTTATTTCATCACAATGTTTACAATTCTTCCCGGTACATAAATTTCTTTTACGATATTGCCAGTCAGCTTGTCTGCGATAGCTTCTTTTGCCTTTGCAATAACATCATCCTTTGGATCAGCCTTATTGATTGAAAGAGTTGCTTTCATCTTACCATTGATCTGGACTGCAATCTCTACTGTAGACTCAACAGTCTTTGCCTCATCAAATGTTGGCCATGATGCCTGATAAAGATATCCATCGTAACCAAGAATACTCCACATTTCCTCTGTGATATGTGGTGCAACCGGATTCAATAATGTAAGGAGTGTCTTCATCTCACCCTTTGTCACTGCATTCTTCTTATAGAAATCATTTACAAGTGCCATCATAGCAGCAATAGCTGTATTATACTTCAGATTCTCAAAGTCAGTTGAAACCTTCTTGATCGTCTGATGCATCTTTGTCTCCATATCCTTAGAGTAAGCATCACCATCTACTACGATATCCTGCAGTTTCCATACTCTCTCAAGGAAACGACGACATCCCTTTACACCATCATCTGACCATGATGCAGCAAGATCAAAGGCTCCAATGAACATCTCATATGTTCTTAATGTATCTGCACCATATGCATTTACAATATCATCCGGATTTACAACATTTCCTCTGGACTTACTCATCTTCTCGCCATTCTCACCAAGGATCATACCATGGGAAGTACGCTTCTGATATGGTTCCGGTGTAGGAACAACGCCCTGATCATACAGGAATTTATGCCAGAATCTGGAATAAAGCAGATGAAGTGTTGTATGCTCCATACCACCATTGTACCAGTCAACCGGCAGCCAGTATTTTAATGCTTCCTTGCTTGCAAGTGCCTCTGTATTCTTTGGATCCGTGTATCTCAAGAAATACCACGATGAACCAGCCCACTGAGGCATGGTATCTGTCTCACGCTTTGCAGGACCTCCACAACATGGGCACTTCACATTTACCCAATCCGTCATAGCTGCAAGTGGAGATTCTCCATTATCCGTTGGCATATAGCTCTCTACCTCCGGAAGCATCAACGGAAGTTCACTTTCATCAAGAGGTACATAGCCACATTTATCACAATGAATGATCGGAATTGGCTCGCCCCAGTATCTCTGACGGGAGAAAACCCAGTCACGGAGCTTATAATTAACTTTTGCCTTACCGATTTTCTTTTCTTCCAGGAACTCGATCATCTTCTCTTTTGCATCTTTTACCTGTAAACCATTTAAGAAGCCGGAATTGATCAGAACACCTGTTGCAACATCGGTAAATGCTGCTTCATTGATATCTACTTCTTCTCCATCCTTTGCTACAACCTGAATCAGCGGCAGATTGAATTTCTTTGCAAATTCCCAGTCTCTTTCGTCATGTGCAGGAACCGCCATGATCGCACCTGTACCATATGACATCAGTACATAATCGGATACCCAGATCGGGATCTCTTTCTCATTTACAGGATTGATTGCTACCAGACCATCAATAGCTAAACCGGTCTTATCCTTTGCAAGCTCAGAACGCTCAAAATCAGACTTTCTGGCAGCCTGCTCTCTGTAGCTTTCGATCTCAGACCAGTTCTTGATCTCATCTTTATATTTATCAAGCAATGGATGCTCCGGTGATACAACCATATAGGTTGCTCCAAATAATGTATCACATCTGGTTGTGTAGATACGAAGCTTATCTTCTTTTCCTTTGATCTGGAAATCCACTTCTGCACCTGTAGAACGTCCGATCCAGTTCTTCTGTGATACCTTCACACGCTCAATATAATCAACAGTATCGAGACCTTCGATCAGCTTATCTGCATATTCTGTGATCTTTAACATCCATTCAGATTTGACCTTACGGACAACCGGTGCACCACAACGCTCACAGACACCATTTACAACTTCCTCATTTGCAAGACCAACCTTACAGGATGTACACCAGTTGATCGGCATTTCTTTCTTATATGCCAGACCTGCCTTGAATAACTTCAGGAAGATCCACTGTGTCCATTTGTAATATTCCGGATCCGTTGTATTGATCTCACGATCCCAGTCAAATGAATATCCAAGGGAATGAAGCTGTGCCTTAAATCTTGCTACGTTATTCTTTGTTACTTCCTTTGGATGGATCTTGTTCTTGATCGCATAATTCTCGGTCGGAAGTCCAAATGCATCCCAACCCATTGGATAAAGAACATTATAGCCCTGCATTCTTCTCTTTCTGGCTACAATATCGAGTGCTGTATATGGCCTTGGATGACCAACATGAAGTCCCTGTCCGGATGGATATGGGAACTCAACTAATGCGTAATATTTTGGTTTACTGTAATCATCTGTTGCAGCAAAAGCCTTGTTATCATCCCAGACCTTCTGCCACTTCTTCTCAACAACTTTATGATTATATGCTGTTGCCATGTCATTTCCTCCTGAAAAATGTTTGTAAAGTGTAATAGGAGCCTAATCATATATGACCAGCTCCTACTATCTCTCTTATATTCTGATCGAATTAAACTCTTGAAAGATACTCGCCTGTACGTGTATCGATCTTGATCGTATCTCCTTCATTTACAAATAAAGGAACATAGAGTGTTGCTCCTGTCTCAACTACACAAGGCTTTGTAGCACCTGTAGCTGTATCACCCTTTACACCAGGCTCGCACTCTGTGATCAGTAATTCTACAAATAATGGTGGCTCTACACCAAATACAGAACCATTATGGGAAACAAGCTTACAGATCTCGTTCTCCTTAACGAACTTTAATGCATCTCCGATTGCTGCTTTATTCAATGGAATCTGATCGTATGTCTCCGGATCCATGAAGTAGTAAAGATCACCATCATTGTACAGATACTGCATATCTTTTCTTTCGATATGAGCCTTCTCGCACTTCTCTGTTGGACGGAATGTCTTTTCTACAACACCACCACTCTTGATATTCTTAAGCTTTGTTCTTACAAATGCAGCACCTTTACCAGGCTTTACATGCTGGAACTCTATAATCTGATAAATATTTCCTTCAAATTCAATCGTAACACCATTTCTGAAATCACCTGCTGAGATCATCTCTGCCATAATTTTCTTTTCCTCCTTAAGATATGAACTTCTTGTGACATTTTATAATATTCTACAGAATATTTCAACTACTTTTTACCAATTCACGGATTCCCGGACGATTGGTGGCCGTGATATGTCTCTTTCATAAGTCGCTTACGCTCTATTATTTTAAAAACAAAACATTGCGTATTAGTTTTTGCTTTTAATTAAGTACATAGTTTATACTATATTTTGCTTATTATTTCTTCCACTATATGCTCAGGAGTCAATTCTGTGACAGGGATTGTCAGATCTGCCGCACGTTCATATAACGGGGTGCGGTAGGTTAAGAGATCTCGTACCTTTTGTTCCGGATTGCCGCCTGCCAGAAGTGGTCTGGTATTGTCACCGGATAATCGTGATATGACTTCTTCCGGAGTGATCTGTAAACAAACGACTGTTCCAAGAGTTGCAAGCTCTACAGCATTCTCCTCTCGAAGCGGAAGTCCTCCGCCGGTCGAAAGTACCGCGTGTGTCAATGACGTATTTAATTCTTTTAATGTATCTGTCTCCAATTGTCTGAAATATGCTTCGCCCTTTTTACTGAATAATTCCGCGATCGTACAGCCACATTTTTCTTCTATATACTGGTCAGTATCTATAAATGTATATCCATATTTTTCAGATAAAAGCTGTCCAATTGTTGTCTTTCCGGATCCCATAAATCCTGTCAAAATAATATTATCCCTTGTTTTTTTCAACAGTTTCTGATAAATCTTATCTGCTGTTTCCTCATCCACCAATATATCATTCCACAATTCATATGCAATTATTCCCTGATATAACAGCATCTTCAGACCATTATAACTCTTTGCTCCTGCCTGTCTGCACAGAGACATAAATCTGGTACAGAATGGTTTATAGATCAGATCAATCCCCACTGATACCATCTGGTAAAATGCCGGATCTTCAATTATTACCTCATCACCATGCGGATACAGACCCTTTGAAGTTGACTGGAATACAATATATTTTTTCTCCGGAAGTTTGTGATAGTCCTGAATGCTCATAGCAGTCATATTCTGCTTTCCAAAGAAATCATTCATATGATCTGCGATCGCCTGTGCTTTCGATACCGTACGGTTTAAGATATACACATGTCCTGCTCCATTTGCCCCACACATATAGGCTACAGCCTTTGCAGCTCCGCCGGCTCCTAAAATAATGACATCTTGCTCATCAAGTTCTACTCCATAGGATCTCACCTCACGAAGAAGCCCCATCATATCCGTATTATAGCCTTTATATCCATTTTCTGTCCGTACCAGGGTATTAGCAGCACCGATCGCCTGTACACCTTCATCCAACTCTGACAGATATTTCATAACCTCATTCTTGTGCGGCACAGTCACATTTAAGCCCAGAATATTCAGTGCATAAGCTCCTTTCACTGCCTCTCCAAGGTCTTCTGCTTTTGTGTGAAATGGTACATACACATTATTTAGTCCAAGTGTTTCACTTAATGTATTGTGGATCAGCGGCGACATTGTATGTTCTACCGGATCTCCTAACAGACCAAGCGTTCTTGTCTTTCCATCTATCATCATTTTATCTCTTCTCCTTATGATCTGTCTTAACCAAAATGGCTTATTTTTTCTCTTTCTTCTGATCATATACATATGCCCTCTCAACGCATTATGTAATGAAAACGGAAACATTAACATAGTAGCATCTTCTGTTTGTTCTTACAAGAATTATTCCAAATAACAAAAATAAGGCGGACATTACTGCCCGCCTTGTAATATATAAGATTGTTTGTTAATTCTTATATTTGTTAAGCCAATACAAATTTTTTCGTATAAGCTACATCATTTGCTGCAACCTGAATTGCGCTGTCTGATTGTGTCAGATTGAACAATGGATCCGATGCTTTTACCTTGATCATTGTATAGATCGGTTTAGTCTTACCATTGTAGTATACTTCTACAACTATGTAGGTGTAGTTTCCACCATATGGTGCGAACAGTTCATCTGTTGGCTTCAGTTTATCGGAATCTGTAAACTTATCCTTAATCTGTATCTTCTTTGTTGATGCACCGTCTTCCACAATGCCTGCTTTTTCCTTATCGGATGCCGGTGTATTCCAGATCATACGATCTGTACCCTCTGCATATGCAGGACGGTTGTTTGCCATATCTGTATCATCATAATCCAGATCATAGTATACGTTAATTGCATCCACTGTTACATCATCTGGAATATTGATCTTGAAGTCGAATTCCGGTGATGTTGTCTTATCTGCTACTTCATTCAAATATACGGTCTTACCAATTGACTCAGATATCTCTTCGTCCTTTGCCATTTCGTTCTTGAAATCTGTATCAGGATCATAAACATATAATGTAGGTTTTGCCTTTACTGCTTCTGCACTGTTTACAATAACGTTGATGAAGAGCTTTCTTTCATCATTGTTTCTTGTTGTAGGACCTGTAACTGATCCATGACCGGCTCCACAGTATGTGATCGCTCCGTTACCATAAGATGTTGTGTAGATGTAGTAGTTCTCCATTCCATCATATGGATCTGCTGCATACAGGGATGATCTCTTCTTAGCATCACTTGAGTTGTTAGAACCTGCCAGTGTATACCATACAGTTACATCGCCTGCTTCCAGATCAAGTGCATATACCTGCTGATGTGTACCTGAAATATTCAGGGAATCACCAATCTTGTATGGATACAATGTGATCAGACCTTCATTTAACTGTTTTGCCTTTACAGTCTGTGAATTTGCAGACTGATCGGCTGTTGATGATGCTGACCATGCTGTCGCACTCTGGAAATCACTCTGTGCATATACATATGGTAAGGTGTATGTTGCACCACCGCCACCATTCTTATCATAGTACAGACTGGTCATTGACAATGCACTTACATACATTCCAATGTTTCCAACCTTGTTATAGCTGGATGCAATCTGTGTCATGTTGGCATTAATACTGTTTACAAGACTCTTTCCTGCGATTGAATTATTTACATATGGTGTAAGATAATACAGGTCAGCGTCCTCGGACTTGTATGCCAGTGATGTATTCTTATCTGAATACGTCGGCTTGCCGCCCTCCTGATAAATATATCCTGAGGTTCCTGCCTTAGCTTCTGTCTTCGTGAAATATCCGGTATCAACACCGCCCCAGTCATTGATATATGAATACTGGTCATATGTTACTGCATCCTGATAAATGTATCCGGACGTTCCTGCTGTAGCTTTCTTTTTATAGAATGTACGGGTATAATTTGCTGTTAAATCCATGTAAGCATTATCTTTTTCCCATCCATTCAACGGACCCTTCCAATCATGTGTTGTTCCATATGATTCCGGCTCATAAATATATCCATCTTCTGCCAAAGTTCCCTTTATCATTCCGGCTGGTGAACCAGATGAATTCTGCTTTGTATAGATATATCCATCTTCTGTCAATGTTCCCTTTACAAGGCCTTCCCGTGTAACACCTGTAACATATCCGTCATTTACGACCTCATATGTGTTGGCATTATTTGTAAGATCTACATGGAATCTGTTCATTCCGACAATATCAAGTAATGACTTTGTCAGATTAACAGCACCTGCATCTGCATATGGTGTCATTGTGTCATGGAAGAAGAATAAATCTCCACCATTTGATACATAATCCAGAATGTATTCACAAGTACGCTGCTTCAAGTCTACCTTGAATCCACCAAAGGAATCGGATGGTCCAAGAACCAGAATTGAATACTGCTTCTTCATGAAATCTTTACCATAAGAACGTCTTAAGTCTTTCTTGTATACATCTAATGCATCTAATTCTTTATCCTTTGCATCTCTGTACTTCTCATACAATCCTACAAATTCACTGCCGAACATCGTAGATGAAATCTTTCCGCTGGCAAATGTAATATCTGTATTTGTACTGTATACAGGCCAGAATACCATATAGTACTCACCGGTATCGATCGTATAATTAAGGAGATCGATCAGGTCACTGTTTGAAACAGATGACTTGAAACCACCAAGGAAAGTATTATAAGTACCTCTTGCTCCATAATTAGTATTACCTGTGTAAGTACCCTGTAAGGACTGAATTGCACCCTTGATGTAGCTATCCAGTTCTTCTTTTGGCTTAATGGTCTCAGATGCATATTTGTTATAAGCTGCCAGAGCAATTGTTGCATCTGTTGCATACTGTTTCTTGTTTCTGCCTTCTACTGTACCGCCATTCTCCAGCTTATCTGCCTCCTCTACCCAGGTATCCAGACAGTCATATGTGTCTGCCTGATTATCCTTTGTTGTAAAGGCAGCTTTATCAGCTGAAGCTACTACCATATCAAGACTGATATCGTAATCCTCTGCTAAGGTATCTGCAAAATTTGAAAGATAATCATCATTACCCTTCTGTGAACCATAGAACAGATCTGTGTCATATGGAACGATACCAAAACGATTCTCATGACGTCCCAGACATTTATACTGTGCAACATCTGCTGTATCAAGTGCTGTCTGATTAGCATATGTGTTGTACTTCAGAATCTTATGTGCTGTCTGTGACTGAATATCAAAGTACAATGTATCTGTTGCTCCCCAGGATGTTGCTCCCTGTCCTTCTGACATGGTCTGAACCTGTAAAACATTGATATCACTGATTCCGTCTGTGTTGTTTACGATCTTGCAGATACCACGCTCTTCTGCAATGATATTATCCTTACTATCCATAATAAGGATCTGCCAGTATGCAGAACCGAAGAAATCCTGATCCAGTGCAATATTTACTGTCTTATTCTTTACTGCAGAACCGGATGTTCCTGTTGATGTATCTATATCACCTGTTACATAATAGTCAATCGTCTTATCATGATCAAACTGTGTATTCTTATTCTTGTCAATACAGATTGAATATTTATAACTCTTTTCCGATCCTGCTACAGAGAAGGTAAATGATAAATTGGTTGTCTTCAGATATGTGCTTGTAATACCCTCTGAATATTCAACCGGTGCACTTGTAACTGTAAGACGCGCTCTTGATGTAGACTGTTTAACAAGATTGTTAATCGCTGCATTTGTATCCTCTGAGAATACTGTTGCATACGACTTGATAGCCGTCTCATCTGTTGCATCCTTATACCATGTCTTCTGCTGTGCCTCTGAATCAAGCATTGTCTGCTTTTCAGCAATCTTATAAGTGTACAGTGTATCACCATACTGCTTATTTGAATTATCAATCTTCTGTGTATCGGTTGCATCTACGCCCCATAATACATTTGTTCCTTTGGATCTTCTGTTATTGATCACATTCAAAAGGTCATACATTCTGGATGATGGATCCAGATAGAAGTTCTTTCTTTCCAGCTTGCCTGCATTATACCAGTAGCCCTGACTCTTCTGCGCATCTGTAAGACCATTGCCGTCTGCATCTGTTCCATTTACCTTTTCAAATACCGAAGTCAGTTCATTGCCAACCATGATCGGTCTTCCAAGATTAACGTAAGATACAAGCTCATCATACTTATTCTTTGTCAGGTCATTACCATTTTCAACAACATATGTTGTCTTATACTTTGTTGAGCCAATCACCGGTGTTGCCATAAGCTCAGAACCTGTGATTGATCTTGTCATCTTGTAAGAACCGGTACCACCCATCTCCTTCAGAACACCTGTATGGTAATACATAACAAATGTAGGAATTGCGGATACTAACTGTTCTGCACTTGGTCCGATATAAGCAAATACACTGGAATCGTATATCTTACTCAGATCTCTGTCCAGAGCGCTGATATCTCCACCGATATATACAAGGTCATATGTAGCAGCGATATCATCTGTCATACCGATCAGTGCCTCTGATGAAACCTGTGTAAGCTCAATATCTGAATATGAGATACCATCGATCGCATATGCAATCTTTGCCTTCGTCAGATCAAAATCATAATACTCACTGCCCGGTGAAAGCTCCTCCACTGCATAGCCCTCAGCTACATCCGATGGAACGGTATAATAATTACCATAGATTTTTTCTCCGTGTGTATTGGTACCATTTGTCCATGCACCGGATCCATTCTTAACCGATGAAGATCTTGCGAGTTCTTCATCAATTGGATAATCCGGCTGAATTTCCAGAACTCTGAATTTATTATCACTGCCTCTTCGGTATACACCGGCATTGATAATATCTGCGATCACCTTTGCTGATGGACTGTTGATAATAATCTTATCTGGATCACCTGATCCACCACCATTATTGTTTCCGGATCCAATACCGTCTCCGGCTTCACTGCTTGCGATTACATACACACCCTCTTCTACTGCTGAACATAACTTCTGGTATGCTGAATCACCGATCTCATCTTTATAATCACCTGATTCAATAAAGATAAAATCATACTCTGTAAAATCAATTACATTCGTTCCTGTAACTTTTGGCAACAGGACATCATTTTTATACTTTTTATACTGAGCATCTACATAAGCATATACCTGTTCTGATGTCTCAAAGATAAGATCATCTGTATATACATCTGTTGTATAGTTTGTCGGATCTGCTGTACACTTGTCTGCATATTCTTTATATTCATCGCAGTCATTTGTGTAGTCGTAAGCACCATCTTTGCTTTCTCCCTTTACAGAAACGATGAAATCATAGCCATTGCTTCCGATCACATAATCCTCGGTAATTGCATCCGGATTCGTTGCCGGATCAGAGCCATCGCCTGTGCCGGTGTTATCGCCTGTGCCGGAATTATCGCCTGTACCTGCATTATCACCTGTGCCGGTGTTATCGCCTGTGCCGGAATTATCGCCTGTGCCTGCGTTATCTCCTGTGCCGGAATTATCGCCTGTACCTGCGTTATCGCCTGTACCGGAATTATCTCCTGTGCCTGCGTTATCGCCTGTACCTGCGTTGTCTCCTGTGCCGGAATTATCACCTGTACCGGAATTATCGCCTGTACCTGCGTTATCGCCTGTGCCTGCGTTATCGCCTGATGTATCAGAATCATCTCCATTGTCTTCATATGAAGATGGATCCACTGTTGCCTCCAAAAGAACACTGTAATCATAATCAGCATTTACTTTAGGAAATCCATATTCATATGTATAGATACCTGTCTCTTCATCATATGATCCATTTCCATCTTCACCGGTTGTAAGTTCACATGCCAGAACTGTACCATCTGTATTACCAGCCAGTTTGCTTGCTTCTCCCTTTGGAGTTACAACCAGATAAACAACAGAGCCTGCAAGATCTCCCTTAGACTTGATCGTACCGGTAATCTGCTTTGCAGCAACATCCTGGAAATAAGTCTTAGCAAGATCATTTGCTGTATACTTTGCTCCCTTTGAGCTGTCAACCGCATTTAACAGATCCTTACTCTGAATCTGATAGATATTTGCTCCACTTGGAACAAACTTATAACCCTTACCGGCATAAGCATCACTTGTAAAGTCGCTGTTTGGAGCTTTTACAACAGACTCCCACTTCTTTGTTTTACTATTATATACATAATTTTCTGCAGAGCACTGCGGTGCATCATTCTTTGATGCCAGTTCTGAGAACATACTGTTTGATGTACCATCTGTGATCACCAGAACATTTGCATTATCAAATTTCCATTCATGTCTGGAACCTGATATACCCTGCGTATTTCCAGATATCTTTGCGTATGCAGAATCAACCTTATCGGTCTTATTATTTAAGAAGTTTTCCATCTTATCATCTGTATACCATTTATAATATCTGTTCTTATTGATGTAATCCTTTCCGCCTTCTGTTGCAGAACGTTCAGCAGTCAGAATAAAGTCCGATATTGTCTTTGTGGTATTTGTCATTGGATCTGGCTTTTTACCACTTGCTTCTTTATAAAGGACATTGAAGAAACCAGGTTCTACACAGAGAACATTATCTGTTCTTCCCTTTAATGTTTTTGTTACATATTTGTATGCCAGAGATCCCATACGATACTGGTCATTATTACCTGTGATCTTTTCAGGCTCCGCTGTACATAATGCATATCGATCAAAGATGATCGGATGCTTTCCTGCATATACATCCAGCCAGTTATATAAGCTCTCGCTGATATCTGTACCGCCTGCAGCATAATCATTTGCTGTTGTTGCAACGATATAGATAAAATCCGCATTTGCAAGTATTTCCTGTGCCTCTGTACCCATGCCGTTCAGATCACTGACTGTTTTAGTCGTCAATTGAACTGCACCCGGTGCCATATCATCTTTAACAGTCTTATAACTATTGAAAACTGCATATCTGAAGTATTCTCCATCATATACATATTTCCACAGATCAGATGTGCCTTTATATCCTGCTTCATCACTGATCTTTCCTGAGTAACCGGAAGCAGTCACAATCTCTGTCATTGATGTATCTGCTGTTGCATAAGATCCCAAACCATCCGGAAGGATCTGAACAATGTGATACTTATCCTCGCCTGTCTTCTTCAGACTGGAATCGTTTGAGTTAAGAATCGCCTGATCAATGTTTGAGCTGCCCACCAATGTTGAACTGCCACTTGTGTCCGCTTCACTTTTTTCAACAGGAGTTCCAGAATTAGCCAACGTAAAGTTTACGAATATAGCACATACTATAAGTGTAAATATTATCGCTACAGATGATAATACTACTTTTCTGTTCTTAAACACTATTTCTTTCCTCCTTAATCCCATGTATGCTTTTTAAGCACATATGAATTTCGAATGCCAACAACACCATTTATCTTATAAGATGCCGCCGTTGTTGAATCTTCAAGTTCCAGTGTAATTGCAATACTGTCCTCGTCCGGATTGATCTGTAATTTGAAATCCTTTACATCCTTACAAAGAACAGTGCCATCTGCTTCACTTGCATCAGTGATTCTATCTGATTGCGGTGTTTTAAACACATAAAGCTTTTTTTCGGTCTTATCATATGTGATCGTACAGGTCGTGATAACACTGTCACCGTTACTCTGTAATGCAGATGCATAATCTACTTTC